>Ga0265324_10000592_pt1 | contig 24857 bp, 24 predicted proteins | sample 41419metaG_FD_198634 | JGI IMG/M metagenome (GOLD analysis project Ga0265324, IMG submission 198634) | Rhizosphere microbial communities from Carex aquatilis grown in University of Washington, Seatle, WA, United States - 4-14-19 metaG | ecosystem: Host-associated > Plants > Roots > Rhizosphere...
CGTCTCGGCCTTGAACTCACGCGTGTGCATGCGCCGAGCTCGCTTCTTCGCTTCCTTGGACATGTGGCACCCTTTCTACGCCCTTTCGTCTGAGGGCGGGTGTCCACCAAACCGGGTCAACCCCAATCCGTTAGGAACAGCCTTCTGTCATGCACGGTCGCGGCTAACGTACTACTACTATTGCACACACTCCACGAAGAGAATTCCAACCCACAGGCGGCCGACGCACCGCCCAAGTTGACTCTGTTGATTAGATTCTCAAAACTGTCGCATCAACTTACGGCCCAACCGGCGGAACATCGTGCGTTGCGCCGATTGCAATAGTGTACCTGTCCGTATCAGGATTCCCATATGGTCTTTCTCGTTTCATGGTCACAGTAACTTCCGCGTTTGACACAGCCACCCCGGTCGTTCTGTTCATGCCATCGATTTCTTCCTGCTCTTCGCTGTAGCCGCCAGCATGTGCCGCCTGAAGAAGGAGTTCCCTTAGCTCATCATACATTTCTCTGGCAGATTGTAGGTCTGTTGAATCAAGCAGAAAGAAGTAGTGCCAAAAGGGGTAGCCGGGTTTTGGCGGGTCAATGGAACCCCCACAGTTTTTTGTGTGGGACCTAAAATCGAAGCAATTTGACTCGAGGTTGGCAAATTTCACGTCGCGCGCCTGCTGCAATAGGCGCTCGAAAGAAGCATAGTTCCCCCTACGGTAATAGCCACTTACAGGTCGTCGTGGTGAAGACGGCTCAATTGCGCCTGGAGGCGGCTCTACGGGCGTCGAGATCGCAACCGGTGTTGCGGTGTTCCCGATTGGATGGGGAGAAGCCGCCAGAGGCTCTACCACCCGGCGTGGTTCCGCAGTAATGGAGGATCGTTTGCGACTAGACGGCTGAGGCGGAGTCGTCCGTTCAACCCTTTGCGCCGGATTCGTCCGTGGATCTTGAACAGGTCGCGGCGTTGTCTTCATATTGTGCGCCTCAACTAATGCATCGGGCCTGTCGCCACAGAGAACCTGAACCTTGGCCGAGAGAATATTGGCCAAGGAACTGTCTGGATGCTCGCTGGCGCAAAGCATCGTCTTGAACAGCATGACGCAAGCCTGGTGCTTGTCTTCAATCCTTTGAAACGCGGAAGTGATCTGTGCAGACGCCTTATCCGAGCCCTCAGACGGCCCAACTATCGACACCAGTCTTCCTAATTTGCGGCCTTCCTCTAGTTCTACTTCGGAATGGTAGCCGCTCATTGGTTCAACTTGGCAGGGGGCAGGCACAGGTATGGGCGCTTGAGGTGCGGGTCTGGCCATCCAGATAGCCGCTCCGACCGATAGAGCCAGGGTGGCGATTGAGAGGATGTTTCTCGGGGTTGAAATATTTCGCGTGGGAGGGTTCGCCATAGTTCCGCTGTGCTTGCTTGCCGGCTGGGCCGACGTCGTGTGCCAATGCCCTTCAGATGCCTGAGGACTAGGCCGGTCGCCTCCTTCGACAATCGGCCTACCTGAACGTACGACCAGGCAGACGGATAGACGCCCAACTTCGGACTGTGAGGACGACCACGGCTGGGCCGTGCCGCGCTGACCTGACGGCGGCCACGCGATGGACGGGCCTTACTTCGGCCAGAGGTTCTTGCCAGACGACTTCTTCAGCATTAACGGACCGACGTCCTCGCGTGGCAACCGAGGCAGAGCGAAGATGTCCATCCCCATGTCTTCCCCGTTCCTATACCGAAATGAGCCCGAGCCACTCGGAAGTCTTCTCGCGCAGGCGAGCGAACGCGAAGGGAATCCCCTGTCTCTATCTGGCGACACACGAGAAAACGGCGATTGCTGAGAGTCGCCCATGGGTGGGCGCTCTCGTCTCTGTGGCTCAACTTCGGACAGCCCGAGAGCTCCGCGTCCTTAACTGCACGACGGACGATCACAAAGGGAAGATCTATTTCCAGGAGCCTGCGCCAGAGGAGCGACAAGGTATCATCTGGCAGGAGATAGACCGGGCATTCGCCGAACCAGTGTCGCGGACCGATGATGTGGCCACTCAGGCGCCGACGCAGATAGTCGCTGAGCTATTCCGCCAACAAGGTCTTGACGGCGTCGCAATGCGCCACGCCCAGCTACCGCTCTCAACGGACTCTTGAGCGCCTCGTCAAATGGAGTAAGGTGGCCGGTCATGTCGCAGGAGTTGCGTGCTGAAGAGGTAGCAATCCGCGCTCAGGATATCGTAGCGTGCATGGAGCGTACACGTTCCACCGAGTTCGACACGCTTAGCAGTCTCGGGCTGGCCGTGCGGTTGGCTGTTCATCTGCGGGGAGCTCCCCCGGTCGAGTACGAGCTACTGAGGAAGGTGGCTGTCCACGTGCTCAACTTCCAGACGGCGGAGGTCAAGCCAGTCCTCCAGTTGCTCGCCGCCGGCGCCTTCGTCGATCTGGTAACCGAGGGGACGTCTATCAAGACCGTAATCCCGAACATCCCCTTCTTCGACAACCTGTACGAGAGCATCGGGCAAGTGGGGCTCGCCAGCCCTCTCACCGAGACCGAGCAATTGACGATCGAGATTACCCAGCGACTTTCCGAAAGCCCGATCGCGAAAGACAGCCTTTCGTTGCTCGGCGCCGAGACCAAGCTGACGAACGGTGTCCTGGAGATCGGGACGCAGGGTGGCTTCATTCTCAGTCGGCGGGCGCGTGGGCGGGAGATACTCATCTCGCCGACGTACTTCGGCGAGAACGAGGCGGCGTACGCCGATCTCGTCGCCGCTCAGGGAGCGGGTCGGGTCAAAAAAGTTCTCGGTGCGCTCCGCGGGATGCAGGGCTGGCCGCTCGCGTTGATCGAGCGTGGAACCCTGCCAAATGGCGTCACACTCGACGCGGAGGATGTCGCCGTTCTTCGGGCACTCGCTGGCGACGGGTTCATTCGCCCTCCCGCCATTCAGACCAGTCACCACGGAACCAACTACTTCCTCTTCGGGCCTCGTCCTGGCGCCGCTCGTCTCCCGCTCAACAAGAAGGCTATCTTCGAAGCGGCAATGGCCCTCGTAGCAGCAGTTCGGCAAGGCCAGCTCCTGCCGGCGGCTTACGCAATCAAGTGGCCGGCTGCGATCCTTCGAGGGCTGCGCGACAACGGCTTCATCGGCGCGAACAGCGAGGCGCTTGAGCAGTACCGGCAGGTTGCGCTCCTGAAGGTCGGACGCCTCGAGCACTGCCACGGTACAAAGTACCGCTTCGTGCTTAACAATGACCGTCCGGAGAACCTGGAGGCGATTGAACTCGCGCTCACTCTTCTGCGAGGAGACGAAGTGCAGGCCCAGCCGGAACAAGAAGTTGTGCTTGCCCTTCGGCAGGGCGAGTCCTACGTCGAGGCCCTAATAGGGCGCAAGCAACTTGTCGCCGAGAAGCCAGTTCGCCTCAATGAAGATGACCGCGCTGAACTTGAGACGCTGCTTTATGGAGGCCGTCCATGATGAAAGACGCGGGGCAGAAGGAGCTACTGTACCGACACTTCCGGGCAAGAGGCTGGTACGCTCTCACCGAAGTGCCTGTCTACAACCGCGGCGGCGCCTTCGGCAGCAAGTACCTCATAACCGACATCGACGTGTTCGCCCTACGCCCGTCGCCCGACCTGCGATGGCAGGCGGTGATCGGCGACTGCAAGACGAAGAAGGGTGAATCGCCGGCCAACCGCGTGCTCTGGGCAAGATCGCTGATGGACCAGTTCGGCGCTGCTTCCGGAATCGTGTTGCTCCATCGCGACCCCAAGAAGGCCATCGAGCCCGACCACAAGCTGTTCGCACAGAAGCTCGGCATCGCGCTCATCGAGGAGCCGGACTTCGAGTTGTACGACCGCGCGATGTTGTACCCGTCGGGATCAAAGACGTTCCCTGAATCGGCCGCGCGGCTTCAAGCGATTCGGATGGGCATCTGCGAACGGTTTCCGAAGCTCGGGCTGCTCAGCGAATACATTAATGCGAGGGCGTGGAACGAGCCGGACCACTTCATGTTGCTGCGTAACTCCGTCGGTAACGCATTGAAGGTACGCAACGAGATCGACCCTGCTCGACATGACCACTTGGCTCTCGTGCTGGAGGCTGCCGGAGTGTTCGCGGTCGCATTGGCGACCTGCGTGGGCATTGTCTTCCACCAGCACCTCCAGACCAACGAGAGACTCGCCCTCGATGGTGCCCTGAAGACGTTGATCTGGGGAGGGCGAGAGCAATACGACTACATCTCAGGTATGTGGGCGCGAATCATCGAGGCTAAGGGCGGGACCGAGGAAAACAAGGACGTGTCGCTACCTGCGTGGAGCACGTTCTTGCAGCTCGTTAGGAGCCACACCGACGCGCCTCACTTCAGTTTTCAGATTCCGCAATTGCTTCGAATTGCCGCTCTCGACGTCATGGAGTCGAGACCGTTCCTCGCTTCCCTGATTTCACCCGATCCCATGCTGATGAAGCTCGGCATGCTGACCGTTTCCTACTTCATTGATGCCTGCCGGTTTCCATCGGACACGAAAGCGCGAGTGAGGGATCTCTTTGGCCGGCGCATAGCTAGCGTCGCAGTTGGCGCACCTCCTGAGTCTGCGCTACTCCCAAGTAGGGCGCCGGCTGACACGGCGGCCACCCGCACTTCGAGCCCCGAGGTGGAGGTGAACGCCACTCCGAGCAACCGGACGCCCGCGAACTCGCGCGAGGGCGTTACGAACCTCGCGACCGTGCTAATCGGAGATCGCTCAGACGCTGTTTCTGGCCTGAGCAGCGGTCCGATCTCATCGGCGAAGGACGCGCTGCCCGCCCCCGAGACACCGGCGCGGAACCGCTAGCATTGCTGTTTATCGCGACGATCAAGCGCGGCCACGTCTACGAAACCCGTTAGAAGAGCGGCCCGATGTCCATCTCGGATTGCTCGACCCTGGCGGTCACACCATATTTACTCGATACCTCCTTTACCAAGTTGTAGAACCAATTCTCGGCCGCCGGGCACACCAACACCCTTTCGATCAGTAGATTGAGGTCGACGGACTTGCGGATGCCGCTCTTCAACTCTCCTATCTCTGCGGCTTTGAGAAGGGCTTGGGGCAGGCTCTCCTCTGGTCCCTGCGTCGGGTACTCGCTGATCATTGCCCGCAGCTCTTGCTCGTGCGCGAACGACTTTCGCTTCATGAAAAAAGGCGCAAAATCGCTGCTGGGTTCAAGGATTGCTCCGCCCTGCTCCGCTAGGAGCCCATAGTTGACGTAGTCAACAACTCCAAGTACGACATCGGTGTCTGTCACAGCATCTAGGCGCCCGACCGTCGACTGAATCACTATCGCTTGGTTCACGACCGAGTCGCCATAGACTTTCCACATCGCCGCCGATTCGTGTTCGTTCATGTGCCAGCAGTTGATGAAGACGCACATCCTCCTAAGCTTGGCATACTCGCCCAACTCAAGGGCGTGACTCCGAGCATCCTGGTGCCGTTTGAACCGTTCCAGGACAGTCGCCACAGTCGTAGCTCCCTCGAACTTGTCCTGAAGAAGATCTGAGCGCGTGAAGTACAGCGAGCGACTCTCAAGCATCGAAACGAACTTCGCGAAGTTCGAATACCGCCAGATCCGCGTCTCACTATCGTTGTGGACGGGGCAACGCGAATGCTTCTCCTTGGACGCCATGATCGAATACTACCGCAAACCCGTCTGTTGCCAGAACTTCGCCCACCAGAATCGGCGTAATTCTCGATGATTGGTGCGGCAGGCGCAGCGCTTGCGGGGAGCGTGGAAAGGTGTAGAAGGCACCCGTGAGCAGGACCAAGGTTGCGCCGAGCGGATTGATCTTGCCGCTGCCGTTGCAGTTCTTGGCGCCGTGGCTGGCCGTATGGGCTCCAGCGGATGCTTCAACAGCAGATCGACTACCTGAAAGCCGAGAATCAAGCCCAGAAGGAGAAGCTCGGTGGCAAGAAGCTGCAGTTGACGACGCCGACCGCCGTCGGCTCGCTGTTCTTGACAAGCAGCTCTGGGTCGATCACGTCGGAGTGTCTCGATAGAATCGTACCGCTTGGGGAGCGGCATCTCCGTCGGGCCTGGACAACGCTCACGACGATTGGCCCAACGAGCACGGGCACATTCATGGTGGCGGCGACAGCGGAGAACATAGATTGCACGAGCCTCGCGTCAGTTGTGAACCACCGTCGGAACAGCTGCCACACCCCGCTTCACAGCCTCTCCGAAATCGCCGTATCCACGATCATAAGTCCCGCAGGGTTTCCCGGTGACCGCGGAACCTCCTTGAGATGCGCTCGCAGGAAGACATGCCCGAGCTCGCTCGCCCCACCCGACCGGTCGACTTGGTATCGATCGAAGCCCACCATGACTTCCAGGGGCTGAGTCCGGGTGATCACAACCTGGGCTGCATTTCCGCTCTCGCGCTCGTCGTGAACGCGCCCTGATATTCCACGCTCGACAAGAGCCTTCCGTTCGGCCAAACCAAGTCCCGCCTTCACGACGGGCTGGGCCTTGCTCTCGACGAGACGGAGCGCCGCCTTCAGGCGATCTTCCACGTCGAGTGGAGTCCAGGTGTACGCGTCGAAGACCCAACGCCGCACGAACCCCTTGATCTCGGCCTCTGTTCGCGACTCGCCAGCATGAAGGAAGCTGTTGGCGTCGGCTTGGATGACATTGCCGAGCGCATCGCGGACGAAGACGTATGTCTCCTTGTGCTCGTTCCGCCAAGCGAGAAAGGCAACGGCTAATACCAGCGCAACGTTGAGAGCGGTCGACATCAAGAGTTGACGGCCTCGACTCGCAACTGCGGCGTTTGCGCGACCCCAAGCAAGAATGAAATGGTCCTCTGCGCCGAGTTCGAGCAATGCATCTTTAGCTTCGCCATTTCGGCTAAGATTGGCGTCCTCCGCTTTACCATCGACGACGCAGGTATCTGGACGGTCCTCTGGAATTCTCACCAGCGGCCGTTCGGTGCTCATGCTGTCATCGTCGGCTTCGAAGAATGCCTGCGGGTAGGCATCAATGACCGTGGCGTCTTCATCAACTTTCGTTGGCATCATTCACCACGAAGGTCCGCGACGTCGACTTGCTCGTCGCCAAGACCCGACGACGCTGCTCCGCCCGAACTCGCCACGATTCGATCTGCCTCGGCGCGAACGATGGCATCGTCGGCATTGCGTCCGCCGTGCCCACCGCTGTTCGTCCCGCTGGCCCGATAGCCAGCGGCGGCGGCTAGAGCAAAGGCAGCACCTCCCCCGCCACCACCGCCGGTTCCGAGCACCATGCCAAGAAACATCGGCGCTGCGCGAACCACGGCGAAGGCACAGAACGGTCCTAGGACGACAAACAGGAAATGCACGCTGATATCAGTACCGTCTCCGTACACGAGACCGCTGTCCGCCACCATGGTCGTCATCTGCGCCATGATCACCCCGGCGAACTGACAGGCGAGCCCGAGCAACGGCATGTACAGAAGGCCGATGAAGAGAAACGCTTTGAGAAAGCCCCAGAAGTACGCCTCGGTCTTCTCATGCGCAGCGAATGCGACGCAGAGAGGCCCCACGGCGACCAGGAGCATATTCATGCCGAGGCCGGTGAAGCCCTCCATCAGCATGAAGACGGTAATGACCAGCCCGGCCACCACGGCGAACACCCAACCCAGGCCGGTCAGTAGCGCGTCCACCACGTACTTTCCCAGCTTGCCATACCAGGAGTCGTCGTCTTTGCCCGCCTTGGTAGCGGTCACTTCGGTGCCCTTGAGATCTTGGTTCTCTGCCTCGGCTTTCTTGATCGCTTCGATCGACGACATTTCCGAGTCCCAGACAGTCGCCCAGTTGCCGGCGAAGGTCGTCATAAACGTCGGCTGCAGTTTCGCGACCGTGCCGGTCACGACGGTTTGGTAGCCCGCGAGGCCGCCGGCTACGAGAAGAATCCTCATCCAGAACTTGCCGTGCCACAGGCGGCACGAGCTGGGCGACACAGCCAGCTCGGCGGCGCCTTCCATCAGGTGAAACGCAAACAGTACCGAGAAGACGACAAGTCCTGCCTTGCCCGCCTGAGCTGCTGCCGACTGCGCCGTGTTCACGACCGCATCGACAACATGAGCAATTCCGAACGCCGTGTTTGCCATGTCGATGACCTACTTCGTGATTGCCTGGCCGAGCGCACGAATGGCGGCGCTGTTACTGTCCACCCAACCACGGTCTCTGGTCTCAAGGTAGACCCGCTGAGCATCGTCTTGCCCGACCATGAACATAATCGCACGTTGGTTGGCCATCTGTAACCCCTCTCCTTGGTGCTTCGCCTCAAGCGCCTGAATCTCTGCCTGCATGCTCGCAATCTTGGCCGAGTTGACGGCACCGTTGCTGCCAGTAGGTTTTTCGTTCTCTGCCTGAATTTGGTCCCGCAGGCTTTTTATCTTCGCGATATCGGTCGTTAGGGCAGCGTTCTGGCTCTGCATCTGTCGCATGAGAGCTGCCCTCGTTGCCCGCGCCCTCTTCGATTGCCGGAGCAGCGAATTCACTTTGTTGCGGTACCAAGGGTCGTTGCGATAGCGCGGATTCGACTGCCAACTGTCGGGATTCACGTTCTGCCACAACTGATCAATCTGGCCCGCCCCCATCACGCTCAGCGTCGCTACTTTGCGAATCTCGTCGATTCCGTCCACGCCGTCGAGCCAAGGCAGCTGAAGAATCTGTAGCGTGTCCACCCACCCGAGATGCTTCCAGTCTTTGAGCCCGGCATACGCGTCCTTGAAAGCTTGCAGTGATACGTGCGCCGTATTGATGACCTCGTTCCATTGCGTAATGATCTGCAAGAACTCCTCGAGATCTTGCGCAAGTGCCGCGCCGTCGATGACTGCAAGCTGGGCCTGAGCAGGCCGTGGTAAGGCCAGACATACTCCGGCCACCGCAAGAACGATCCCAAATCTTCGCATCACGTTCTCCTTTCAGCTCAAACCAATGCTTGCCGCGTAGGCTCGCACTTTCTGTAGACGCAGCTCGCCGCCACCGATGGTCCTGCCCTCGCAGGCCTTCACCAGATGCTCGATGCCGCCCACCAGCCCAAAGCGCTTGCAGAACTGTTCTCGCCAATACTTGTCGTCACCGTCGGTCGTCGCGAACCAGTAGAGCGCCGGCGGGATTTCCACCGAGAGCACGCGATTGAGACCGCTGCCGGAGACGTAGAACACCTCGCGCCGTTTGTCGTCCTCTTGCAGGTTCTCATGCAGGCGCAAGTGGTCCTGCGTGAGTCGCAAGTCTTGCTCCATGAAGGTCGGCTCAGAGAAGCCGCGGTAGAGGAATACTTCCGCCATGCTTTGCAGCAGCTTGCGTGCCTGACCGTCCTTCAAATCCTTCGGCGTCTGCGTGCTAAGCACGATGAACCCGTTGAACTTGCGAATCGTCCTGAACATGTCCTCGACCACGCGAAAGAAGGCCGGATGAGAAAGGAAGGACCACGCCTCGTCGACGATGACGATCTTCTTTTCGCGGATGGTCCGTGGATTCTGGATGCGCTTCCAGACGCTCCCCATCAAGGCAGACACGAACGGAACAGCCAGCAATGGATCGTCCTCCAGACCCGAAAGCTCGAAGTAGATGTACTTCGCCGCGGCGACCGAATCGGTGCCCGAATCGAAGAAGCGATCGCGTGGCGCCCGGGTCCAAAGCTCCACCGCGGGGACCAGCTCAGGCGCCTCGTTGCGTAGATGCGTGAGCAGGCACGACAGCGGACGAGGCGGCTCCATGCGAAGACCTCTTGAACCCGCAGCGATGAACGACCGGCATTGGTTTTCGTAGTCGCGAAAGAATCCGCCTTCGCCGTTCGCACCCTTGAGCGCGCGATCGAGGCGGTTCTTCTGCGTCGGCGACACCACCGTCCCCTGCCCCACCAGACCGTCGAGCCACGACTCGAAGAAGCTCTTCGCCTCCTCGACCGGGCAGGCCAGGGTATCGCCACCTTCGAGGGTCATCCGATAGGTGCCGGAGGACCGCTGACGCTCGCGTTCTTCGAGGGCCCACACGAGCGGAAAAGGATTGAAGCGGAAGTCCCCGCCCTTGAGACGCATGACCGCGACGTCGGCCGGCATCTCGGCGGCAAGCAGCTCGAACACAGGGCCGAAGCTGTTGCCCTTGTCCAGAACGAACCCTTGAGAATCGAAATTCGCGTTGCCGAGCAGAAACGCATTCATCAGCATCGACTTGCCAGAGCCAGGAAGCCCCAGCACCGCCTTGTTCCACGACGGCTCCCGGCGAGTGAAGAGCGAGTACGCGAACACGCCGCCCTTTCGGTCACCGAAGAGCAGGAACGGCGTCTTGTCCCCCGGGGACAGGCGAAAGACCATCGCCAGATCGCCGATATTCTTGCTTGTGATGAGGTTGGCGCGAAGGCCGAGCTGTCCGTTCCCGGGCAAACTCGCCAGCTCGGCAGGAACCCGATTGTCGCGCTCTTCGAGCGTCTCGCCGCCATCGAGCATCTTGAGCTGCGTTGCCACCTTTGTCGCGCGGTCTTCGACCTCGGCGAGGGTCGCGCCCTGGACCAGCACCGTGAAATACCAATTGAAGGGACAAGCGCCTTCGGCTCTCACGGTTCCAAGGAAGTCTTGTGCTTCGGCGCAGTACTGGGCGCTCTCCCGGTGTCGCTTGGCAAGCGCCGCTGCAAAGTTCGAGAGCCGGGCAACGCGACCGCTCAGCGACAGGAAGTCGAGGCTGCGGAACGTCTGCGTGACCGTGACGGGAAAGCGAATCTGGTTTTGCAGCCGCGCGAAGACATAGGCGACAGACGTCGCTGGCGGAATCTTCCACGTCAGCACCTTCGCGGGGCGACCGTTGATGGCGTAGCAATCGGGGCCGTCCTTGCGTTCAGAGAGGGCAACCTGGGTGACGAGAGGAAGATCGGTCCGCAAGGTCGTCGGTGTGCCCCACCTACGATTCACCGTTCGCCACAAAGCCTCGTAACATCCGGCCTCGGACAACGGCGTAAGACCGAAGCCCATCCGTGGGCGCCGAACGGCGAACGCCAGCAAGTTTTCCTCCACTACCCGCATCGTCCTGCGGAACATGCGCGCTTGCACTCGCAGGGCCTTGAGGCTCAGGATCGCCTCGGCGGTACTGTCGCGCAGACGCCATACTTTCCAGGTCAACAGATGCTTTTCCCGAAACCTCGGAAGATACTTGAAGACCCAGACGATCGAATCCTCGAATACCGTGCGTTCCTGCCAGTACGAATTGGACGCATCCACGAGATAGCGCAGGGATTTCGAATCTCGCGTGGGCTGCGCCAGAAGAGGCGCCGCTCCCAAGGAGCGAGTCCAGATGTTCTGCACCTCCCAAACGCCCTGTCGCCACTCGCCCTCGTGGTTCGCGGGATTGAGCACGTCCATCGCCCGGCGGATGGCCGTGCTGGCCAACTCAAGCCCATCTTCGCCCATGGTCTCCGGATCCAACCCATCCATGGTGTACATGCACATCAAGCCGCCGTCTCGGCACAGGATCAGCGGCCGTTCGGCTGCGTAGTCCTCTTCGTGGCGAAAAAAGTCGTAGAGCAACAGCTCGGATTCGAGGTTCGAGCTTTGGCCATTCCAGGCCGCATCGAGGGCTGCAACAGATTTGGGTAATGACATGCCCTACTCCTCCTCGAACCGAACATGGGTCGAACCGGGGCTGTAGCCCTCGATCCCACGAGAGAATCGGTATCGAAGCCGCAGTAACATTACCGACATCTGCGTTCGATCTTGGCCATACACGAACGCAAGCCCCATCCAGACAATCCCGACGAGCCCAAGGATCGCCAGTCCGACGGTCTTGCTGATTGACATCCCACCCAAGCCAAACACCGTCGCAGTCCCCAGCAAGACGAGCACGAAATGCGCCGGTATTCCGCCGAGCATGGGCGCTCCGTGCAGCAACCTATAGATCGAAGAGCGTCGAACATGTTGCACGTGGCGCCTCACAAGATTCCGGACACGATGCCGCAGATTGCCCCGGCCGCGATCGTGCCGACGAGGTAGTGCAAGGCGTGTGGATCGCGCTGGGTGAACTTGAACGCCGACAGCACGAGCCCGCCGACCACGATGACGATCGCCGCAATGGAGAAGACCGTCTTGATGATGGACTTGAAACTACTCGTCGCCGAGCTGACGCCGTCGCTCAAGTCTTGCCCGATGGCCGTACCGGAGACGAGCATCCAAAAGCCGAAGCAAACAAGAACTCCCAAAGGCAGGCCGTATCGTTGAAGGAAACTGACGCTCGGATTCGACATCGCAAACTCCTTTCGCAACAGGGACTCCCTGCTTTGTCGTGTGGCGATGGAGTGTGGTTCCGCGAAGAAGAGAGGCGCGGTCAGTCAGGGACAGGCCCACGAACAGCCACATGCCCAGTCGTGGGCGACCGTACGTGCGTCGGAAGGAAATCCTGGACAAGCTCGTCGGGACGGCCCTGGACGGCGATGTCTCGAGGCCTTCAGGCTTCCCGGCAACGACGAGCTTATCGAATCCGTGTGCCGCTCGCAGAGGATCAGCCGAAGCAGCCTGGATCTGCTTGCCTTGAAATCTCCACTGCACGAATCCAACGTCCGGATCCGTCCGGAGTGTCGAGCGTTGCTGTTTGGCTAAGGGCAGCAGATATCGATCACGCCACACGGGCGAGTAACGCCCGAACGTCGTCGGAAACCAGTGCCACCAATTTCTGCGTCTCATGGTGATCCCGCGCCACAAGCCGCAGGATGAACGCTGGCGCGAAGAGATCGTCATCCAGATCGGGTCGGGCGCTCGCGTAGGCAAGTATGCCGGGCAGAGAATCGGTCGCAGCCCATCGGAAAGCGGCCACGTAGCGCTCGAGCGAAACGCGAAGCTTTGCCTCGTTCTCGGAATCGCCGTCCCGAATGGCCATCGCCAGCGCCTCGGCAAGCACGTTGATGTTGTCGAGCTGCTGCGCGACGACGTCCTGGCGAACGGCGGCGGAAAGGGCGGGAGGAGTGTGGGGCGAACGTACGGACATTGGGCTCCATTCTCGCTTAAGCCCTCTTGCGGCGGCGGCGCCGACGTCCGCGCGGAGATTCATCGACTTCTGGGCGTGGCCCGTACCACATCTTCGAGCCGCGGTCGTGAACGGCGTGTTCATCGCCTTTGCTGTCGACGAAGCGGATGCCGAGAAATGAGGCCAAGGTGCGGCCAATGGCCCAGGCATCGTCATAGCCCCGGCCGCGGCCGAGAATGTAGAAGTCGTAGTACTTGGGGAGACCTTCGATGTTGACCGGCCAGACCGATTTCCCGCCGCTGTCGCCATGGGCACCGTCGCGGTCAACGATGACCTTGGCATCGTCGCGAATGGGGTAGCGATGGAATGTCTTGATCCTAGTGAAAATGTTCTTGCGCCAGCATCGCGCCTCGCGCGGGGAATTCGAGAGATCAACTTTCAAGTGCAGGCTGCCAATCCAAGCGAGCCAGACTAAGGTAAGACACAATGGGGCAAGTACTACGTCAAGGAAGATCATGAAGCCGCTGGGCCAGTCTAGAACCGTGTACCAGACAAAAGGGGCGGCGAGGGCAAATGCGAATCCCCAGATGAATATTGCGCCAAGCGCGCCTCGGAACCGATGCGTAGGTCCTTCGAACTCCATGCTACTCCACGCTAACCCCGCCGTCTGGTCGCTCGTGGTTGCCACCGGCAACCCTTCCTCCCTCGTAGACCGCGGTCAGCTTGTCCACGGCCGCGTCCACGTGGCGCAGGCCGGGACGGTCGAGTTTCAACGAAAGTACACCCTTGAGTTGAATGCTTCCGGCCGCTTCGGCCCAAGGTAGCTCGGCCAGCAGGATGGCCCAGACCTGTGAACCGGAAAGGAACTCAGCATCCAGAACGGCCGAGGTAGCGTACGTCTGCGGGGGGCGCGTTTCGCGTACCAGGGTCAGGTTAGCTTCCAGCTGTGCTTCGCTTGGAATCAACCCCAACCATCTGACGGGCTTCACATCCAAGAACACGCGAACAACGCCTTCACTGCTCGCTGCCTTTGTGCCGACCTCCCAAGTGAAGTCGTAGAGGATTCTGTCGAATTCTTGCATCAGGGAATCGATTTCCACGTCCCTCTTGTGGCTGGTTCCCCACGGCGATGTTCGCAAGTACACATTGAGAGCCTCCGTGTACGAGATGACCCAGTCACCTGTGGCCTGCAGGGCCAGCCCGAGAAGGGCGACGCCCAGGCCGATGCCGGTTTCAGCAGCAACGGAGCCGACCATTCCTACGGCCGCACCCAAGGCTTTCAGGCTGTACCCCGCTGTGGCGCCGGAGCCGTGAGCATTGGCCACGGACCGAAGGGCCAAGACGGTGTCCAGGGCTCCTGCGATGGTCCCCAAGAACTTGAACTTGGCGTAGCCGACGTACTTCTCCGAGCGGATTGTATAGGAGCGGAAGGTGAGCTTGTCTGCGACTTTCTTAAACGATGTCCATTCGGGGACGACGTCGGCAATCCCCTCTCCCGTACTCAGAAGGCCAGATACCACGGCCATCGCACTCCAAGGATCCTTCTTCTTACGCGCCTCGCCTATGGTTTCCCAGAGACTGGCCAGCTTTGCCAGCGCTAGGCCGACTTTCGCCGCATTGGCGGCGCTACTCTTGAACGCACTGGTCGGGTTCTTACCCTTTGGTATGAACCTCTTCGCCTTCTTTGCGCGCGAATCATACTCTTCCCGGTGGGTCTGTTTCAGCTCGCGTAGGCGCTGGCGGTCTGCCTTGATCTCCTGTGACCTGATATCCGTACCGGTCTTGTCTTTGATGAAGTCCGCCAACGTGGAGAACGTCATCTCGCCCTTCCTCATGTACCACCAAGGTAGGAGGTTCTTCAGTACGCCACCCCAGACCTTCACGCCTGCGTTGAGCGGCTTCTTTGCCGCAATCAGAGCACCCAGGAGTCCATCGTCCCGGCCTGGCTTGATCGCTTCGGTGCCGAGGCACCTGTCGGTTTGTCGCTGTAAGAATTTCCGGCCAACCTCTGTGTGGTCCAGGCGATCGTAGATTCCAGCGGCGAGCGACCCGAGCATGTCATCCCGCTCCTCCGAACCATCTTGTGCCTCCCAGATGGCGGCGCTCAGCCAGTTAGCAGACTCTTTCTGTTCAGGTGCCAGCTCTTTCTGCCACGCCACGGTCTTACCAGTCGATGAGATCACGCCGAAGGTGATCTGGTCCAGTTGCAGGCTGCCGCTGAACCAAGTCCAGCCGAGTGGCTGATATGCGTAGCCACACCAGCGCAGGAGCTCGGCAGCGCGATCTTCAGCGCGCATCCACAAGACCGATATTGGCCGTTCGATCTTGTCGATGTCCTGACTGAGTCTGGGTTCGACAAGCTCCTTGCGCTTCTCATCCTGCATGACCACGGCCTCGATGCGTTTGGCAAGAACGTAGCGGCGGTTGCTGCCCGCCTCCATTTGAGCCTTGATCGCAGCATCAACTGCCCTCTGGTAAGCATCAGCGCGTCGGATCGCTTCGGAAAACGGGTTGACCAAGTACAGGACGCGTTCGCCAAGGTCGAGCTCGGTTACTTTATCCTTGGCGTATTTCTGTACTTGCTCGGGCGTAGGCGGTGCTGCTCTGGCGCCGGTTCCAATGTCGCAGGTGAATGGGTCGTCGAGCCACGACGAACGGGCGAGAGCGTTCGCGTGCAAGACCTTGTCCTCGTCGCTGGAGGGATCCTTCAGGGCTTTCACGACAGTCGACGGCAGAGCGAACGGAGATAGCAGGGCGCAGTTGCGCAGGCGGCGGTCGAGAACAATCTGTTCCAACAGAAGCTCCTTCTCGACCGGCTGCTTGTCCGAGACCGTGTCCGGCTGGTCGAGCTTGACCTGGCGAAATTCGCCATCGCGATGGAAATAGAGGATGTGGACCAGTCGCAGCTTGCCCTTCTCCTCGGTGTCCGACAGAACGTAGACGTAGGCACCGGCCTTGACCGGCTGGCTGTTGGGATCTCTGACGAACGTGCGCAGCACGGTGGTCATCTGTGACACTGAGAAACTGCGGTAGACGCCCTTCATGGGCGGAGGGATCTCGGGGAAATTCGCTCGAACGTTGTTGCCGGCCTCATCCCAAACGCCCAGCTCGCCGCGATCGAGATGTTCGATCTGCGTCGGTCCGCCCCGATCGACCAGCCGTCGTTGCTGTCCATGAACACCAGGGCCGAAAAAGACATCGTAGATGCGAGGTATCTCGCAGAAGCGGACGTGAACGAAACCGGTGGTCATGGCTGCTTGCCATCTTCCGGACTGGCCCGGTCAACGATGTCGTCGAAGGGCGCGTTCTTGAACACGATCCGGGTGTGTTCCGGGCTGTCGTGTCGAGTAAGGGTGAACGTCGCGCCTTTCGGCAAATAGTCGAATCGCACCTTTAGGCGCCTGCCATCTCGGAGCAGGTTGTTTCGCGCGGTCCGTTGTTGCTTGAAGGTGCCGTCGGCGCTTTCGAGGACCAGCTTGGGATAGCCAGGCTTGCCGGCTCGCGGATGGGCGAATTCGAGAGTCGCGGTGGCGATCCGACAGGTGAGCTCGTGCTTGGTGCCGGTTGGCAGCGATGCCGCGGCACCGTCCGGTGCGGGAACAAAGAATTTGGGCCGCTCCGCCTTCATCGGCTTGCCTTCCCTGTCGAGCAGCGTGATCTGACAAGAACCCTTCTTGAGCCCGCGAAGCATGATCTCACCGCCGGAGGGCGTGCGCCTTGGGATCGTCGTCTTGCCCGGCGTCTCGATGACAAGCGCAAGATTGGCGACAGGGCGGCCAAGCTCGTCGCGCAGGACAAGATGAATGAAGTCCTTTCCTTCATTGAGCTGCTTCTCCACCTTCGTGGGCGCCACTCCTGGCCCCGCCATCATGGTCGACATCCACGGCGTAGGCGGCGTGTTGCCCGGCATTTTGGCCATGTGATTGTGGGTCAGCAGATCCAGGTGACGGACGGCGGGCTTTCCTTCGATGAAGACATCTCGCGAGTAGGTGACGAAGTACGCCGCCCCCTTGACCATGTGGGTAATCACGCCGCCGCCTGTCGCTTGCGCGACCTCATTGCCGGTGGATTGAGCGATGAAGGACATCGAGTGCGCCACAGGATTGCCTTCAATCGTGACGGTCGTGGCACCGCCTTGCAGGTCCATGGCCTGAGCAGTGTTCGGCAACGGCGTTGGTATCGGCCCCGCGGGCGGCGACGGCGGGCATAGGCAAACGTCGGGAAACGCGATGGACTTTCCCGCGGAGCCCTTGTGAATGGCCGCGCGACCGTTGATGAAGACGTTGTCTGCCATGTGTCTCTTCTACCTTCGGTTAGTCGAGTATGGGCCAAGCACGACAGCCCCGCGGTCCGAGCCGTCGGCGGTTATCAAGCCGAGGCTTGGGCTCTTGTTCACGCCCTTCCAGTGAAGAAATGCCAATAGCGAAATAGAAAGAAAGGCTGCTGCGGCACCCGTCTCGCCGACAGACAAGCCAGGATCTTCAGACGAGCAGTGTGTTTTGCCCCGTGCGAGTCTGCCTACCGCCAGATTCAGCTCGTCGAAGTAGCGTTCTTCGCCGGAAAGATCATGCGCCAAACAGCTAAGGCCGTCGAACGGGACCTTCGCTTGTGCCAATGCCGTGGCAATGGCCTGCTGAAGTCCAGCTCCCGTGACAGGACCACCATTGGTGCGCGTCGACTCCTCACGGCTACCGCCAGCGCCGAGAAATACCGCCATAGTGTCTGCATCGGGACGATTCGACAGCAACAACATGGCGCCGGCCTCGCCCGCCTTGAATCCGTCCTTGTCGGTCTCGGTAAGAAGTCGATTGTTGCTGCGAAGCTTCTCCAGCCGCACGGGATCGACGAAGGAATCTACGCCGCCCACCAAGCAGTAGGGGACGGATCCGTCCTTCAGAATCGTCAGCGCCTCTTCCAGAGCTTCCAACACACCATCTCGGCCACGCCCAATGACCTTGCTGCGTGCCTTGTCGATAGGGATCGCAGACTCAGCAATGACCGACGAGAGGAGCTTCGCGTGAGCAGCATCGTCCTCGCCAAACACGCCAGCCTCAGGACAACACAGAATCAGCGGAACCTTTGTCGTCGAGTCCAGCGCAAGCGTGCACTCATCGACCACTGCGTGTGCCATCGTAAGGATCCGCGCGGGACCGTCGAGATCGCTCTCGAACCGAACCTTCATGCCACTTAGCGGCTCGCCATCATCGTCGAGAATGCTCAAGTCCTCAAACAGTTGAACGCCGGTGTAGATCGCCGCCATCGTGTCGACGAGGCTGAGCCCTACGGGGGTTATGGTACCGGCGGCCTGAACGACGAGCATTGAAGGCCTGCTAGTTGAGGCGAACAGCGCCGCCGCGTACGCGATTCGAGTTGGTCGCCCGCGACGTGATGTTCTTGCCGTGCACGCGAATTTCTCCGTCGGCGGAAACGGTGACGATAGCGCGGCCGGTGCGGATCCGAACCGATTCGCTCGCCGCCAGGTCGATGGTCTTGGCGTTCACGCGGAAATGGTCGTCGAGGGCTTCGTGCGCGGGCGCGGAGAACACCTGCGCAAGCACCGGCATCCCTGGCGACGCCAGGTGCAGAATGATTGCAGGGGCCGGAGCCAACGCGAGAGCGGCAGCGAGCCAGCGTTTGTCGACGGATCGAGGCACGCGAACCTCGATGCACGTACCGACTTCATCCCGGAAAGTCGCTTTGCCGTTGGCTTCCAGGGCCACGACTTGGCCTTCTAGATACCGACCTCCGCGCGACGGATCGCCCGTGGCGGGAACGGTCTTGAGCTTGCGGATGGAGTGCATCGCCTTCCTCCCGGCGACGTTTATAGCGCAATCGGTTGGACACGTCGCGCCCTTTGTTCTGGCGCGGCGGCGCGCTCCGCTACGTTATCGGCATCTCCGTCCGACCCCTAGGCCAAGCGGACACGATGCGGAAAGCGGTTTGCCAAGGTTGATCGTACACCAGATGCTTCCGGTGGCTAGCGGCACTAGTCGTGAGAACGGCAGTTCTCGGCAGAGGATTCGCGCCTATGGCGCGAGATACTGCTTGGCCTCCTCGACATCACCCTTCCGTAGTAGGGCATTGCCCAAGTTCCTTCGATAGCGCGCATTGTTCGGCTCGATTCCAACGGCTTGCCTAAATGAATTGGCGCCCTCTTCTGTCCGGCCGCTTTTCATGAACGCAACGCCAAGGTCGTTGAAAGACTTCGCGTCCAATGGCTCAATCTCCGTCGCTGCCTGGAAGCTGGAGATGGCCGCATCGAGCCGTCCTGTCTGCAGGTATAGCCCTCCGAGGTTCTCGTGCGCCTTTAGATAGCGGGGATTGAGCTCAAGAGCCTTTCGATAGCTAAGCTCGGCCTCATCGAAGCGGCCGACCTTCACAAGCGCCAGGCCAAGATTGTTTTGCGCCCAGGCGTTGCCAGGCTGCAGCTCTACCGCCTGAGCAAGGCGGTTGATTGCTTCGTCGATCTTGCCTCGTTGTAGAAGAATCGCCCCTAGATTATTGAGGGCCATCGAGTTGTTGCGTGTGATGCTCACCGCACGAGTGAAGAGCGTTTCACCATCCTGCCAATATCGAAGCTGCCAGGTCGTGCCCCACAAGCACCCCACGAGAGTCATGGCCGCAACCGGTCCCCAGACGACGGCTCTGATGTGTCTGGAAGCGACTATCTCGGCAAGACCGAATATCGCTGCGGTGAAAAGGCCGATGCATGGCAAATACGTGTACCGGTCGGCATCCAGCTGGTCGCCCACCTGAACCAGCCCAATGACGGGCACCAGCATCCCCAGAAACCACAACCAGCCCATCAATAGATGGGGACTGAGCTGGCGGGCACGCCAGACCGCCCAAGAAATGCTCGCCAACATCACCAGGACTACACTCAGTGCGATCCAGGATATTGATTCCGGTGGCGGGTAGAACACCGCTAGATTCGCCGGATAGAGAGTCTTTAGGAGATAGTCGGCATAAGCCATCGCCGCATTGTAGAGACGGAAATTCCAAGGGAGGTTGGCCAGCGAAATCAGAGCTTTACTCTCGGCCTGAGCAACCATGGCGATTCCGCAAAACACGGCCGAGAGAGCAAAGAACGGCCATTTCTCAAACACCATGTCCCGCCAGCGCGGCGATTCCACCGACGGTCGGGTGGCCGCCAGCTTCTCGCCACCATTCGGCCCCTTTCCTAGTCGACTGCGCCCTGCAGGCTGGGCTACGGCCAACCTCTTGAGGGGCCAATAGTCCAATAGGAGCATGACGAAGGGCAATGTCACTAGCATTGGCTTCGCCATCAGACCCACTGCGTACAAGATCAGGGACCAAGCATAAGCAAAACGGCGGCTACCTGACCGCTTCGGCTCGCCGGAAGAGCGGGATCCCCGACCTTGGTTTTTAGATCGGGTCGCCGCGTATCGCGCGTACGCCAGCAAGGCCAGCAGGGCAAAGAAGGCCGACAACACGTCCTTTCGTTCCGCGGCCCAGGCTACCGACTGAACGCGCAAGGGGTGCCAGGCGAACAAGGCAGCCACCAAGGCACTCGGCCACAGAGTGGCCGTCAAAGACCTAAGCAGCAGGAACAAGAGCACCGCATTGGTGGCATGTAATGCAGCGCTGACCAGGTGATGGGCGCCGGGGCGAATGCCGAAGATCTCGCAGTCGAGCATGTGCGAGATCCACGTGATCGGCTGCCAATTTCCAGTATGCGTGGTGGTGAATGCCCACCGAATGCCGTTCCAGTTCAGTCCGGCCTTCACCATCGGGTTATCTGTGATCAGGCGGGGATCGTCGTAGTTGACGAAGTCGTGGTGTCGCAGCGGCAGGTAGACCAGCGTCGTAGTCAATGCCAGCAGCAGGCACACGATAAAGGGTCGTGACATGAAGCGCATGTTCTACCAAATCTGCCGGACGCAGCGAATGCTCGGCGCGGGCACTCGGAGGTCAGGCACGCGGATCTCTGTTCAGTGCAACCTTATGTCATCGAGGTACATCGACCCTGACCACGTAGGCGTAGCCCCGGTCATGTCAGGGTACAGCTGGATTCCTAGTGCATCGGTTGAGGAGGAGGCGGTGAGAGGCATGTTCACCGGGAGCCACTGGTTCGTTTGGAAATTGCTGGTGTAGGTACCAATAATCCCCCCTGCCGTCTCAACCGCTTGCAACTGTGCGTTGGCCAAGGATGGCTGACTGTTGTTGCTTGGCGCGAACCAGACTCGCAAGGAAAGAGTCAAACCGTTAACCGAAACACCGCCAGCGCAGAGTGGCGTTGAGACTCCACCGCCCACGCAGACAGCACTTGCCGCAATGTCGACTTGGAGGGCCTTGGTTCCCTGAAAGTCCACCACTCCAGCATATGTCGCTGCGCATGTTGGTCCTCTCCATGAACCAAGGGCCCAGCCATCGGCGTCATAAATGGGACTCTCGAAATTCCAGCCTCCGCAACGGCAACTCAACGTGAGGCCGATGCAGGAGCAAGAGCCCGAGCTGCACTGAGTGTTCACACCACAAGCTCTTGCACACGCCCCACAGTTATTCATGTCTGAGCTCCAGTCCACACACTTGCTGCAACAATGACCGGATCCACATTGGACACTGTCGGTGCATGGGGAATTCAGTTGCAGCTTCGTGGCGCACGTGTTGCTGCTGCTGCAGTACTGGGTGCTATTCGTACAGCAGCTAGTCCCGCAGGCCGTTTGTGAGCCCGTGCATGGAGCGGCGCACGAGGAACCGCTGCATCCGGTCGACGGACATGTCTGCGTCGGCGGCATGGAGCAGGTTCCGCCGCTGCAGCTGCCGACAGGCTGGGACACGCCCGATGAGCAGCTGGCCTGACCACAGGCAGTCGAGCTACCGGGGAGGGAGCAATCCGGACTTGTTCCGCCACAGTAGCCGGCGCAGGTGCCGGATCCACCGCAGGACTTCCCTGCCCGCGGGGTGGTCGTATTCGTGCACCTGCCAGGGGTAGCCGAACAGATGGTGCAGGTTCCGGTACACGCACTCTCGCAGCAGTAGCCGTCAACGCAGTGGTTGGTCAAACATTCGGCGTCCGTCGAGCAGGAACCGCCTTGATTCTTGACAGAAGCGCAGGTCGTGCCGGCACAGTACATTCCGACGCCACACGAGGTCGCCGTGCAACTGCCCGAACAGTCGCTACCGCTGCATAGGTTCGTGTCGCACTTGGTGGTCGTCGCTGCCGGGCATACGCCCTTGCCATCGCAAACCGACTTGTTCGTCCGCACGCCAGCGGAACAGCTCTGATCGGAACACGTGGTCGAGCTGCCCGGATAGGTACAGGTCTTCGTATTCGCCTTGTCACAATAGCCCGCGCACTTGCCCGAACCAATGCAGGTTGTGCGCGGGGTCGAGGTGAAGCTACACGTGCCGGTCGAGCACGATTCACAGGTTCCGTCGCACTTGCCATCACAACAAACGCCGTCGACACAATAGAGGCCAGTCGCGCACTGGGAGTCGCCGGTGCACGAAGATCCCTTCGGTTGTGTGCCTGGCGATGTGCTGCCCCCCATTGACGAAACCCCGCCGGTAGACGGGACTCCTCCTGAAGCGAGAGCATCGTAGACGTTGCCGCCTGTGCCCCCGGTCGCCATCGGCGCATCGGACACCACGTCGCCTCCGGCACCTCCAGTCGCCATCGGCGCATCGTACGCCACGTCGCCAGCGGCGCCTCCAGTCGCCATCGGCGCATCGTACGCCACGTCGCCACCAGCCCCGCCATTATGGGAGCCACCAGTCGCGCTGACCTCGCCATGTGACGCATCGACCGCGCTGCTCCCGCCATTGCCACTATCGACCGACACCGCGCCCTGGACACAACGGCCCCAGGTCCCGTGGTCCATGTTGCAGGAGTAGTTGGTAGGACAAGTCGAATTGCCCACGCATTTGACCTTCGAAAGATCCACGCTGCGGACGCAGGCGACCACGCTTAGGCAGGCGAACGAAGCGCTCCAGAAGATGGCATTCCTGCTACGGCTGATCATTGAAACCTCCCCGCCAAAGCGAGTCCCGCTTGGTGGTTGTCGATGGCCGGCAGAATGGCCACGTCGGAGGACGCGCCTCTGTTCGATCCAAGCCCAATCCCGAATAGCACCGCACCAGTGGCGACGCAGGCAGCACCCATGCCGTAGGTTATCCACATGGCCGTAACGTAGTTATTGTGGCTGGAGTTCTTGCTTGGCGTGTAGCCGCCGACGTTGTTTTCCATGTCAGAAGCCATGCTGTTGGCATGCAGGTTGAGCAGGATGCCCGCGACGAGTCCGGCGCCACCCACGGATGCGATGACGATCCCAGCGGTTCGAAGCCCTGCCCCTGAGTTCGACGACGTGGAAATCGGGGCCGGCTGCGCGACTTCCGGCGTGGGCTGTGAAGGGTTCGCTGATACGGTCGGCGCTATAGCGGGAACGGGGGGCAACGAGTCCTGCACCGCGGGCGGCGAGGTCTTGTTGCTCTCTTGCTCGATGTGCCTCTTGCAGTCCGCGATGTGCTTTTCAGCCGCCGCCTTGTCATCACGCGTAAGGCCAGCCCTCGATGCCTCGGCCGTGCGAACAAACTCCTCGAACCGTGCGACCGCATCCTCGTACCGTCTATTTGACTCGAAACAGCGAGCCTGATTGAAGATGAAGACCGGATTGCCGCCGCTCTGGATGAAAAGATCCGAGAGGATGGATGTCCCCTTGGCGTAGTCGCCGTTCAGGCACGCTTTCCTCGCTTCCTGCTCTTGGCTCTGCAAAGCCTGCCTACTGGCGGCCGAAGCCGGCATGGCCACCAGCAAGGCGATGACCGGCGCCCCTCTTAGGAAGCGACGAAACAAGGTGAGTCCAAAGTTTCGGCTCATAGCGGCGAATCTTCATCCAAGGTTTGCCCCTTAGCAAGGGGAATGGGGGCCGCCGCAGCGCTGCTGCAAAACCAAGGCTAAGAGCCGCGCTTCAGTCGCAGTCCTCCTCCCGTCGTGTCCGAAACCCCGACTCTCGGGCCCACGGAGGAAATGGGCGAGAACCTCTTGCCCGCCGGTGCTTCGTCAGCGGCCGAGGCCATCGAGCACGAGGGCTTGCCCACGCTGTTTCCGCCCGTCGAAGTCGAAGGCCGTGTGGCCGGTTCGTGCCTGAACTCACCAACCGGCTCGGTCCGGATTTTGAGGGTTGGCTTCTTCGCTCGTACCCTTGAGGCATGCGAAGAACTAAAGCCCGAGCGAAGCGAAACCTCGACCGCTGTCGCCTCGACCAGGGGCCGTTCATCGATCGAGCAACTCCAGGATGGCTAGCAGGGCCTTCCGCAACTCTCGCGGCCCATGCTGGTCAGCCCAAACGCGGCACGCTTCGCAGAGTCTCTGAGAGACCGGATCAGCGGGCTCAGAATTCTGGGCTAAACGAGGAGCATTGCGCTGTGATATGCCGGTTCTGAACTTCGATATGCCGGCAAATGTGCCGGTTTGCTGGTTAGAGGGGGTGTCGTCTGGTGCTCGGTTGTCGTTCTAACTTCTCGATATTCCTAAGATCTGCCTACAACATTTTCGTCTTGCCAAGGTGAACGTCGAGGGTTCAAGTCCCTTCGCCCGCTCCAAAGCCCTGGTAATGCCAGGGCTTTTTTCTTTTCTGGGGATCGTCGTGGTGAGGAAGGTGGGTTTGCATAACCCTGCTGTGGACGCGGACATTCCGAACTCCAGCGTACGCAAGAGCGGCATGCTGAAGATCATTGAGGTTTCAGAAGACCGATGGCAGATGCTTGGTGCGATGCATGTCTCGATCGCATTCTGGCGCAGGTCGAGGTCGGCTTCTCCAACTCCATCGTGGAGGCGTTCTGGCGCTCCCTGAAGCACCAGTGGCTTTTCCTAAACACCTTGGACACGGTAGCGCGGGTTCGTGCGCTCGTGGAATTCTACGTCACCGAGCACAACACGAAGATGCCACACCCCGCGTTC
>Ga0265324_10000595_pt1 | contig 24811 bp, 22 predicted proteins | sample 41419metaG_FD_198634 | JGI IMG/M metagenome (GOLD analysis project Ga0265324, IMG submission 198634) | Rhizosphere microbial communities from Carex aquatilis grown in University of Washington, Seatle, WA, United States - 4-14-19 metaG | ecosystem: Host-associated > Plants > Roots > Rhizosphere...
GCGTGATGCTGGACGTGATCCCTCGTGTGCTGGCGGACGGTTACACGCTTTCGCTGGCGCTCATCCCGTCGTGGACGGAATTCCACGGCTACGCCAAAACAAACACACACGCGTTTTACACGTCGTCCGGCGAACGCATTGATGTGCCGGGAGTTCACCCGCTCTTTAACGTGCAACAACTGACAGCGACTGTGAACTTGTGGGACAGCCAGACGGCGATCCTCGGCGGCATGACGATACATAAAGTGCGGGCGGAAAAAATCCCACTGCTCGGCGACCTGCCGTGGATGGGCAGCCTGTTCCGCAAGCGGCAGACCACGGAATCGGACATTCTCGTCTTCATCACCGCCACCATTGTTGACCCGGCGGGCAACCGCGTCCACACGGACGATGAATTGCCATTCGCGCAGCAGGGCACTCCGCCGCAGCCGAAATGATTTTTCAAGGTGGTCTTGAACCGCTAATTGGCGCTAATCTTCGCTAATAAAACTTGGCGAATATATTGCCGTTTTTTTGATTGGCGTTTATCAGCGCCGATTAGCGGTTTGAAATTTGTTTCCCATTCGTCACACGGATTTAACCCGTCCGTCTTTGTGTTTGGCGCAAGGCAAGCTAGGTTGTCGGCATGATTCCGCGTATTCTGATTGTGGATGACGAGGGCGACTTCATCGAGCTGGTGAAGTTTCGGCTGGCGAATCTGGATTGCGATTTTCTCGTCGCCAACGACGGCGTCAACGCCTTGAGCCAGGCGCGGCAGTTCAAGCCGGACCTGATCCTGCTCGATATTTTGTTGCCGGACTTGGACGGCCTGTCCGTCTGCGAAATTTTGAAGCGCCAGCCGGGCACCAAAAAAATCCCCATCATCTTCATGAGCGCGCTCACCAGCGATGTGACCAAACGCACCGCCACCATGCACGCCGAGGATTTCTTCACCAAGCCGCTCGACTTGAACCGGCTCGAAAAACGCATCACCGAACTGCTCCACACCGGGATTGCCGCGAACTGACCATCGGCAAATTGCGCCTCGCTTCGCTTGACAGCGGGGCGCGTAATCTTCATTTTCTTGTGATTATTTTTTAATCATTAAAATTAAATGAGCGCATCCCACAACTTGTTCGGCACGTTGCAGACTTTTGAACTCGGCAGCGGCAAACCTGGAAAATTTTACTCACTGCCCGCGCTGGAAAAAGCCGGCGTCGGCCCGATTTCAAAACTGCCGGTGTCCATCCGGCTCGTCCTCGAATCCGTCCTGCGCAACTGCGACGGCAAAAAAGTTTCCGAGGCGAACGTCAAGGAACTCGCCAACTGGCAGGCGACCGAGACGCGCACGGCGGAAATCCCCTTCGTCGTCGCCCGCATCGTGTTGCAGGATTTCACCGGCGTGCCGCTGCTGGTGGACCTGGCTGCCATGCGCACGGCCGTGGCCAAGATCGGCAAGAACCCCAAGATCATCGAGCCGCTCGTGCCGGTGGATCTGGTGGTAGATCACTCGGTGCAGGTGGACTTCGCCGGCGGCGCGGATTCGATGGCCAGGAATCTCGACTTGGAATTCACGCGCAACCGCGAGCGTTATCAATTTTTGAAATGGGGCATGCAGGCGTTCGACACGTTCAAGGTCGTGCCGCCGGGCATCGGCATCGTGCATCAGGTGAATCTGGAATATCTCGCGAAAGGGGTTCTGAACGCGGGCGAAGTTTATTATCCCGACACGCTCGTCGGCACTGACTCGCACACGACGATGATCAACGGCCTCGGCATCGTCGGCTGGGGCGTCGGCGGCATCGAAGCGGAAGCGGGCATGCTCGGCCAGCCGGTTTATTTCCTCACGCCGGATGTCGTGGGCGTCCACCTGACCGGCTCGATTCGCGAAGGCGTCACCGCCACGGATGTCGCACTCACCGTCACGCAAATTCTTCGCAAGGCAAAAGTCGTCGGCAAGTTCGTGGAATTTTTCGGCCCGGGCGCGGCGGCATTGCCGCTGGTGGATCGCGCGACCATCGCGAACATGGCACCCGAATACGGCGCGACGATGGGCTTCTTCCCGATTGATGCCGAGTGCGCCAATTATCTGCGCGCCACCGGCCGCAGCGACGAGGCCGTCAAGACCTACGAAAATTATTATCAGGCGCAAGGTTTGTGGGGCATTCCGAAGAAAGGTGAAATCACCTACTCGCAGGAAATTGAACTCGACCTCGGCACCGTGTTGCCCAGCGTCGCCGGCCCGAAACGCCCGCAGGACCGCATTGAGTTGCCGAAGTTGAAAAATGAATTCATCACCGCGTTCAGCAAGCCGGTCACGGAAAACGGCTTTGGCATGAAGGCCGAAGAGCTGTCGCGGTCCGTGCATGTCTCGGCGGGTGGCGAGGTGCATCCGGGCGGCGGCAGCCAGCAGAACGGCAATGCGCTGCGCAGTGAACGGGAAATGGCCGCCGAACATCCAACGGCCGACCCGATTCACGCGAAAGCCCCGCGACTGGACGGCAACGTTCGCAACGGTTCCGTGCTCATCGCCGCCATCACGAGCTGCACCAACACAAGCAATCCGTCCGTGATGCTCGCCGCCGGTTTGCTCGCGAAGAAGGCTGTGGAAAAAGGCCTCACGGTCAACTCGACCGTCAAGGCGTCGCTCGCACCCGGATCACGCGTGGTCACCGATTACCTCGACAAGACCGGTTTGCAACCGTTCCTCGACAAACTTGGCTTCAATCTCGTCGGCTACGGTTGCACGACGTGCATCGGCAATTCCGGCCCGCTCCATCCCGCCATTGAGGATGCGATCGTCAAAAATAATTTGGTCGCCGCCGCCGTGTTGTCCGGCAACCGCAATTTCGAGGCGCGCGTGCATCAGAACATCAAGGCGAACTTCCTCATGTCGCCCCCGCTCGTCGTCGCGTTTGCGCTGGCGGGCCGAGTGGACATTGACCTCGCCAACGACGCGCTCGGCACCGGCAAGGACGGCAAGCCCGTTCATCTGCGCGACATCTGGCCGAGCTTGAAGGAAGTCCGCGACCTCATGCAGGCTGCGTTGCAGCCGGAAGTTTTCCGCAAGCTCTACAAGGATTTCGCCGCGCAGAATCCGAAGTGGAATGAAATTTCCTCCAGCACCGGCAATGTTTATGAGTGGGATCGCAAGTCCACTTACATTCAGGAGCCGCCGTTCTTTGAGAATTTCTCGATGACGCCCGGCAGCATCAAGCCCATCACCGGCGCGCGTGCGCTCGGCATTTTCGGCGACAGCGTGACCACCGACCACATTTCGCCCGCCGGCTCATTCAAGAAGACGACGCCCGCCGGGAAATATCTCGTCGAGAACGGCGTCGCAGTGGAAGACTTCAACAGCTACGGCTCGCGGCGCGGCAACGACCGCGTGATGACGCGCGGCACGTTCGCCAACGTCCGCATCAAAAACCTCATGGTGCCCGGGGTGGAAGGCGGCGTGACCAAGTTGCAGCCCTCCGGCGAACAGGTCAGCATCTACGACGCCTCGATGAAATATCAGGCGGAGAAAACGCCGCTGGTCATCATCGCCGGACAGGAATACGGCACCGGTTCCTCGCGCGACTGGGCCGCCAAAGGCACGAACCTCCTCGGCGTGAAAGCCGTGGTGGCGCAGAGCTTCGAGCGCATCCACCGCAGCAACCTCGTCGGCATGGGCGTGCTGCCACTGCAATTCAAGGAAGGCACCACCGCGCACAGCCTGAAGCTCGACGGCACCGAGACCTACGACATCGTGGGCCTCGACGCGAACATCAAGCCGCAGCAGGACCTCACGCTGAAGATCACGCGCAAGGATGGCTCGGTGGAAAATGTCGCCGTCCGCTGCCGCATTGATACGCCCATCGAAATTGACTACTACCAGCACGGCGGCATTTTGCCGTATGTGTTGCGCCAGTTGGTCGCAAAGGCGTGAGGGAACGCCGAACTTCAGTTCGGCCAGTTCCAAAGTAAAATCAATAACAACAAGCCGATCTGAAGATCGGCGTTCCGAAATAAAACCGCAGACCAAACGCGAATACCTGCGCGATTTGGTTGTGGAAAAGAATCGCTGGGCGCGCTCACTCACAAAAGAAGAGCGCGCCCTCGGTTTTCTTGGCTGGCATGAGCGCGGCTATCTGCCGCACTGTGATTTTCCCAGTCTGGTCCAGTTCGTCACCTTTCGCCTCGCGGATTCCATGCCGGAATCTCGACGAGGCGAGTGGGAACATTTGTTGAAGATCGAAGACGACCGCCAGAAACGCACGAAGCTGGAGGAGTATCTGGATCGCGGCGTTGGTGAGTGTCATTTGCGTGACCTGCGAATCGCAACGATGGCACAAGCGGCTTTGCTTCATGAACACAATAAATCCTACGAACTCCTCGCGTGGGGGGTGATGCCGAATCACGTTCATGTTCTGGTGCATGTCTGGAATAAACCGCTTTGGAAACTGGTGGCGTTGTGGAAAAAGTTCATCTCCGCCAAATCACTGGCACTGTTGCGGACGGAACGCCGATCTTCAGATCGGCCCGTTCTTGCAGTCAACACCACCAAGCCGAACCGAAGTTCGGCGCTCCGCTCCTTTTGGCAGCGGGAATATTGGGATACGTTCATGCGTGATGAGGCGCAGGAAAAGACAGCCGTTCGATATATTGAGAACAATCCGGTTAAGGCCAAACTCTGCGCCGCAAGGGAGCAATGGCCTTTCAGCAACGCGAGGTTTCGCGATGAATATGGCCGGTTGGTGATTCCAGACGGAACGCCGGTCTTCAGACCGGCTTGTTGATGTTTTGCTAACTTGCCGGTCTAAAGACCGGCGTTCCATCCGCGTTGTGCTGTCACCGTCCAATCGCGTATGCTGCGGGACATGATTCATGATGTTCAAGCCATCGCGGCGGAAGTGATCCGCAAAACCGGCAAGGATAAACCGGCGGACGCGGCGTTGCGCGAGGTGCTCAAGCAGATCAAAGACCTCGCGCCCTTCGATGCGACGGAGGTCGCCAAGACCGTTTTTCTGTATTACCGCTGGCACGTCTGGCTGCGCGAGGAACGCGGCGTGGAAAACAAGATGCGTTTTGCCATCCGCTTGAATCAGCGTTTTCAGGCGGACAACGCCAGCGTCCCATTGGCTGAACTGCGCGAGAAAGCCGTGCCCGCGTGGGCGGCGGCGGAAATGGACGTCACCGATGAATGGCTGCTCTCGTTGCAACGCGAGCCGAAATTGTGGTTGCGCGCCAAGCGCGGGACGGCGGAGGCACTGGCGCGAACGTTGTTCGCGGCGGATGCGAGTCCGTTGCTGCCGGAGGCGATTTTGTATCGCGGCGAGGAAGATCTGTTCAAGACGCCGGAATTTCACGCGGGCGAATTTGAGATCCAGGACATCGCGTCACAGGTCGTCGGCATGCTCTGCGCGCCGCAGCCGGGCGAGACGTGGTGGGACACCTGCGCGGGCGAAGGCGGCAAGACGCTGCACTTGTCCGACTTGATGCAGAACAAAGGAATGCTCTGGGCCAGCGACCGCGCGGAATGGCGGTTGACCAAACTCAAACGCCGCGCCGGCCGGGCGAAAGTGTTCAACTATCGCTCGGCGCACTGGGACGGCGGCGCGAAGCTGCCGACGAAAACCAAGTTTGACGGCGTGCTCGTGGATGCGCCATGCAGCGGCATCGGAACGTGGCAGCGCAATCCGCAGGCGCGCTGGACGACGGAGCCGAATGATGTGCGCGAGCTTTCGGAAATCCAGAAGAAGCTGCTCACGAACGTCGTGCCGAGCGTGAAGCCGGGCGGCAAATTGATTTTTTCCGTTTGCACCTTGACGCGCGCGGAGACGACTGGCGTGGTGGAGGATTTTAATTCCAAATTCGCCGCAGATTTCGAGCCGCTCATCTGGGATGCCATCAAATTTCAGGAGCGCACCGTCGAGAAGGCATCGCAAGTGATGGTGTGGCCGCAGGACTTGGACGGCAACGGCATGTTCATCGCCGGCTGGCGGCGGAAGAAAAATTAGCACAGAAATGGCAGGGTGGAGCCGCCGCTCCGCCGTACATTCATTTGATTATCGTTGCATAAACAGGCAAAGCGGCAGCTTTGCCCTACCGAATTAAGGTTTCGTCGCTGTCTCCAAAATCTTGCCGAGGATTTTCCGGATGTCCTCGTTATGCGGCTGCGAGGCGAGGCCAAAGGCATGGATGATGCCCAACCGGAACGCGGCGTTCGCGCGGTTGAAATCATAAAAAAACATTTCTTTCGACTTGGCGTTTCCCGCTTTGCGCGGCGCGCCGTCCGGCGTCAGCACTTCGTTCAGCGACAGGCGCACGCGGATAAAGTTGGTGCCGTCCGTGATGGTCACCTGTTTATAATCGGCGGCGGCCAGCAGAATTTGGCCGGCGCAGAACCAAGCGAGGAGGACTGAAAAAAACGCCCGCCTGGCCGGCGGATTAACGGTTGGCCGGCAAAAATTCAAGGCGGGATTGGCCGGCTTGGCCGGAACATTCCAAAAAATCGGAAAATAGTGTTGCTACCGTCAATGGCTTTGTTATATTCCGCGCTCCGTTTCTCTAAAAACTGAAACGGTGGTTTTTACCGCGATTTTTAACGCAAATGCCGACAATCAATCAATTGGTCCGCAAGGGCCGCAATAAAGTTAAGTATAAATCCAAGTCGCCTGCCTTGGAAAACTCACCGTTTCGTCGTGGCGTGTGCATCCAAGTGATGACCCGTACGCCGAAGAAGCCCAACTCCGCGATGCGCAAAGTGGCCAAGGTTCGCTTGACGAACGGCTACGAGATCATCGCCTACATCCCGGACGAAGGACATAATTTGCAGGAACATAGCATCGTGCTCGTGCGCGGTGGCCGTGTGAAGGATTTGCCCGGTGTGCGCTATCACATCGTGCGTGGCACGCTCGACGCCGCCGGCGTGGAAAAGCGCCGCGTGAGCCGCTCCAAATACGGCGTGAAGAAACCCAAGGCCGCGAAACCCGCCGCGAAATAATTTTAAGGAATAAATAATCATGTCCCGCAGACGTCAAGCTACCAAACGGCCCCTCGCCAAGGACGGCAAATACCAGAACACGCTGGTCGCCCGCCTCGTCAACACCGTGATGTGCTCCGGCAAAAAGAGCACCGCGGAACGCATCGTTTACGGCGCGTTCGACACCATCTCGGAAAAAAATCCGGCGAGCAGCCCGATTGAAATCCTCCAGCGCGCCGTGGACAACGCCAAGCCGCGCATCGAGACCAAGGCCCGCCGCGTCGGCGGCGCCACCTATCAGGTGCCCCTCGAAATCCCGACCGACCGCCAGAACGCGCTTGCGCTCCGCTGGATTGTGGATTTCGCCGACGCCAAAAAAGGCATGCCGATGAAGGCCGCCCTCGCGACCGAAATCCTGGAAGCCTTCCAGGGCCAGGGCAACGCCATCCGCAAGCGTGACGAAGTTCATAAGATGGCGCAGGCCAACAAAGCTTTTGCGCATTTCCGTTGGTAGAAAGTTTTCCAACAACGCCCCGACGGAAATCGTCCGGGGCGTTTTTTGTTCCCAGACCAGATTGAATTTAACTGAATTTTTGAAATTTTATGAGCGCTGAAGTCAAATCCCCGAATTCGCCCACCCGCGAATACACCCTCGAACGCACCCGCAACATCGGTATCGCCGCGCACATTGATGCCGGCAAGACGACAACGACCGAGCGTATTTTGTTTTATACCGGACTCATCCACAAGATCGGCGACGTGGATGACGGCAACACCGTGACCGACTGGATGGAGCAGGAAAAGGAACGCGGCATCACGATCACGTCCGCCGCCGTCACCTGCTTCTGGACGCAGAAATGCGCCAAGGCCGGCGAAGACCAAATTTACAAGGCGTTCAACAACGTTCCCCACCGCATCAACATCATTGACACGCCCGGCCACGTGGATTTCACCGCCGAAGTCGAGCGCTCCATGCGCGTGCTCGACGGCGCGGTCGCCGTGTTCTGCGGCGTTGCCGGCGTGCAGCCGCAATCCGAAACCGTCTGGCGGCAGGCGACGAAATACAATGTTCCGCGCATCGCGTTCGTCAACAAGATGGACCGCATGGGCGCGAATTTTGAAAATGCGCTGAATGACATGCGCACGAAGCTCAAGGCGTATGCGTTCCCGATTTTCCTGCCGTTGGGCCAGGGACCGGTCGAGGCGGAAGGCCGCCCCGTCGAAGGCGGTTTTGAAGGCGTCATTGACGTCGTCAACCAGAAGACGATTTATTGGGGCCCGACCGAAGCGAACGAAGGTCTCAATTACGAAATCCGCGAAATCGCTCCCGCCGACCAGGAACGCGCCAAGGCCGCACTCGCGGAATTGATTGATGCCGTCTCCAACAAGGACGACTCCATCGCCGAACTCGTGCTGGAAGAAAAACCCATCACCGCGCCGATTCTCAAGGCGGCCATCCGCCGCCTCACCTGCAAGATCGAACTCGTCCCTGTCCTCTGCGGTTCGGCGTTCAAGAAAAAAGCCGTGCAGGTTTTGGTGGACGCGGTCATTGATTATCTGCCCAGCCCGATTGACATCCCAGGTGCGGAAGGTCACGAACTCGGCACGGACGTCGTCGTCAAAGTGCCGACGAACGACCATGAAAAATTCTGCTCGCTCGCGTTCAAGCTCTGGACCGATCCTTACGCGGGCAAGCTGGTGTTCTTCCGCGTTTATTCCGGTCACCTCAAAAAAGGCGACAACATTTACAATCCGCGCACGCGCAAACGCGAACGTGTTTCCCGCCTCATGGTCATCCAAGGCAGCGAACGCAAGGACATCAACGAGGTATTCGCCGGCGACATCGCCGCGCTCGTCGGTCTGCGCAACATCACCACCGGTGACACGCTGTGCAACGAAGATTACGACGTGACGCTCGAACCGCCGACGTTCCCGGAACCGGTTATCTCGATGGCCGTCGAACCGAAGACGAAGCAGGATCGCGACAAGTTGTCCGAAGGTTTGCAGCGTCTCGCGGAAGAAGATCCGACGTTCCGCTGCTTCACCAACGAGGAAACCGGCCAGCTCATCATTGCGGGCATGGGTGAACTCCATTTGGAAATCATCGTTGACCGTCTCAAACGCGAATTCAAAGTCGAGGCCAACACCGGTGCGCCGCAGATCGCGTATCGCGAAACCATCACCAAGAACGCCGAGGGCGAAGGCAAGTTCATCCGCCAGTCCGGCGGCAAGGGCCAATACGGTCACGCCTGCATCAAGGTTTATCCGAACGAAAAAGGCAAGGGCGTCGAAGTCGTGGACGAAATCGTCGGCGGCGCGATCCCGAAGGAATTCATTCCGAAGGTCATTGACGGCATTGAAGAAGCCATCAAGGGCGGCGTGTATTGCGGCTACCAGGTCATTGATATCAAGGTCGAGGTCGTGGACGGCTCGTTCCATGAAGTTGACTCGAACGAACTCGCGTTCCGCATGGCCGGCATTTTCGCGTTGAAAGACGCGTTCAAGAAGGCCGGTCCGATCTTGCTCGAACCGTTGATGAAAGTCGAATGCACGACGCCTGACGAATATCAGGGCGACTTGCTCGGCGACATCAACCGCCGTCGCGGCCAGATTGAAAGCATCGAAGCCAAGAACGGCCAGACCGTCCTCAACGCCCAGGTGCCGCTCGCGGAAATGTTCGGTTACGCCACCGCGATCCGCTCGCTGTCCAAGGGCCGCGCTTCCTACTCGATGGAACCGCTGACCTTCGCGCAGGTGCCGAACAGCGTGCTGACCACGATTCTGGATGCCGCCGCGAAGAAGCCGGCCGCGCGCACCTGATCGAAAATTAAAATTCACGACGGCGCAGGCGGAAGTCTGCGCCGTTTTTATTTGAACCATGTCCACGATCATCAACGCCACCGAAGTCACCGTCCGCTATAACGAACGGGCGATTCTCGACGCCGCCACGCTGGCGATTGACGAGGGTCAGCGCATCGGCCTGGTTGGGCGCAACGGCTGCGGCAAGACGACGTTTCTGAAACTGCTCGCCGGTTTGCAAACGCCGGACAGCGGCGACCTCACGCGCCGCCGCGAACTGGTCACCAGCTATTTGTCGCAGGATTTCACGCTCGACCCGGCGCTCGACGTGCGCGGCAATGTCCGCGCCGGCGCGCAGGCCGTGCTGGATTTGATTGCGGAATTTGAATCGCTCCCCGCCGACTCGAAGCGGCACGAGGAACTGGAGCATCACATCCAGGCGCTCGAAGGCTGGACCTTGGACTCGCGCATCGAAACCGCGTTGTCGCACTTGAACTGTCCGCCGGGCGACCGCGCCATCACGAATCTCTCCGGCGGCGAGAAACGGCGCGTGGCGCTGGCACGGGCGATTGTCGCGCAGCCGGATTTTCTGATGCTCGACGAGCCGACGAACCATCTTGACCCGGAATCCATCGAGTGGCTCGCGGAATTTCTCGAAAATTTTGGCGGCACGTTTCTCGTCGTCACGCACGACCGCTATTTTCTCGACCGCGTGGTTGGCCGCATCGTCGAATTGTGCGATGGAAAATTCTGGTGGCACGACGGCAACTACACCGATTACCTGCTCGACAAGGCGGAGCGCCAGGAAGCCGACGCCGTCGTCGAGCACAAGCGCCAGATGTTTTTGAAAAAGGAACTGGCGTGGGTGCGTCAAGGGCCGCGCGCGCAGCGCAGCAAACAAAAGGATCGTTTCGAGCGTTATTACAACGAGGCGGCGAAGGACGGTCCGGTCATCGAGGAAGACATGGAACTCGTCATTCCGCCGCCGCCGCAACTCGGCAACCGCACCGTCGAGGTAACGAATCTGGCGATGACGCTGGGCGAAAAACATCTTTTCTCCGGCTTCAATTTCACTTTCGAGAATGGCAAGCGCATCGGCATTTGCGGGCGCAACGGCCTCGGCAAAACGACGCTGCTGAAAAACATCATCGGCGCGCTCACGCCGACGGACGGCATGGTGAAGACCGGGCCGCTGACGAAGTTCAATTATGTGGATCAAGGCCGGCTGCAGTTAAACGAGACGCGCACGGTGCTGGACGAATGCGCCGACGGCACGGAGTTCGTGATCTGGGGCGACTCGCGGATTTCCGTGCGCTCGTATCTCAAGCGCTTTTTGTTTGCCGATGACCGCATCGTGACGCAGGTGCGGAAACTTTCCGGCGGCGAGCGCAGCCGTTTGCTGCTGGCGAAGATACTGAAATGCGGCGGCAACTTCCTGATTCTCGACGAGCCGACGAATGATTTGGATCTGCCGACGCTGCGTGTTTTGGAAGAGGCGTTGATCGCGTTTCCGGGCGTGGTGTGCGTCGTCAGCCATGACCGCTATTTTCTGAACCGTGTCTGCACGGACATTCTTGCGTTCGAGGGCGACGGCAAAATTCATCACAGCGTCGGCGACTACGATTATTACCTGGAGAAAAAACAGCGGGCGCAGGAAGCCGCGTTGAAGCGGGATGAATTCAAGGTCGCTGCCACCGCCAAGCCCAAGACGGTCAAGGCGCGCAAGCTCTCCTTCAAGGAACAACGCGAACTCGACGGCATGGAGGCGCAAATCCACGCGGTCGAGGCGGAGGTGGCGCGGATTGAAAATCTGTTCGCCGACGCGGAATTTTTCCGCAAGCACGCGGCACAGGTGAACCAGCTCACGGCAGAACTGGACGCGGCGAAGAAAAAAGTCGCGCAACTTTATGCACGCTGGGAAGAGTTGGAAGCCGTCCGCGTGGCCGCACAGCCCGCGGCGGAGGCGTAAAGGCCCGAGCCAATCGAAATAACTGAAAAAAGATATTGCACGGCGGGGTGCAGTTGTTATTATTCGCGCCCGCTTTCCAATGTCGGATGGCGGAAGTTCGTTTAACCAAAACCAGATAATTGTTCTTTATATGGCTCAACGTATTAGAATCCGTCTCAAGGCCTATGACTATCGCGTCATAGACCAGTCGGCGCGTGAAATCGCCGACACCGTCAAGCGCACCGGCGCGCGTGTGGCCGGCCCGATTCCCCTGCCCACCCGCATCGAAAAATTCACCGTCCAGCGCTCCCCGCACTCGGACAAGAAGTCGCAGGAAACTTTCGAACAACGCACCCACAAGCGGCTGATTGACATCCTCGATCCGACCGCGAAGACCGTGGACGAATTGAAGAAGCTCAATTTGCCCGCCGGCGTGGACATCACCATCAAAATCTGAGGAACCCACCATGCCACTAGGACTTTTAGGAAAAAAACTCGGCAACACCCGCGTCTATAATGCCGCCGGGGTGCTGATTCCCGTCACCGTCGTTCTCGCCGGCCCCAACCGCGTCCTTCAGGTGAAGACGCAGGCGGGCAAGGATGGATATAATTCCGTCCAGCTCGGCTTCGACGACCAGAAAGAACAGCGCCTGACAAAGGCGCTGGTCGGCCACATCAAGAAGCACAACGGCGTCGCCGTGAAGCGCATCAAGGAATTCCGCAACTTCACCAAGGACGTGAAGCCCGGCGAAGTCATCGGTGCCGATTTGTTCGCGCCCGGCGATTACATTGACGCCATTGGCACGACCAAGGGTCGCGGCTTTGAAGGTGTCGTGAAGCGCCACCGGTTCGCCGGCGGTGACATGACGCACGGTGCCAAGGGCTGGCATCGCCGCGCCGGCGCCATCGGTCAGCGTTTGTTCCCCGGCACGGTCATGCGCGGCATGAAGATGCCCGGTCACATGGGCCAGGACACGCGCACCACGCAGAACCTTGAAGTCATCCAGGTTTTGCCGGCGGATAATTTGATCCTCATCAAGGGCGCGATTCCCGGAGCGGAAGGCGATTACGTCATCATCCGTGAATCCAAGAAACGTCCGAAGGGTTGGAAGCCGCCGGTGGCCGCGTCCAGCAAGAAGAAAGACAAGGCTGCTTCCGCCGCCAAGAAATAATTAAGCCATGAAAATTTCCATCAAGAATCTCGACGGAAAAAGCGCGGGCGAACTCGAAGTGAAGTTCGCGCTGATTGAAAACGGTCGCGGCACCCAGGCCGTGCACGACGCCGTGACCGCGTATCGCGCGGCGCAGCGCAGCGGCACCGCCTGCACCAAGACCGCCGGCGAAGTCGCCGGCACGAACCGCAAGCCGTGGAAGCAAAAAGGCACGGGCCGCGCCCGCGCCGGCTCCTTCCAGTCGCCCATCTGGGTCGGTGGTGGCGTGGTCTTCGGACCGAAGCCCCGCGACTTCACGAAGAAAATCTCCAAGAAGACCAAAGCCCTCGCGCTCCGCAAGGCCTTGAGCGAACGCCTCAAAATGGGCGACGTGGTGATCGTGGACGATTTGAAACTGGCCTCGGCCAAGACGAAAGATTTCGTCAAGGTCATTGACACGCTGGAACTGACGGGCACGACGCTCATCGTTTCCGGCGAAGAAAACGCCAACCTGACGCGGGCCGCCCGCAACATCTGCGGCGTGACACTCACCACCGGCGATTCGCTCAACACCTACGACGTGTTGCGCCCCGACAAACTGCTCTTCACCAAGAGCGCGTTTGAAACCGTCGAAGCCCGCCTCAACAAGGAATAACCATGAACTCTTTTGACATCATCAAGACCGTCCGCCTGACGGAAAAAGGCACGCGCCAGAGCGAGAAGTATAACCAATACACGGTCGTCGCCGACCGCCTCGCCACCAAGCCGCAGATCAAGCAGGCCGTGCAGGAACTGTTCAAGGTCAAGGTCGTCAAGATCAACACGCTGAACGTGCGCGGCAAGGCCCGCCGCCAGCGCACCGCGCAGGCCGGCGTCACGAACGCCTGGAAGAAGGCCATTGTCACCCTCAAGGAAGGCGACAAGATCAGCCTGACCTGAAATCAATTCAATCAACACGAACGGCGCGGAATTTTTCCGCGCCGTTTTTTTTTGCGAATGATGAAACCCAGAATTGCAAAAATCAGATTAAACGGCTAACAAATATCAATGAGTGGAACGGGCGCAACAAATTCTGAAAAGGTCGGCATCTTTCAAATTGTAATTTTAATTCTCTCAATCGTTGTGCTTGGCGCTCTCGGCACTGATGCAGCTTTCAAATTGCCGAAGCAAGTTTCGGACATTCTTCAAACGCTTGATACGCTGGTTTGCATTCTCTTGCTCATCGATTTTGGGATTCGATTCTACAAAGCAAAATCAAAGTTGGCGTTTCTCAAATGGGGATGGATTGACCTCATTGCCAGCATTCCGAACGTGCCATTTTTGAGAGTGGGACGTTTCATCCGCATTTTGCGAGTCATCCGCTTACTGCGCGCCATTCGAGCCACGCAAAAAATCACTTCGTTGCTTCTGAAAGACAAACTTCAAACCGGCGTCGCCTCCGTTGCTTTAACCGCGTTTTTGCTCGTCATGTTTTGTTCAATCGGAATCCTCATTTGTGAGCAGCAAAATCCCGACGCCAACATCAAAACTGCGGGCGATGCGATTTGGTGGAGCGTGGCAACAATTACAACAGTGGGTTATGGAGACGTGTATCCAGTCACAGCTGAAGGAAGAATTTTGGCCATGGTGTTGATGATTTCAGGGATTGGCTTGTTCGGAACTTTGAGTGGCCTGGCCGCATCTTTTTTCCTCGGCACGAATCAACAAAACATTGTCCACGAAGAAAACAAGATTTTGGCTCGGCTTGAAAAGCTTGAAGAAAAAATTGATCAACTCAAACGTGACAGTAATTAAAATGGCACTTGTTCTTCCTTGTTTTATTTTGGCCGCACCGTTAGAAGTTTAGCGTATGGCAAATATGCTTCAACTAAAGGCGTGGATTGGGTGGTGCTTACAAATGGAATAATTTGGCAAATCTACAAAGTGACCATTGCCAAATCTGTGGATCACGAAAAAATTGTTGAAATTGATTTTCTCAACATAGACCACCATAACCCCGACCATTTGGAATCGCTTTTTCGCCTTACAAAAGAAGGCTGGCTAAAATCCGCATTGAACGATTATTACCAACAAAGACAGGCGTTGAGCAAGTTTTCCATTGCCGCAATTCTTTCAACGGATTCTGTGCTAAATGTCATTCGTAAAAACCTCAAGCTGATTTCTCCCGATACCAGAATCAATGTTGAACAAATCCGTTCGGTGCTTGAGCAGGAGGTTATCAACAAAGAAATTTTGGAAGGCGATAAGATTGATGAAGCTCGCAAAAGAATTGCAAGAGCGCTTAAAAAATCTGAAAGAGAATCTGCTGACGAAAGTTCTCCTGTTGCGGTTCAGCCAGTTCAAAATTCATCGCCAGAAGTTTGCCCGCCAAGCGCAGAACCGATTTCAACTTCTCCGCCAGTTTGACGTTTTGCCCGCCGACGCTTCACTTCGGCGCGACATCCTTCGCTTGCACTGCGTTCAGCGAAGGATGGTGGAGCCAAGGAGGCTCGAACTCCTGACCTTCTGAATGCCATTCAGACGCTCTACCAACTGAGCTATGACCCCATCCACGAAACGGACGCACAATTTATATTTTCCCCGCGACAAGTCAAAACATTTTGCCACCGTAAATCGCAGATGACTTTGTTGGGGCGAGCGTCCTCGCGAGCCGCAAATCATCCGGGGTGTTGTCTTGCAACCATGGCTCGCGGGGACACTCGCCCCACCAGGATTTGCATCTGTCCGCCACCAAGCCGCGAATTGGATTGAACCGGCGCGGCAAAATCCCTAGCGTTTCCGCGTGCCGTTGCCACTCCGCATCGCGTTTCTCACGCATGAACCGTTTTATCCGCCGTCCGGCGGCGGTTCGGCGGAGGCGGTTTTTCTCGTGCAGGAAATGGTGAGGCGCGGCCACGCCGTCCACGTCTTCGGCCCGAAAATCCCCGACGCGGACCTCGTCGCGAAAAAATTCGGCGTCCGGCTGCATCCGTTTGAAAAATGGGAGATGGGCCGCTACGCCAAAAACCGCAACCTGAAATATCTCGCGTATCCGTTCCAGCTCGAAAAGCTCGTGGCCGCCGCCGCGCCGACGGTGAAGTTCGATTTGATTTTTTCGCAGCACGCCATTTCCGCCGTCGCCGCCGGCAAGTTGAAAAAGAAACTCGGCGTGCCGGTGGTGATGAATTTTCCCGACCTGCTCACCGGCTTCATGGAAACGTGGCCGGCCTACGTCGCGCCCAAGCCGCTCGTTCGCGCGCTGATGAATTACGAGATCTCGCTGCCGGGACGCTACGACGTGGACGGCGTGTGCGCCATCTCGGACGAGTTCGCCGACCGGCTGGTGGCGCGCGGCTATCCGCGCGCGAAAATCTGCCCGATTTATTACGGCTACGATGCGGCGGCGTTTCCGCTGCGCAGCCAGTTACCGCCGCCCGGACAGCCACCGGTGGTGGTGATGCACGGTTCGTTCGACGCGCACCACCTCGGAAAAATCGCGCTCGGCGCGGTGAAAACCGTCGTGGCGCAAAGGCCGGAGACGATTTTCCGTTTCGTCGGCAAGCGCACCGGCGGATTGGAAAAATTTCTCCAGCGCGCCAAACGCATCCGCAATTTCAAATTCGAGGCGACCGGTTTCACGCCTTACGCGGAAGTGTCGAAGCAACTCGCCAGCGCGAAGGTGGGCATCGTGCCTTACGAGGAATCCGCCGGCACGCATTGCGCGTTCGTGGCGAAGATTGTGGAATATGTCGCGAGCGGTTTACCGACGGTCTGCACGCCGTTGAAAAGCGTGCGGGGCTATTTCAAGAATGACCCGATGGTGAAGTTTTCCGAGTTCAGCGGCGAAGATTTTGGGCGCAAAATCCTGGCATGGCTCGATGCCCCGCTGGAGGCCTGGGTGCCGCACGCGGAAACCTCTTCGCTGCGTGTGAAGCGGGAGCTGGACTGGCAGCCGCTCTGCCGCAAGGCGGTGGATTTCGCGGAGAAAGTCTGCGCCACCGCCAAGGCGCAAAGTTAAAATTATTCCGCCTCGTCCTTGAACAATCTTTCCGTGAGCTGCCGGCTCCGGGCGATGAGGTAAAACCCGATGGCAAATTCCGCGACGGGCGTGAGCCAGTAAACCATCGAATAGCCCATGGAGGAATAATGGTTCACGCTGTTCGGGTTGCCATCGTGCATGGCCTGGATGAGGAGGGCGACGCCGGCGACCAGGACTCCGATCAGCGCCGGGATGCCGTGGACAATCAGGGACAGGCCGAGGACACGGATGAGGACGTTGGCCAGTTGCTTGGGTTTCATCCGGCGATTGTCTGCCGATTGGGAAACGATTCAAGCCTTTCCGCGCTGCCGGTTCACTTCGTAGAGAAACACCGCCGCCGCCATGCTGACGTTTAGTGAATCCACCTCGTTTGCCATCGGCACGGCCACCGCCTCGTCGCACGCGGCGAGCACCTTCTGGGAAATGCCGTGGCCTTCGCTGCCGAAAACAACACAGCAGTCGCCGGTGAAATCCGCGTGCGACAACACTTTTTTGTCCGTGTGCGGATGCGCGGCGAGGCAACGAACGCCCTGCGCTCGCAACTCGCCCAGGGTTTGCACCAGATTGGCTGACTCCAGCACCGGCAGTTTGAAGATGGCGCCCATCGAGTTGCGCACGGTGCGGCGCAAATACGGATTGCAGCACGTCTCGCCCGATATGAGCGCCGAGACGCCGAACGCCACGCAGTTGCGCATGAGCGTGCCGACATTTTCCGCGTTGGACAATCCATCCATGGCCACGAACAATCGCGGGCGGGCGCTGAGGGCGAGAATATTTTCCAGCGCCAGCGGCGGCGGCGTCTTAGCGATGCCGAGCACGCCCTGATAAATTTCAAAGCCCGCGAGTTCCGCCAGCACCGGCTTGGCGCAGACGAACACGGTGATGTCTTGTTCCGGCCGCGCCTTGAGCCGCGCCTCGTATTGGGCGAGGCGTTCCTCGATGACCAGCACGGAGACGACTTCAAAGCTGCTTTCCAGCAGGCGATCCAAAACCTTGTCGCCTTCCACCACGAAGAGGCCGAGCTTCGCGTGGGCGGCGGAGCGCTTGAGCGTGCGATACGGCGCGAGTTCGGGCCGGTCGAGCGCGGTGATGGTTTCGACGTGAAACATTTTCGGACAAAATAATTGAACGCCGGGCGTTTGTCGCGCTCTGTGATTGCGGTATAATTTGCCGCCGTTATCATGGCCGAGTTTCGAATGACTATTTTGCGATATATCTTTGTGGCGCTCGAAGTGGTGCTGCTGTTCAACCTGCTCATCGGCGTCCATGAGCTTGGCCATTTTCTCGCGGCCAAGTGGCGCGGGCTGAAAATCGAGCGCTTTGCCATCTGGTTCGGCAAGCCCATCTGGAAAAAGAAGATCGGCGACGTGGAATACGCGCTCGGCTGGATTCCCGCCGGCGGCTACGTCTCGCTACCGCAGATGGCCACGATGGAGGCCATTGAGGGCAAAAGCGAAGCGTCAACCAAATCGGAATCAGACATGGCCGCTCTTCGCCAAGGTGATCTCACCTCGATTGACACGCTGCCCAACGTCTCGCCGCTCGACAAGATCATCGTGGCGTTCGCCGGGCCGCTGTTCAGTTTTTTGCTCGCGGTGGTATTTGCCGTGGTCGTCTGGCAGGTTGGCAAACCGGGCAACGAATCCGACAACAACGCCATCATCGGCTGGGTGGACCCGACCGGCCCCGCCGCCAAGGCCGGGTTGCTGCCCGGCGACACCATCCTCGAAATTGACAGCCATGTCGTGCGGCATTTTGCGCCGATCTCCAGCATGATGGACAGCGTGACGTGGCGCATCGTCACCAGTTCCGGCACGAACATCGCCATCAAGTATCTCCGCGACGGCAAGGAGGCCACCACCTTCGCCACGCCCACGCACCTCGCGACGCATTGGTATGAACGCAAGTCTTTGCGCAAGGTGCTCATGGTGGGCGCGAGCAAGTCCACGGTTTTTGAAGTCGCCACTAACAGCCCCGCCGCCATTGCCGGCATCAAGGAAGGCGATGAAATCGTGGCGCTCAATGGCGAAAAAGTTTTCAGCCCCGTCGCCGTGGATTACGCGCAACTGGCCATGAGCAACGGCATCATCAAGCCGCTCACGCTTACCGTCCGGCGCGGCACGAACCAATTTGACCAGACCATGCTGCCGGTCAAACCGCTTCAACCGACCAATGCCTATCCCCTGCTCGGCATCATGTCGTGGCTGGGCGATACCAACATCACGCTCATGCATCCCAGCCCGGCGGACCAGCTCAAGCAGAGCGCGGGGCAGATTCTCAACACCTTCGGCGCGCTGTTCTCCAAGGGCGACATCGGCGTTCAGCAGCTCGGCGGCGCGGTGATGATCATCCGCGTCTATAGCAACCTGTTTCAGGACGAAGACGGCTGGCGGCGCGTGCTTTGGTTCAGCGTAATCCTCAACGTCAACCTCGCCTTGCTCAACATGCTGCCGTTGCCGGTGCTGGACGGCGGGCACATCACGCTGTCCCTCATCGAATGGATCCGCCGCCGGCCGGTTCATAAGAAAATACTAGAATATATCCAGACCGCCTTTGCCGCGTTGCTCATCACCTTCATGCTTTACATCGCGTTCTTTGACACCGGCGACTGGCTCCGCAGCGCGAAAGCGGACCGCGACGTGCCGGTGGTCTTTGCCGCCCCAGCCAAATAATTTTTTATGCGTTACTGCGAATCGGCCTATTTCTTTCAACGCCGCCAGACCCGCGAAATCACCATTGGCGATCCCGCGCACGGCGGCGTCATCATCGGCGGCAACCATCCCGTCGTGAAGCAGTCCATGATCACCTGCGACACGATGGACACTGCGGCCAGCGTGCAGCAGACCTTGGACTTGGTGAAGGTCGGCTGCCAGATTGTCCGCATCACCGCACCCACGGTGAAGGACGCCGCCAATCTCCAGAACATCGTCGCCGAGTTGCGCAAGCAGAACTGTTTCGTGCCGATTGTCGCCGACATCCATTTCAAGCCCGAAGCCGCGATGGAAGCGGTGAAGTGGGTCGAGGTCGTCCGCGTCAATCCCGGCAACTACGCCGATACCAAGAAATTCGCCATCAAGGAATATTCCGACGCGCAATACGCCGAGGAATTGAAGCGCATCGAGGAGAAGTTCACGCCGCTCGTCCTCGAATGCAAAAAGCTCAAGCGCTGTATCCGCATCGGAACGAACCACGGCTCGCTCAGCGACCGCATCATGAACCGTTTTGGTGATTCCCCGCTGGGCATGATCGAGAGCGCGCTGGAATTCGCCCACATCTGCCGCAAGCACGACTTCCACAACTTCAAGTTCTCCATGAAGTCGTCCAATCCCAAAGTGATGATCGAGTGCTACCGCCTGTTGGTGGCGCGGCTCAACGACCTCGGGCCGGATTGGAACTATCCCATTCATCTCGGCGTCACCGAAGCCGGCGAAGGCGAGGACGGCCGCATCAAGAGCGCCATCGGCATCGGTTCGCTCCTGTGCGATGGCTTGGGCGACACCATCCGCGTCTCGCTCACCGAGGATTCCCCACACGAGATTCCCGTCTGCGCGGACTTGCTCAACCTGATCCCGAAGCTGACCAACTCGAAGATCAAAATTCAAAACGCCGGGCTTCCGTTCGACCCGTTTCATTTCGAGAAACGCGTCACGCCCGAGATTCCGCTCAACGACACCGTGAAGTGCGGCGGTGAACAACTCATCCGCGTCGTCGTCACCCGCGCGACGTGGGACAAGGTCGCGCCGAAGATCAAACCCAAGGACGACGTGCGTCCTGATGCGGTGTATGAAGACCTGAACATTTTCGAAATTGATCCGACCCAGGATTTCGAGATCAACTGCGACACGCAGCTCGTCACCGTGAAGGACGGCGTGAACCTACCGGCCATCACCGCGTTCCGCCTGCTCGCGGCAAAACTTAAGCGGCTGGGCCGGAACAATCCCATTCTCCTCAAGGATTGCATCAACTTCGAACCGGTGCCCTTGCTGCCGAACATCGCCTTGCTCCAAGCGGGCGTGGTCATCGGCTCGCTGCTGGCGGATGGCATTGGCGATGCAATTTTGGTTCGCGGCGAAAGCGGCGCGGGCCTCTCCCTGCGGCTCGCGTTCAATCTCTTGCAGGCGGCGGGCTGCCGTTCCTTCAAGACCGACTACGTCGCGTGCCCGAGCTGCGGCCGCACGCTGTTCAATCTCCAGACCGTGACCGCGCGCATCAAGGCGCGGACGGAGCATCTCAAGGGCGTGAAGATTGCCATCATGGGATGCATCGTGAACGGCCCCGGCGAAATGGCGGATGCCGATTTCGGCTACGTCGGTGGCGCGCCGAATAAAATAAATCTCTACGTCGGCAAAACGCCCATCAAGTTCAACATCCCGGAAGCCGAGGCGGTGGAACGACTCGTGGACCTCATCAAGGAACACAACAAGTGGGTCGAGCCGGAAGTGAGTGTCTGACTGTTTTTAGCGGATAAATCCGCAGGCGGCGGCGTGTAACCATTTCAGGTTATGATTAATCAAACTAGCTCAATAGGGCGATTTGTTGCCGGCAAAACTTCAAGAAGACGACCTCGGTCTGATTGAGGGGGCGGGCGCGGGAATGAATGCAGCCCCAAGTTTGTTCAAAGGGTTTGCGGCCGGAGGGCAAGGCGATGAGGGTTTGATTTTTCAGCTCGGCCGCGATAGCCCAGCCCGGCAGCAGGCTCATGACGGGAAACTGTTTCACCATTTCCTTGATGGTGTCGAGGTTTTCGATTTCCCCAATGCGGCTCAAACTGATGCCGCGCTGGGAAAGAAATTGATCAAGACGATTGAGTCCATGGCGGGAACCTCGCAGCAGCAGGCAGGGTTGTTGGGCCAGATCGTCGCGTGTCACAGGATTCCGCGCTGCGAGCGGATGGCCAGGGTTCACGATGAAATAGTAACGATCCGCCAGCAGGGAAACAAAGTTCAGGTCAGCTTCGTCCGCAGGTTTTTCCCCCAGCACAAAGTCGGCACGATTATTTGCCAGCGGGCTGGCTGGATCATCGCCACAACCGATTTCGACATGAATCAGAAATCTGGGAAATTCCTGATGAAATTTTAAAAGTGCGGGGGTGAGAATGGCGGAGGCCAAGACCGGCTCCACCACCAGCCTTAATCGCCGTGATCCCCATTTGTTTAATTCCGTCACGGTTATACGGGCCTGCCGCATTTCTTCGAGCGCGCGTTGGGCATGATGAAGAAACGCCTCACCAGCCTCAGTCAAAATGGTTTTTTTGCGCAGCTTGCTTAAAAGGCGACATCCCACCTGGCCTTCCAAAGCTTTCATGGAATGGCTGATGGCCGAATGAGTTACAAAAAGTCGCTTGGCGGCTTCAGAATAACTGCCCGTTTTGGATAAAACCACAAACGCGTTCAACTGCCTACTGTCTAGCGATTCATTCATTGGTGAATTTCTTTCACATCAGGTCAAAAATCTTTTCAACGTTCCGTCGGATGGGAACACGCTCCGTGGCATTCGTGCTGCTCAACTTCACTTAAGGAAGAGGCAAAACTAAAAATCCACGTTGCGAATTTCATATGTAGCAATTGGAACGCCAAGGAGGGCCGATTCCTAAGACGAGAACCAAAACCAACAAAACCAACCACCTAAAACAATCATGCGAAAAAAACAACTCCGAACCCCGACCGGTCTGGCTGCTGCGAGCGCGTGTCTGGGCATGCTGGCCACGGCCGGTCTGACCGTCCACGGACAAACCGCCCCGACCGACGACAAAATCACCGCCTTGGAACAAAAGAACGCCGCGATGCAATCGCGACTGGACTCGCTGGAAGATCTCGTCAAAAAAGAAGGGCTCATGGCCAGCGCTTCCAGCAATGCTGTCATTTCAGCGCTGGGACAATTGACGGTCAGCGGTTTTGTGCAGGCCTCGTATTTCTACAACACGCGGCGCCCGGCCGACGGCTTCACCGACGGCTATCTTTGGAATACCAAGGATAATTCATTTTCCCTCAACAAATTCAAACTAACGATCGCCAGCGCGCCGGTGGCGTCCGACAAGTGGGACGCAGGCTTCCGCGCCTCGTTGATGTTTGGCGATGACGCGCCCGATCTCAACACCGCCGGCGCTTTCGGCACCGGCGCCAACACGAGCTTCAATGATTTGCGCGAAGCCTATGTGGAACTGAATGTGCCCATCGGCACCGGTTTGGACATCAAGGCCGGCGAAATGATTTCGCTGCTGAACTGGGAATCCGGCGACGGCGGCGCGGCGAATCCCAACTTCTCGGAAGGCAATCAGTGGTGGTTCACCGGCAACGGCCCCTCGGCGGGCATTCAAGGCACCTATAATTTCACCGACAAGATTGGTTTGACGGTGCGTGTGGACAACGGACTCTTTCAGGGACCGGTGGACGTCAACTCCGGCAAAGCCTTCAGCGGCAGTCTCAACTTCAAGCCGACCAAGGATCTTTGGGTCAACCTGATTGGCTGGTATGAGAGCGCTCCGGGTGCTGGCAACGAGACATCTGGCATTTCAACGATCGGCGGGTATCAGGTCACAGAAAAACTCGGCACCGGCTGGGAGGTTGATTACTTCAATTTCAACTCCCCCGTCAATGCGAGCGATCTTTGGTCGGTCGGTGGCTGGGCTTGGTATGACTTCACCTCCAAGATCGGCTTGGCCTTCCGCGCCGACTATGTGGATAATCGTGACGGTTTCATCGGACCGGCGGTTCGTCCCGGTGCCGGCCTCCCGTTCTCGCCGGATGGGAACGGCGGCCTGGGCAGTGCGACGCTCACGCTCAATTACAAGCCAGCTCCCAACATCAAAATCCAACCGGAAATCCGCTATGACTGCACTTCCTATTCCCACGGATTGCAAGCGGGCGGCAAGAAAGACCGCATCATTGTCGGCTGCGGCGTCACCTATCTGTTCTAAACTTCCGATTTAAAACCAACAAAAAACTCCAGATATATGAAAAAACATTTAATGAAATGCCTGGCAGTGCTATCGGCAGCCGGCATGATTGCCTCGCAAGCCTCTGCGGAAGACACCGTCAAAATCGGCGTCCTCCACTCGCTCTCTGGCACGATGGCCATCAGCGAAACGTCGTTGCGCGACGTGTTGCTCTATACGTTTGACGAAATCAATGCCGCGGGCGGCATCAAGGTCGGCGACAAATCCTACAAGATTACGCCGGTCATCGTGGACGGCGCGTCCAACTGGCCGCTCTTCGCGGAAAAGGCCAAGCAGTTGCTCGAAGAAGACAAGGTGGCCGTCACGTTCGGCTGCTGGACTTCGGTGAGCCGCAAGTCGGTGTTGCCCGTGTTTGAAAAGGACAACGGCATGCTGTTCTATCCCGTGCAATACGAAGGTGAAGAATTGTCCAAGAACATCTTCTACACCGCCGAGGCCGTGAACCAACAGGCCACGCCCGCTGTGGACTACCTGCTCAAGCAGGGCAAGAAGAAGTTCTACCTGCTCGGCACCGACTACGTTTATCCGCAGACCACGTGCTTGATCCTCTACAAATATCTGCTGCTCCATGGCATCCCCGTGGAAAACATCGGCGGCGGTTTCCGTAAGGATGATTCCGGTAAGGTCATTTCTGCCGGCAAATATGTTCCGTTCAGCCATACCGACTTCCAGCAGATCGTCGCGGACATCAAGCAGTTTGCCGCCAGCGGCGACGCCTGTGTGATCAACCTTGTGAACGGCGACTCGAATGTGCCGCTGTTCAAGGAAATCGCTGCCGCCGGTTTGAGTTCAGCTGATTGCCCGGTCGTTTCCTTTAGCTTGGCGGAAGATGAACTCCGGGCGCTGCCGACGAAAGATCTGGTTGGTGAACTGGGTTGCTGGACCTACTTTATGTCCATTAATACCCCGGCCAACAAAACTTTCCTGAAAAGCTGGGATTCCTGGCTCAAGACGCAGTCTTATCCCGGCGTCGTGAAGGAAAAACGCGCGATGG
>Ga0265324_10000597_pt1 | contig 24795 bp, 17 predicted proteins | sample 41419metaG_FD_198634 | JGI IMG/M metagenome (GOLD analysis project Ga0265324, IMG submission 198634) | Rhizosphere microbial communities from Carex aquatilis grown in University of Washington, Seatle, WA, United States - 4-14-19 metaG | ecosystem: Host-associated > Plants > Roots > Rhizosphere...
CCTTGGGCGAACCCGCCATCCTCAAGCTGATGGAAGCGGTCGACACCTACATCCCGACCCCGGTCCGCCTGGTCGACAAGCCCTTCCTGATGTCCGTCGAAGACGTCTTCTCCATCACCGGTCGCGGCACCGTGGCCACCGGCCGCGTGGAAGCCGGCCGCATCAAGGTGCAGGAAGAAGTCGAGCGCGTGGGCTTGGGCGAGAGCAAGAAGTTCATCGTCACCGGCGTGGAAATGTTCCGCAAGCTGCTCGACGAAGCCCAAGCGGGCGACAACGTGGGTCTCCTTCTCCGCGGCGCGGAAAAGCAGGACATCGAGCGCGGCCAGGTCTTGTGCAAGCCGGGGACCATCACCCCGCATAAGAAGTTCAAGGCCGAGATCTACGTGCTGTCGAAGGACGAAGGCGGCCGGCATACGCCTTTCTTCAACGGCTATCGCCCCCAGTTCTACTTCCGCACGACGGACGTAACGGGCCAGACCGAGCTTCCCTCGGGCGTGGAGATGGTGATGCCGGGCGACAACGTGACGATCACCGCTGAACTGATTCAGTCGATCGCCATGGCCAAGGACCTGCGCTTCGCGATTCGCGAAGGTGGCAAGACCGTAGGCGCCGGCGTCGTAACCGAGATTCTAGACTAAGCCCGAAAATCAAACCTTAAACAGGGAGAGGGTAAAATTTGGTCGGATGAGTGGAAGATGGCGGCGAAGGGCCGCCCACAGGGGATTGACTCCGCAGGCAACGCCGCCCAAGGAGCTGTGCAGGTGCACAGCGACGAGGGCAAGGCAGCCTGCGGGCGCCAGCTTCCGCTCAGACGACCAAATTTTTAGGTCAGTAGCTCAATTGGTAGAGTAGCGGTCTCCAAAACCGTTGGTTGTAGGTTCAAGTCCTATCTGGCCTGGGAATTCCGAAAATGAAACGATTTCAAAATTATATCCGGGACGTGATCGCCGAGCTGCGCAAGGTGACCTGGCCGACGCGGGAAGAGCTCAAGGGCTCTACCATAACGGTCATCATCTTCAGCCTCATGTCCACGGCATTCGTATTTCTCGTGGATTTCGTCTTGGGAAAGCTGGTGCAGCTTGTCCTCGGTTGAGGGCATAGCGCAGGCTGGAAAGCGAATGGGAATGGCAGTGAAAAAATGGTACGTGGTCCATACCTATTCCGGTCAAGAAGGCAAGGTCAAGCAGCACCTGGAAGCCCTGGTCGATAAGAACGGCCTGAAGGATTCCTTCGGGCAGATCTTGCTTCCCACCCGCGAAGTCACCACGGTCCAAAAGGGCAAGAAGACCACCCGGGACAAGAAGTTCTATCCCTCCTATCTCCTGGTGGAGATGGAGATGAACAAGGAAACGATGCATTACGTGACCGACATTCCGGGCGTAACGCATTTCGTGGGAGTGGGCAAGCCCCAGCCCCTGCGTAAGGCCGAGGTGGATCGCATCCTGGGTCAGACCGCGGTCGAGCCCCAGGAGACGGGCGTCGTGGAGATTCCGTTCACGAGCGGCGAGAAGGTCCGCATCAAGGACGGGCCGTTCAAGGATTTCGACGGGGTCGTCGAAGAGATCAACCCCGAAAAGGGCAAGTTGAAGGTGATGGTCAGCGTCTTCGGGCGCTCCACGCCGGTGGAATTGGATTTCGTGCAAGTGGATGCGGTGTAAGGGCGGTCGCTTCTATCGCCCGTGGCAAACCGGATACCGAGCACGAAGAGGAACAGATAAGAGAACTTAGGAGCAACAGTGGCCAAGAAGATTACCGGATATATCAAGCTGCAGGTGCCCGCGGGCGCCGCCAACCCGTCCCCGCCCATCGGCCCCGCGCTCGGTCAGCGCGGTTTGAACATCATGGAGTTCTGCAAAGCGTTCAACGCCCAGACCCAGGATAAGAAGGGATACGTCATCCCGGTCGTGATCACGGTTTATGCCGATCGCAGCTTCAGCTTCATCACCAAGACCCCGCCCACGCCGGATCTGTTGAAGAAGGCGCTGAACCTGGAAAAGGGATCGGGCGAACCCAACCGTAAGAAGGTGGGCAAGGTGACCCAGAAGCAGATCGAAGACATCGCGAAGATGAAGATGCCCGACTTGAACACGACGAGTCTCGAGGCCGCCATGAGCATGGTCGCGGGAACCGCGAAGAGCATGGGCTTGGAGATCGCATAAGAAAACCCAGCGCGGTGGAGTCGGCCGGAAATACCGGAACGGCCGACCGGAAGTCACGAACGGCAAGGCCCCGCAAGGCGGCCCCCGGGCGAGACCTCCGAAGACCCCCGCGCGGGAAAACCGGAAAACTGTAGGCAACCACGGGTAGGAGCAATGAAGAAGAGCAAGAACTACCGCAGCCTCGCCGAGAAGATTGATCGGCAAAAGGAGTATGACATCTCCGAGGCTGTGACGATATTAAAGGGCGGAATCAAGACGAAGTTCGATTCGGCCTTGGAAGTCCACATGAACCTGGGCGTCGATCCCAAGTACTCCGAGCAGGTGGTCCGCGGCAACGTGGTCCTCCCGCATGGCACCGGTAAGAAGGTGCGCGTGTTGGTATTCTGCAAGGGCGAAATGGAAAAGAACGCCACCGCCGCCGGCGCCGATTTCGTCGGGGCCGAAGAGCTGGTGGCCAAGATCCAGGGCGGCTGGATGGATTTCGACCAGGTGATCGCCACGCCGGACATGATGCCCGTCGTCGGCCGCATCGCCCGCGTGTTGGGCCCCCGCGGCCTGATGCCGAGCCCGAAGGCCGGCACCGTCACCATGAACGTCGCGCAGGTCATCAAGGAGCTCAAAGGCGGCAAGATCGCGTTCCGCGTCGACAAGGGCGGCAACGTGCACGCCCCGGTGGGACGTCTATCCTTCACCGCCGAACAATTGGTCGACAACGCGAAGAGCCTCATCGAAGCCGTCGTAAAGGCCAAACCCCCCACGTCCAAGGGCGTCTATGTCCGCAGTATCACCCTGGCAGGCACCATGAGCCCGGGCGTACGCGTGGACAAGGCCGTGGCCCGGTAAAAGGAATACGAACATGACTTCCAAAGCACTCGTCCGCAAGACCAAGACCGCATCCGATCTCGAGGCCAGCCTCAAGACCACGACCGGCGTATACATCGCGGATTTCTCCCGCGTCACCGTTCAGACCGTAACCGCCCTGCGCACCAGCCTGCGCAAGAAGGGCATCCGCATGAAGGTCGCCAAGAACACGCTGATCAAGCGCGCTCTCGGCACCGCCGGGATCAAAGGCTTGGACGCCCATCTGAAGGGCCCCACCGCCGTCATCCTGGCGGACGATCAAGATCCGATGGCGCCCGCCAAGGCCCTGGTGGAATTCCACAAGGCCAACGAAGGGCTGCTGCCGGTCAAGATCGTATCCATCGATGGCTCCGCTTATCCCGGCAACCAGTTGGCCGCCTTGGCGAAGATGCCCGGCAAGCGCGAGCTGCAGGCCTCGGTCATCTCGCTTGCGCTCGGCCCCGGCCAGAAAATCGCGAGCATCCTCAAGGGACCCGGCGCCACCATCGCCGGCCAGATCAAGGCTCAAATCGAGAAGTTGGAGGGAGGCGCTGCATAGGACGTAGAACCAAGGAAACTTAGGTGCTACCCTGGCGGACGCTTCTTCCGGTAGGGCATAGGCCGAAGAAAGCAACAAATTCACATTTAACTAAGACTTAAAGAACAATTTCGGAGGATACAATGTCGGAAGCTACTGCAATCGTGAAGGAAATCGGCGACAAGATCGTCGCCCTGTCCCTGCTCCAGGCCAAAGAACTGTCGGATTACCTGAAGAACACCTACGGCCTCGAAGCCGCCGCTGCCGCTGCCGTGATGGCCGCTCCCGCGGGTGGTGCCGGCGCTGGCGCCGAAGCCGCCGCCGAGAAGACCGAATTCGACGTCGTGCTGGAAGCGGCCGGCGAGAAGAAGATCGGCGTCATCAAGGTGGTCCGCGCGATCACCGGCTTGGGCCTGGCGGAAGCCAAGGCTCTGGTCGACGGCGCGCCCAAGACCGTGAAGGAGGCCGTGGCCAAGGGCGAGGCCGAAAAGATGAAGAAGGAACTCGAGGAAGCCGGCGGCAAGGTCAGCCTGAAGTAATCCTTGGGACCCTTCTTCGTTTTTCAGAAGGAGATCCAGCACGCCTTGCCCGCGTTCGCGGGCAGGCGTTTTTCCGTTTATGATACGTCGCCGGCAATGATGGGCTGGCGCGGGAACAATTAAGGATCGGAGTCAGTCAGTGGAAAGAAGGACATATTCCTCCAGTCGGTTCAACATGGAATTGCCCTACCTGCTTGATGTGCAGGTCAACTCCTTCAACCGCTTCATCCAGGCGGGCGTGCTGCCCAAGGAGCGGAAGAACGAGGGATTGCAAAAGATCTTCGCCGAGGTCTTTCCTATCACGGACATCAAGGAGATGTACTCCCTTGAATTCGAGGGCTACTCCCTGGGCGTCCCCAAGTACTCCCTCATCGAGTGCCAGAAGCGGGGCATGACCTATGCTGCGCCCCTTAAGGCCACCCTTTCCCTCAACATCTTCGAGGGCGAAGGCGAAGAGCGCAAGTTCACCGAGAAAATCACCAATGACGTGTACATCGGCGATCTCCCGCTCATCACCCAGAACGGCACGTTCATCATCAATGGCGCCGAGCGCGTCATCGTGTCGCAGTTGCACCGTTCTCCGGGCGTAAGCTTCGACGAAGAAACCCATCCCAACGGCAAACGCCTCCTGAAGGCGCGCGTGATCCCGTATCGCGGATCGTGGGTGGAGTTCCTCGTGGACGTGAACGAGGCGATGTACATCAACATCGACCGCCGCCGCAAGATCCCGGCCACCATCCTCCTGCGCGCCATCGGATTTTCGCGCAACCAGGACCTGGTCAAGCTGTTCTACGAATCCGAAGACCTGACCGTCACCAAGGAATACGCGTCCCTTGAGGACAAGGTGCTCTTCGAGGACCTGGTCGACAAGGACACCGGCGAAATGATCGCCGAATCCAATACCGTCATCACCCCCGTGCTCGCCAAGAAAATCAGCGAGCTGGGCTTCAAGAAGGTGAAGATCATCAAGGGCGTGGAAAGCAATCCCGTCCTGCACAACACCCTTTCGGCCGATCCGACCTCGAACGAGGAAGAGGCCCTGTTCCGCATCTACTCCCTGATCCGCCCCGGCGATCCGCCCAATGTGGCGACCGCCCGGACCCTGCTCGAGCGCCTGTTCTTCGACGACAAGCGTTATGACTTGGGCGAAGTGGGCCGCTACCGCATGAACTCGCGCCTGAAGCTCAAGGTCCCCATGGACACCATGGTCATGACCAAGGACGATTTCATCGCCATCATGCGCTACCTGGTCTCCCTGTTCCTGCAGGAAGGCTACCTGGACGATATCGATCATCTGGGCAATCGCCGCGTCCGGTCGGTGGGTGAGCTGCTGGGCAACCAGTTCAGCCTCGGCCTCACCCGCATGGCGCGCACCATCCGCGAGCGCTTGTCGCTGCGCGATACGGAAGAATTAACCCCTCAGGATCTGGTGAACGCCCGTACGGTGTCCACCGTGATTTCCACGTTCTTCGGCAGCAGCCAGCTGTCGCAGTTCATGGATCAGATGAATCCTCTGGCCGAGCTGACCCACAAGCGCCGTATGTCGGCCTTGGGACCGGGCGGTCTGACCCGCGAACGCGCCGGCTTCGAAGTGCGCGACGTGCATCATAGCCATTACGGCCGCCTCTGCCCGATCGAAACGCCGGAAGGCCCGAACATCGGCCTGATTTCCTCCTTGGCCGCCTACGCCAAGGTGAACCAGTTCGGATTCATCGAAACCCCTTACCGCAAGGTGAAGAACGGCGTGGTCTCCGACGAGGTCACCTACCTCACCGCCGATCAGGAAGACGATTATTACGTGGCCCCGGCCTCGACCATCATCGATGCCAAGAACAAGTTCGTGAACGAGTTCGTCATCGCCCGTAAGCAGGGCGAATTCCCGCTGGTGCCCCGCGATCAGGTGCAGCTCATGGACGTGAGCCCCAAGCAGCTGGTCTCCATCGCCGCCGGCCTCATCCCGTTCCTCGAACACGATGACGCCAACCGCGCCTTGATGGGATCCAACATGCAGCGCCAGGCCGTGCCTTTGCTGGTCCCCGATTCCCCCTATGTGGGAACTGGGCTCGAAGGCAAGGCCGCTTATGATTCCGGCGCTATGGTGACGGCCCTCCACGCGGGCGTGGTCCATGCCGTGGACGCGCGCACCATCGTGGTCAAGCGCGAAGAAGCCGGCAAGCTGGTCACCGACTTCCTGGATGTGCCCGAGTACGACACCTACCTGCTACGCAAGTTCGAACGTTCCAACCAGGATTCCTGCATCAACCAGCGCGTGCTGGTGAACGTGGGGGACGCGGTTAAGAAGGGCCAAGTGCTCGCCGACGGTTCCAGCACGTCGCAAGGCGAACTGGCCTTGGGCAAGAACATCCTGATCGGGTTCCTCCCCTGGAACGGCTACAACTACGAAGATGCCATCATCATCTCCGAAGAGCTGTCCAAGAAGGATACCTTCACCTCGATCCACATCGAAGAATACGAGCTCGAGGTGCGCGACACCAAGCGCGGACCGGAAGAGCTGACCCGGGAAATCCCCAACGTTTCGGAAGAATCGTTGCGGAACCTGGACGAGAGCGGCATCATCCGCGTAGGCGCGGAAGTGGAAGCCGGCGACATCCTAGTGGGCAAGGTGACGCCGAAGGGCGAAACCGAGCTTTCCCCGGAAGAGCGCCTGTTGCGCGCCATCTTCGGCGAGAAGGCCGGCGACGTACGCGACAGCTCCCTGAAGGCCCCTCCGGGCATGAAGGGCATCGTGGTCGAGACGCGCGTGTTCTCCCGCAAGGAACGCGATAAAAAGACCAAGAAGAGCGATAAGGATCGGATCGACGAGTTGCGCGCGACCATGAGCGCCCGCATCCAGGAGATCACCCAGGCCCGCGACAAGAAGCTGCTCGAGCTCTTGGACGGGAAGGACTCCCAGGAGATCCGCGACGGATCGACCAACGAGCTGATCCAGGGCAAGGGCAAGAAGTTCAACGACAAGGTGCTGCAGAAGATCAACTTCTCGGACGTGAACATCCCCGACGGGCTGACCACGGACGAGAAGGCCAATACCACGGCCGAGAAGGTGCTGCACAGCGCCAACGAGATGATCTTCCGCCTGGAAGACGAACTCGACAAGGAGATCGACAAGATCATCCGCGGCGACGAACTGAAGCCCGGCGTGCTGCAATTGGTCAAGATCTATATCGCCAAGAAGCGCCGCATCGCGGTGGGCGATAAGATGGCGGGCCGCCACGGCAATAAGGGCGTCATTTCCAAGATCGTTCCGGTCGAGGATATGCCTTTCATGCCCAACGGACAGCCGGTGCAGATCCTGCTCAATCCCCTCGGCGTGCCTTCGCGCATGAACGTGGGACAGGTTCTGGAAACCCACTTGGGCTGGGCGGCGCAGGCCCTCGGCATCAAGATCGCCACCCCCGTATTCGACGGCGCCAGCTACGAAGACATCATCGTCGCCTTGAAGGAGGCCAAGCTGCCGCCTTCCGGCAAGACGGTGCTGTTCGACGGCCGTACCGGCGAGCGCCTCATGAACGAGGTGTGCGTGGGCGTCATGTACATGCTGAAGCTAGGCCACTTGGTGGACGACAAGATCCACGCCCGTTCCATCGGCCCGTACTCCCTGGTCACCCAGCAGCCGCTGGGCGGCAAGAGCCAGTTCGGCGGCCAGCGCTTCGGCGAAATGGAAGTGTGGGCGTTGGAAGCCTACGGCGCGGCCTATACGCTGCAGGAAATGCTCACGGTCAAGTCCGATGACGTCATGGGCCGCTCGAAGATCTACGAGTCCATCGTCAAGGGCGAGAACGCGCCGCGTCCCGGCGTGCCCGAGTCCTTCAACGTGTTGATCAAGGAAATGCAGGCGCTTTGCCTCGATGTCAAGTTCATGCAAGAAGAAGAGGAGCTGGTATAATGAACGAGTTTTTCGAAAACTCCTCCGAAGCCCAAGACAAGGAAGCCATCAGCATCCAGCTCGCGTCCCCCGACGTGGTGCGCGGCTGGTCCTATGGCGAAGTCACCAAGCCCGAGACCATCAACTACCGGTCCTTCAAGCCCGAGAAGGATGGCCTTTTCTGCGAACGCATTTTCGGACCGGTGAAGAACTGGGAATGCTCCTGCGGCAAGTATAAGCGCATCCGCTATCGCGGCGTGGTCTGCGATCGTTGCGGCGTGGAAGTGACCCACTCCAAGGTGCGCCGCGAACGCATGGGCCATATCGAATTGGCCGTGCCCGTCGTGCACATCTGGTTCTTCAAGTCCCTGCCCTCCGTGATCGGATCGCTTTTGGGCATGTCGGTCACCAACCTCGAGCGCGTGATCTATTATGAATCGTACATCGTCCTCGATCCGGGCGACACCGACCTCAAGCTCGGCCAGCTCATCTCCGAAGACGAGTACATCGATCTCGAGGACGAAGGGCGCCACTTCGACGCCAAGATGGGCGCCTCGGCCATCAAGCAGCTCCTCGCCGAGCTGAATCCGGAGACCCTCTCCGGCGACATGCGCCGCCGCATCAAGGACGAGACCAGCTCCCAGCGCAAGCAGGATCTGCTCAAGCGCCTCAAGGTCGTGGAAGCGTTCCGTAAGAGCCCCAACCGTCCCGAGTGGATGGTTTTGGACGTGCTTCCGGTCATCCCGCCCGACTTGCGCCCGCTCGTTCCCCTGGAAGGCGGCCGCTTCGCCACCTCCGATCTGAACGATCTCTACCGCCGCGTCATCAACCGCAACAACCGGTTGAAGAAGCTGATCGACATCAAGGCCCCGGAAGTCATCTTGCGCAACGAAAAGCGCATGCTCCAGGAAGCCGTCGACGTGCTGTTCGATAACGGCCGCCGCACCTTCTCCGTGAAGGGCGAAAACCGCCGTCCCTTGAAGTCGCTGTCCGAATTGCTGAAAGGCAAGCAGGGCCGCTTCCGCCAGAACCTGCTGGGCAAGCGCGTCGATTATTCCGGCCGTTCCGTGATCGTGGTGGGCCCGGATCTCAAGATCCACCAGTGCGGCCTGCCCAAGCCCATGGCCCTCGAGTTGTACAAGCCTTTCATCATCCAGAAGCTGGAAGAGAAGGGCTTCGTGCATACCGTGAAGTCGGCCAAGAAGTTCGTGGAAAAGGAACGTCCCGAGGTGTGGGACATCCTCGAGGAGATCATCGAAGATCATCCCGTGCTCCTGAACCGCGCGCCGACCTTGCATCGCCTGGGCATCCAGGCTTTCTACCCGAAGCTGGTGGAAGGCAAGGCCATCCGCCTGCATCCCCTGGTCTGTACCGCCTTCAACGCCGACTTCGACGGCGATCAGATGGCCATCCATTTGCCGCTCTCCTTCGAGGCGCAGCTGGAATGCCGCATCCTGATGATGTCTTCCAACAACATCCTGCATCCCGCGTCGGGCCAGCCGATCGCGGTGCCCTCGCAGGACATCGTGCTCGGTTGCTATTACCTGACGGCCATGAAGACCAAGGGCAAGGGCGCCGGCAAGATGTTCTCCAGCGTGGACGAGGCGGTATCCTGCCTGGAAGCCGGCGGCGTGGAACTGCACGTGCCGGTGAAGATCAAGATGGACGGCGTGATCATCGAAACCTCGGTGGGCCGCGCCATCCTGAACCAGGTCATCCCCAAGGAGCTCGGCTTCATCAACAAGAGCTTCGACAAGAAGACCATCTCGGCGACCATCGATCGGTATTTCCGTATCGCCGGCAACGAGAAGACTTGCTTGTTCCTGGACGCCATCAAGGAGACGGGCTTCAAGTGGGCGACCAAGGGCGGCATGACCGTTTCCATCAACGACATGATCATCCCGCCCGAGAAGTACGAGATGATCAAAGGCACCAAAATCAAGGTGGACAAGGTCTCGGAACTGTACGAGAACGGCGTCATCACCGACGGCGAGCGCTACAACCAGGTCATCGATTTGTGGTCGCATACCACCAACGACGTGGCCACCCTCGTGTACGAGAAGCTGTCCCAGGACCGCGACGGGTTCAATCCCGTGTACATGATGGCGGTGTCGGGCGCCCGCGGTTCCCGCGAGCAGATCAAGCAGCTCTCGGGCATGCGCGGCCTTATGGCCAAGCCCCAGAAGAAGATCACCGGGCACGAAATCATCGAGAATCCGATTCTGTCCTGCTTCCGCGAAGGTCTGAACGTGCTGGAGTACTTCATCTCCACCCACGGCGCCCGTAAGGGTCTGGCCGATACGGCCTTGAAGACGGCCGATGCCGGCTACCTGACCCGCCGCTTGGTGGACGTGGCCCAGGACGTGGTCGTGAACGAAGAAGATTGCGGCACCGTACTCGGTCTCGACATGACCGATACGATGGAAGGCGAAGACGTGGTCGTCCCGCTGTCCGACAAGATCCTCGGCCGCGTGGCTTGCGATGATGTCTATCATCCCGTCACCGACGACGTGATCAGCCATGCCGGCGAGCTCTTCGACGAAGTCATGGCCGAGAAGATCAAGCTGGCCGGCATCGAAAGCGTCAAGGTACGCTCGGTGCTGACTTGCGAAGCCATCAAGGGCGTCTGCGGCAAGTGCTACGGCCGTAACCTGGCCAACGGCCGCATGATCGACATCGGCGAAGCCGTAGGCGTCATGGCCGCCCAGTCCATCGGCGAACCGGGCACCCAGCTGACCTTGCGCACCTTCCATATCGGCGGCGCGGCTTCGCGCATGACCGCGGAGTCGGTGAAGAAGGCCAAGTGGGATTCCAAGATCGCGCTCCGCGACGTGGAAACCGTCACCAACCGCAAGGGCGAAGAAGTGGTGGTCTCCCGCTCGGGCGAAATGTCCCTGCTGGACGATCACGGCATCACCAAGGTGCGCTACGTAGTGCCCTACGGCGCCCTCCTGAAGGTGAAGGACGGCGATAAGATCAAGGCCGGAACCCTTCTGTTCGAATGGGATCCGTACAACATCCTGATCATCACCAAGTCGGCCGGAAAGGTCGAGTTCGACGGACTCAAGGAAGGCGTTACCTTCATCACCGAATACGATGACACCACCGGCATGGAACGCTTGCGCGTCATCCGCGACAAGCGCGCCAAGCTGCATCCGCACGTGGTCATCATGAGCGAAGACGGCAAGAACAAGCTCGGCCGCTACGCGGTTCCCGAGAACGCGTACTTGCAGTTCAAGGACGGAGCCGCCGCCCATGCGGGCGAGGCCATCGTGAAGATCGCGCGCGCCGCGGGCAAGACCCGCGACATCACCGGCGGTCTTCCGCGCGTGGCGGAACTCTTTGAGGCCCGCCGCCCGAAGGCTCCCGCCGTGGTCACCGCCATCGACGGCATCGTCGAGTTCGGGGACGTGGAACGCGGTCAGCAGCGCATCATGATCGAGGACGGCGAGGTGAAGGAATCCTACCTGATCCCGCGCGGCAAGCACGTGACGGTGCACCCGGGCGACCGCGTGCGCTCGGGCGACAAGCTGTGCGACGGCCCCATCGATCCGCATGACATCTTGCAGATCGCCGGCGACGCCGCCGTGCAGCGTTACCTGGTGGAAGAAATCCAGGCCGTGTACCGCCTCCAGGGCGTGACCATCTCGGACAAGCATATCGAGTGCATCGTCCGCCAGATGCTGCGCAAGGTGGCGGTGGAACAACCCAACGACACCGAGCTCTTGGAAGGGGAGGAAATCTCCAAGGCCAGGATCCGCGCCGAGAACGCTCGCGTGCAGACCCAGGGCCTGCGCCCCGCCAGCTTCCGCCCGATGCTCTTGGGCATCACCAAGGCGTCCTTGGCTACGGACAGCTTCATTTCTGCCGCATCCTTCCAGGAAACCACCAAGGTCTTGACCAACGCCGCCATCGCCGGCAAGATCGATACCTTGGAAGGCCTGAAGGAGAACGTCATCATGGGCCGCCTGATCCCGTCGGGAACCGGCAATCCCATGGTGAACGCCCTGCGCATCCGCGACTTGGACGCCGAGTCCGAGGAAGCCCATGCGCTGGCCGAAGTAGGCCAAGCCTCCGCGGGTTCAGGCGACATGCAGCCTGCGGAAGGGGAGCCCAGCGCGGCATGATTTGGGCCGGGAGCGGGCGGAAATCCGCTCCCGGTTTCTCAAATTCCCCTGCCAAACGGCCTAACGCCTTGACGGTTCACGAGATATTCAGCTAACTTTCACCACCTCACGAGAAAAAAACGGAGAAGTCCCAACAGTGCCGACTATCAGCCAATTGATCCGCAAGGGGCGCATTAAGCAAAGCGCCAAGAGCAAGGCCCCGGCCTTGATGGGCAGCCCGCAAAAGCGCGGCGTCTGCACCCGCGTGTACACCACCACGCCGAAGAAGCCCAACTCCGCCTTGCGGAAGATCGCCCGCGTGCGGCTTTCCAATAAGATGGAAGTCACCTGCTACATCCCGGGCGAAGGCCATAACCTGCAAGAGCATTCCATCGTCCTCATCCGCGGCGGCCGCGTGAAGGACGTGCCCGGCGTGCGCTACCACATCATCCGCGGCACGCTGGATACCTCCGGCGTCGAAGGCCGCAAGCAGAGCCGTTCGTTGTACGGCGTGAAGCGGCCCAAGGCCGGCGCCGCCGCTGCACCCGCCAAGGGCGGCAAGAAATAATTACGGCTCAAGGAATATAGAGGAACACGATGTCTAGAAGAAAAAGAGCCGATAAGCGCAAGATTTACGGCGATCCGAAGTTCAACAGCACTTTGATCACCCAGTTCATGAACGTCGTCGTCAGCAAGGGCAAGCGCTCCATCGCCGAAGACCTGGTCTACTCCGCCCTCGTCGAATTCAAGAAGAAGATCGGCGGCGAGGACGATGAGCTGACCCTGTTCAAGAACGCGCTCAACAACATCAAGCCGTCCTTGGAAGTGAAGTCCCGCCGCGTAGGCGGAGCCAACTACCAGGTTCCGGTGGAAGTGAATCCTACCCGTCGCACCGCCCTCGCGCTGCGCTGGCTGAAGGAATCCGCCCAAGGCCGTAACGAGAAGGACATGGCCCGTCGGCTGTCCGCCGAATTGGTCCAGGCCCTCAACAATGAAGGCAATGCGGTCAAGAAGAAGCAGGACATCCACCGCATGGCGGAATCCAATAAGGCGTTCGCCCACTTCAGGTGGTAACCTTTCGCGAACGCCCGCGTTCGCGCATTTCCGTTGGTAACACCGACGCAAACTCCAGCCTTCGACCACTTTAGATGGTGGACAAGGCTAACGCCCGCTCCGCTTGGCGATTCAGGCCAGCGACCAGAGACACGAATCGAAAACCCCGGCCCAGCCGGGGTTTTCCGTTTCCGGGCCCTGATTTTTATCCGTCTCCGACGGGCACAAACTTTCCGGGTCGGGCATCCAAGTGTATGTCTCTCCGCTCGAACCCAAGGAGTTTTCGGATATGAAGAAATACGTGCCGTTCATCGCATTCCGTGCCGCCCCCGTCGCCGCCCTGCTTTTCGCGGGCTGCCTTAACGAACCGGAGAAAAGCGGAGAGGCGGGCAAGAACGCCCTTCCCGTCTCGGCCTCCACCGCCGCCACTTTGCACCCGTTGGGCGCTAAGCGTGAAAACCCGGCGGTCCTCGCGGCCAAGCGCATCGACATACTCGCGAACCGGACCGGGGCCGCCGCGGCGCTGCCGGCCTCCCTCGATTACACTTCCAAATTCCCCACGCCCGGCGATCAAGGAAACTCGGAATCCTGCGTGGGATGGGCGGTCGGCTACGGCGCCAAATCGTTCCTGGAGACGCAGGAAGAAGGGTGGAACACCACGTCCACCCTCCACCGCTTTTCCCCGTCGTGGGTCTACAACCAGATCAACGGCGGCGTGGACGGGGGCTCCTTCGCATCCGATGGCTTGACCCTGGTCACCGAGAGCGGCGACGATGCCATCGAATTCACGCCCTTCGATCAGTTCGATTACACGACCCAGCCGGGCCGGGACTCCCACGCCCGCGCCAACCGCTACGCTTCCGGCTCCTGGGCCGTCCTTCCCAACGATCCCGTCCAGGTCAAGACCGCCTTGAACGCCAAGCAGGCCGTGGTCATCACCTTCGACGTGTATCCGGATTGGGATAACCTCAGTTCCACCAATCCCATTTACGACAACGTCAGCGGAGCGAGCCGCGGGGGTCATGCCAACGTGATCATCGGCTATGACGATACGAAACAGGCCTTCAAGACCTTGAATTCCTGGGGCACCATCTGGGGCCTTTCCGGATACGGCTGGATCGCCTACAGCATGGTCAGCAACTCCTCCGCCAACATCGTCGTCTATTCCTTCACCGACGGCCCCAATACCCGCACCTGGGACGCCAGCTGGAACCCGCGCAAGGTCCAGGACGTGAACGGCGACGGCAAGGCTGATATGGTCGGGTTCGGGACCGACGGCGTCTATGTTTCCCTTTCCAACGGATCGGTTTTCGGCTCGCCCAAGATGTGGCTCAAGGACGATTTCATCATCGAAGAGCACGTGGATCACGTCGACCCCAGCCCCGTCAAGGACGTGAACGGGGACGGCAAGGCCGATCTGGTCGGCTTCTCCTCCAACAACGTCTCGGTCGCGCTTTCCAACGGCAGCTCCTTCAGCGCCTGGCAAACCTGGACCACCACCTTCCCGGATGCCTGGGACGCCACCACTTCCCGCCAGGCGGCGGACGTGAACGGGGACGGTAAGGCCGACGCCATCGGCTTCGCTCATGACGGCATCTACGTCGCCACCTCCACCGGGACCAAGTTCAATACCGCGACGCGTTGGACCACCCAGTTCAGCGATGCCTGGGGCGCCCACCAGGCCGGGGACATCTTCATGGCCATCGACGTGAACGGCGACAAGAAGGCGGATGCGGTCCTCTTCAACGCCAACGGCGTGACCGTGGCCCTTTCCACCGGGACCGGCTTCGGCCCGGCCACGGTCTGGTCCACCGACTTCAAGCCGTCCAGCTTCGGGGCGCATACCATCCGGACCCTGGCCGACGTGAACGGCGACGGCAAGGCCGACGTGGTCGGGATCTCCCTGAACGCCACCTATGTGGCCCTCTCCACGGGGAGCAAGTTCAACGCGAAGACGGTCTGGGCCAACAATTACGCCTACAACCAGGGCTTCGACGATCAATCGGTCCGGTTGCTGGGGGATATCTCCGGGGACGGTAAGGCCGATCTCGTCGCCACCAAGGTGACCGACGTGCATGCGGGCAAGTCGACCGGAACCGCCTTCGGCTCCGACGCGGTGGTCCTGAGCAAGAACTACGCGTACAAGACCAACGAGTGGTACGCTCCCTGAGCGCTTGATCCCGCCCGGGAAGCCCCGGGCCTGCTCCCGGCGCCGCGGAGTCCCGCATAGGGCCCCGCGGCCTCCTTCGCCCATTTGTTCTGGGTGATAGGCGTCCAAGACTTCCTATTTCCGGGCTAAATTCCCCTAAAAAGCCCATACGGTGTTACGCTCGCATTCATTCAAGCCATTAAATGTCATGCCGTAAACGTTTGCAGACGCCAGATTAGGACGTTCACCTGTTACCCATAGGAATGACATGCCCTACGTAAGAATTTCCGATCGGACCCAGGACGTTCGGCGCGCGCTTCCGGCGAGGCTTCTCCCCTGGCTTTCGCTTCTCTTCGCCGCCGCTACCGGGGCCTGGGCCCAACCCTGGACTGTCACTTCCCCGAACGGATCCGTCTCCGTAAGCATCAAGCAAGACATCGTCGCCGAGCTATATGCGAACCAGACGAACTGCTATTACCAGGTGTCCCTCAACAATGCCGTGCTTATGGATTGGTCGCCCTTGGGTATCAAGACCGGCAACCAGACCTATGTCAACGATCTGACCTTCGTCAGCAAGACGGATTCCATCGTCAACGAGACCTACACGCTCCCCAGCGGGAAGCGGAGCCAATACCAGAACAAGGCCAACCAGATCCGGTTGCTTTTCAAGAATGCCAACAACGGGAACGTGGCCATCGTCTTCCGCGTTTACGACGAGGCCGTCGCGTTCCGCTACGAGCTGCTGGGCACGGGCAGCGCTACGGTTTCGGCCGAGCAATCGGGATTCCGTATCCCCACCGGAAGCACGGGCTGGGCGCAGAATTTCTCCGGCTACTATGAGGCGACCTATGACAAGGGAACCGTGGGCACCGATTTCAAGAGCTTCGATTTGGCCTTCCCCGGGCTTTTCAAGACCCCGACCGGCTCCTGGATCCTGGTGTCCGAGGCCGCCGTCTACGGGGATTACTGCGCCAGCCATATGAACATCTTGTCGAACGCGGCGAACACCTTCATGGTGAAATTCCCCGAGACCTCCGTCTCGGGAACTCTGCCCTGGAATACCCCGTGGCGGGTCGCCATCGTGGGCGCCTCCCTGGGGACGATCGTCGAATCGTCCGTTATCGAGAACCTCAATCCCCCCAACGAAGTCACCGATATGAGCTGGATCAAATCGGGCCGCTGCGCCTGGTCCTGGCTCTCGCAAGGGACCGGCGACCTGACCCTGCAGGAGAAGTACGTGACCTTCGCGCATAACGCGGGATGGGAATACAACCTCATCGACGACGGCTTCAACAAGGCGAGCATGCCCGCGCTGGCCCAGTTCGCGCAGACCAATTCGGTGGGCAACGAACTTTGGTACAACTACAGCGATCTGAACACCCAGGCCAAGCTGGATGCGGCGGCCTCGCAATGGAAGACTTGGGGAGTGAAGAGCCTCAAGATCGATTACATCGGCAGCGACAACCAGAACATCATGCAATGGTACGACATGGCCGCGAAAAGCCTGATCAAGGACCAGATCATGGTCACCTTCCATGGAGCCACCATCCCGCGCGGCCAACGGCGGCGCTGGCCGAACATCATGACCATGGAAGGCGTGAGAGGGGACGAATATTACGGCCGGGGCTACCCCGGGCCGGCGCATGATTGCACCCTGCCGTTCACGCGGAACATCATGGGACCAATGGACGTGACCCCCGTGCTCTTCACGACCGGTAAGGTGAGCAACGGCACCCCCACGGAAAAGACGACGACGGACGCCCATGAATTGGCGCTCTCCGTCATTGACGAATCGGGGATCATGCACTTCGCCGATAGCCCCGAATCCTACCAGGCCAGCGCGGGCTTTCCCTTTCTCAAGGCCGTGCCTTCGGCTTGGGATGATATCCATTTCATCGATGGCGCTCCGGGCCAGAGCGTGATCTTGGCGCGGCTGAAGGGGAACGATTGGTACGTGGCCGGCATCTCCGCCGTGGCCGCGAAGACGATGACGGTTCCCCTCGATTTCCTGAAGCCGGGTTCGTACTCGGTGGACCTCTATCGGGATTCCTCCGGATCCGCCCATGTCATCGCCAAGCAGACCTTGACCGTGCAATCCACGACCCCGCTGTCGATCGCGGTTTCGACCAACGGCGGCTTCGCCTTCAAGATCCCCTCCTCCTATAACCCCGCTACGGCGATCAAATCCGCGCGCGCCCTCAATTCCGCGGGCCCGCGCTTGCGGCAGTTCGATTGCGCCGTCCCTTGCTTCTCGGGCCGCGACCTTCGGGGCCGCAGCGTACCCGTTCGTCCCGCGACCAGCGCCGCTACGCCCTCGGCCGCCGACGGGAAGCGATAGCCGGAATATGCGCTAACCGAAATAATCAAAAACCTTTACGCAATCCGCGCATCACCGCTTCGATAGGCGGAGACGGCGGGAACGGAAGAATCGGAAACCCCGGGATGCTCCCCGGGGTTTTGCTTTTTTGGCAACACGGGAAACGCTACAACCCGCACAGGACGCGCATCTTAACCTCGGGCCCGGGACGACTCCTTCGGCCCTTCCTCGGTATGCCATTCTTCTGAACCCCAACGAAAGGGAAAGTTGCGCATGAGAAACCCAGCCAATCCGTTGCTGTGCGGCGCCTTGCTGATGCTTTCGGCAGGAGCCCACGCGGCCACGACAAAAATCATCGACAATGGGGCCGATGCCGGAAAGAAGGTCATCGCCATCCTAGGCGATGGCTACAATTCGGCCCAGCAAACGCGCTACAACACCGACGTGACGAACTTCATCTCAAACGGAGTTTTCGGGCACGATTTCTACCAAGAGAACTCGAGCGCGTTCAACGTGTACCGGGTGAACCTCACGTCCGTGGACAGCACGGTGAGCACGCGGACCTACGATGAGAAGGGCACGCCCACCGATCCTTCGGATGACGTGATCCTTTCGACAACCATGCGCAATACCGCTCTCAAGTACATCTTCTCGGGCTCGTGGGCCCATTGCTGGGTGGAACCGTCGGCCCAGAGCGAGACGTTGATCCAGAACGCCCTCGCCGCCAACGTGCCGAACGCCGATTACGTCGTCATCCTGTTGAACAATCCCAACTACGGCGGCTGCGGCGGCGGAGGGCGCCTGGTGGTCCCGCGCGGCATCGACTGGACTGTGGTCGCCCATGAGATGGGCCACGGCATCGGCGGGCTCGCGGATGAATACACCGGCGGCGGGCCCTGGACGGGCGGGACGGTCAACGGCATCAATTGCACGACCGACCTGAACCGCGCGACCACCTATTGGAAACGTTTCATCGATCCCGCCACCGCCTTGCCCACCACCTTCGGCGGGACCATGGATGCGACCCGCTCGGTGGGCGCCTTCCAGGGATGCATGACCAAGGACACCCAGATTTACCGGCCCGTGGCTAACTGCCGCATGAATTCCAATTCGCCGAACTACTGCCCGGTCTGCTATACGCATATCAAGAAGCTGCTCTATCCGGATTTGAACCAAACCTTCGACTACCCGCTCTACGCCGACTTCAGCGGCGACGGCAAGGACGACATCGTACTCAAGACCAGCCAGGAGCTCCATCTGTATCAAGCCACCGGAACCGCGCCCAATACCCTGAGCCTGGTCGGCGTGTACAACCACACGATCCCGGCCGGCACGGGCGGCGCGACCTGGACCATCAGTTACGATGACTCGTTCTATCCCGGCGATTTCGACGGCGATGGCAAGACCGATTTGTACGTGATCACGGGCTTGAGCCAACCCACGCATAAGGTGGGATTGCTGAAATCCACGGGAACGGGCTACCAATGCATCAAGGTGTACTCTACTACCATCGGCACCTGGACCTTGAACCCCTATGACCGGGTCTACGTGGGGGACTTCAACGGCGATAAGAAGGCGGATCTCCTGTTGCAGGCCTTCATCAGCGGCAACCGCGTCGGCATGTTCACGAGCGGCGGCAACAGTTTGACCATGGCCATGAACCAAAGCAATTCCTGGACGGGTTGGACCATGGGCGGCAACGACCGCTTCCTGTTGGGCGACTTCGACGGCGACGGCAAGACCGATATGTACGTCCAGAATTACTACGACTGGGGCGGTTCGAAATACGTCGGTATGCTCAAGTCCACCGGGACGAACTTCACGGTCGCGAAGGTGTTCACCAATTCCCTTCCGGGCTGGACCATGGGTTCGGTGGATCAATTGTACGTCGGGGATTTCGACGGCGACAAGAAGGCCGATCTTTTCGTCTGGAACAGCGGATACGATTGGGGCGGTACCGCTTACCTGGCCATGATGAAGTCATCCGGAACCAACCTAACCAACACCAAGGAGTATTGGTCCAGCAGCAATTCCACCCCGGGCTGGTCCCTCACCTCGGGCGATCAGTTCTACGTCGGGGACGCGAACAAGGACGGCAAAGCCGATCTCTACGTGTTCAATACTTCCAGTTGGGGCACCGAATACCTCGGCGCGATGATTTCCAGCGGAACGGCGCTTTCGGCCAATTGGGTGTCCGACTGGGTGGGTGGTTGGAACCTGGGTAGCGTCGACATCCTCCAGCCCGCGCGCTACGAAGGCGCCGCGGGGAAATCCGATCTCTATATCCACAACTCGGAATGGTTCGGCATGATCCGGTACACCAACCCCGGCTTTACCCTGGACCGCCTGTACTTCCATTGGATCTATACCGCGCTCTACGACTCGTCCCCTTGGTCGGATGATTTCCCGTGAGGGCGGAACGGGAAGGACGGCATGACATGCGAACCGAAACGAACCAGGATATGCAAACGATCATCACAGAAGGAAAGCCTATGAAATCCATGCAACGCAATTTCCGGCGCCTCGGCCTCGCCTCGGTGGTGGGGCTGGGCCTGGCCTACGCGATGACCTCGCGGGCCGACACCGTTTCCGCGGGCGACCCGGGCCATCCCCCGCAAGGGCCGGCCAACCCTGGGCGGATGACGCCTCCCGAGCAGGCCTCCAAATCCGATCCCATGGCCCAATACCAGCAACTGGGAAAGGCGAACGATGCGCAGGGCCGGCCCGCGGCGGCGGCGACCGTTCAGGCCGGCACCGCGGCTTCCGGCCATAAGCACCTCCATTGCGTCTTCAAGATCAAGCCCGATGGGAGCTATCGCTTGGAGCGCGCGGTCGAGGTGGATGGGGACCCGCTGGTTTCCGAGGAGGCCGCCGGCCCGATCATCACGGAAGTCTCGAAAGGGTCGGACGTGGTGAGCATCCAGGCGCACGTCGATCCCTTCGAACAAAGGGGTTTCTCCTCGCAGCCCGGCCAGGGGCCGAAGGGCCATCATTTCCAATCCGCCGAAGAGGGGGAAGTGGTGGTGAAGATCCCGCAGGCCAGCCTCGCCGATACTGATCTGGATAAGTTGTCGGTACGCTTCTACCGTTGGCAGGGCTCCGAAGCCCTAGAGCATGTGGATGGCGAGAACTTCAAGGAGTACAAGCGGCTCAACCGGGTGCGCGGCTTCTCCGAAGTTCCCGGCTCGGTCCTGGGTAAGGAACTCAGAAGCAAAGGCACGGTCGCGCCCCGCTAGCTCTTCCCGCTTCCCAAGCCCCCGGGCTCAGCCTCGGGGGCTTTTCTTCGACGTCTCGCTGATCAGCTTTTTCGCCCATTTGTTCTTGGGCTCCACTTCCAGCACCTTGGACAGATAGGTCTTCGCCTGATCGTATTCCTTCGCTTCGAAATGCATTTGCGCCATGCTGGACCAAAGGAGGATGTTCAGCTTGCCGTCATTCGCGCCCTCGGAAAGTAATCCCGCTTCGTAAGCATCCCGCGCCGGCTCCTTGAGGCCCAAATCGTTGAACTTGTTCCCCACGTCCAGGCAGGTGCGCGCGGGATCGGGTTGGAAGATGCAGAAGGCTTGATCCTTGCCCCGCGCTATGGCCATGAACGCGGGTTTGTCCACGCCGGGGAAACGCGCCCGGTACGACGTATAGGCTTCTTCGTAGAAAATGAGATTGGCGTCCACCGAATCGTTATGTTGGGCGACCAGGTGCAGGGAATCCAAATCGTTGATGGTGGCGCTCCGCTCGGGGGCGTTGCGGTGGACGCTGCATGCGGTGAAAAGGGATGCGAGGCAGGCGCCCATGGTGATTGCCATAAGGCGGTTCAGGGCCGGTAAGGAAGGCGAGAGGATCATGGTACCTTTGGGCGATAGGGACCGGAATGAGTGCCGGCCCGCCTTTAAGTTACTTGGTGATTGCATCGCGCGCTTGCTGCCATAGGAATTTTGGGCAAGTCCGGACCCCCGGTTCTCTTCACTTTGCGCGGCGGGCTCATTTTTCCGTTCGGCGAGCGTCCAATCCCCTGGAAGACATCGGAGAAAAAAGACATGCACGCGTCGTCAGGCACATGGTTCGGCATCGCATTGGCATTATCAGCCGCCGGAGCGCGGGCCGCCTGGTCCGCTCCCGACAGCGTCTGGACGGTCCCCGCGGACGCACCCGTGGAGACGGCGCGAACTTCCTCCGCCGATCCTTCCGACCAGGCCTTGTTCCTCATGCCCACCGCCTTTCTGCCGCCCGCGAAGGCTTTCGCTTTCCGCGATTTCGATTTGCTGTTCATGACCTTCGGCTATTCCCCCGGGGCGCGCACGGCTATCTCGGGGGGGTTCCTGTTACCGGCTGGGATCCCTTTAGCAGCCTTCACCGCGGGGTTGAAGCAGAATCTTTGGAGCGAAGGATCCAGCGCGGCCGTTTCCATCACGGGTAACCTGACCCAGCCTTTCTTCGATGGCTTTATTAGCTCGGGCTTCTTCGCAAATACCAACCTCGTTGCCAGCAAGCGCTTCACCGGGGCCGATGGCAGAGACATGTTTGGGATTCATGGAGCGGTTGGTTACGTGGGGCATCGAGAAAGATCCTCGGATTCCGATCCCTCCTGGAATATGCAGGGAGGTTTGGATTACGGACTTGGAGTCGAGGCGGTCCTGACCCGGCATGCCAAGTTTCTCGTCGAATACCTCAGCACGGATCCCTTCTATTCGGACAATAGCTTCCAAGGAGGCGTGTTCTCCCTGGGCTTCCGGGTGCATGATGAACGGTTGGCCGCCGATATCGCCGGGCTTCGTCTTTTCCAGCCTCAAGACCCGAACCAGCTCAAGCTCTTACCCCTGATCGTGCTCTCCTACCGGATCTAAGCCCGCCACGGCCGCGTCACCCCCCGACATTCTATAATTACTCCTCTGGGGCCTTTCCCGGATCCGACCATGGCCATTCCTCCTAAAGACACGCGTTCTATCGCCATCCTCGCCCACGTGGACGCGGGCAAGACCACCGTGTCCGAGCGTTTGCTGTATTTCAGCGAAACCATTCCCGGCCTGGGCGAGGTGGACGAAGGCTTGGCCACCATGGATTATCTGGAGGAGGAGCGGAAACGCGGCATCACCATCGAGGCGGGCATCGCCAGCTACCAATGGAAGGGGACCCGCGTCACCTTCGTGGATACGCCCGGCCACGTGGATTTCGGCGTGGAAGTGGACTTCGCCCTGCAAGCCGTGGAAGGGGTAATCCTCGTGCTTTCGGGGGTGAGCGGCATCGAATCCCAAAGCCTGGAGGCCTGGGAGAAGGTCAAGGCGAACAGGAACCAGGCCCTGCTCTTCATCAACAAACTCGATCTGACGGGGGCGGACTACCGCAAGGTGATGGAGCAAATCGAGGTTATGTTCCGGGTCAAGCCCGTAGCCTTGACGTTACCCGTGTACCTGCCTGCGCTGGATGGCGTCATCGATGTACTCAACCAATTGGCCCTCTACCGCTCGGTGGAAAACCCCCGTAAGCTGATCAAAGGCGAAGTGCCCGCCTTGCTGGCCGAGCCTTACGCGAAAGCGCGCCAGGACCTGATCGACGTGGCCTCCCAATTCGACGACGGCATCGCGGCCGCTTGGTTGGCCGGCGAAGAAATCCCGAGCGATAAGCTGGTGGCAGGCCTCAAACTCGCCATGCAAAAGGGCGGGCATATCCCCGTCTACATGGGTTCGGCCCTCAAGAACGTGGGCATCCGGCAATTGATGAATGGCATCAATCTGCTTTTGCCGCCCCCGAACGCCCCGGCCCCGTCCGCCGGGGCTTCCGATGCGCCTGCCTCTTCCGGCGCTCCGCTTGCTACCGCGGACTCGCGGTCTTCCGAGTCCCCCCGATTTCCGCAGGGCGCGATCGGTTTCATCATCAAGATCCGCCACTATCAGGATATCGGGAAAATCTTCCTGGCCAAGATCTTCGATCCCGACGGCCTTAAAGCCCTGCAAGGCACCCGCTGCTTCCGCGTCTTCGCGGAATCCCTGGAGGAAATCAAGGATCTTTCCCAAATCCGCCCCGGCGACGTGATCGCCCTGCAGTCGCCTCGGCATTACCGCATGGGCCAAATACTTTTTGGTGATGGTGGGCCGGATGGCCAGGCCGATGCCGGCGCGCCCTCCATTCTGACCAAGAAATATCGTCCCCTATTGCAATCGCGCATCGAGCTGGTCAACGCCGATGATTACGCCTACGTGGATAAAACCCTGAAGACGCTGGCCGAAACCGAGCCGTCCATCGCCATCGCGCCGGATCCGGGCACCGGCGGTTGGCTCATTAGCACCGTGGGCGAGCTGCAATTGGACGTGTTCTGCAGACGACTGAAAAAAGATCACAAATGCGACATTAAAATCGGCGCGCCCAACGTACGCTACCTGGAAAAGCTCAAGGCCGCGCAGAAGGGCCTGGCCAACGCCGCCATCGGCATGGGAGCCGAGATCCGGATCACAGCCGACCTCGCGCCCATTCCGGAAGAAGCCAATAGCCTGACTTACGGCATCCCCGTCTCGCCGGCCTACCGCGAGGTGATCGAATCGGTTTTCTCCAGCTTCTGCTCCGAAGGGGTTTGCGGAGTCGGGTCCCTTTCCGGACTAGGCTGCCGGATTACCGGTCTCTCCGGCTCTAGTGATTCGGTTCCGCTGCCGCTTTTGGCCAAATGCTTCACCGATTGCCTGAAATTGCACCTTTCCTGCGCCCAACTCGAGGTTCTGGAACCGATCATGCGGCTGGAAATCATCATTCCCGACGAATTTTGCGGTTTGGTGCTGGCGGACCTGGCCGCTCGGGGCGGGATTATCCGCAAGCTGGACTCCGATGGCTATAACTCGATAATCCTTCTTGAGATACCCTTGGCAAACACGTTCGGCTATACTACTTTACTCCGCTCCTTATCAAGAGGATTAGGTGTTTACGTGCTCACCTTCGAGAAGTTCGGAGTAAGGCGCACGAGTTGAGCTTCTAATCCCGCCGATTGGGATTTCCCTTCGACAGAGAAGGAAACCGGGCCGAGGTTCCGCAAGGATAACCCAGTCCGCGACACACGACTCAAGAGAGCAAGTGGAGCTGTATTATGGCGAAAGAAAAGTTTAACAGGAATAAGCCCCACGTGAACGTCGGCACCATCGGCCACGTGGACCATGGCAAGACATCCCTGACCGCCGCCATCACCACCGTTTTGGCCAAGTCCGGCGGCGCCGTCGCCAAGAGCTACGGTG
>Ga0265324_10000598_pt1 | contig 24774 bp, 22 predicted proteins | sample 41419metaG_FD_198634 | JGI IMG/M metagenome (GOLD analysis project Ga0265324, IMG submission 198634) | Rhizosphere microbial communities from Carex aquatilis grown in University of Washington, Seatle, WA, United States - 4-14-19 metaG | ecosystem: Host-associated > Plants > Roots > Rhizosphere...
CTTGGCGTGAATGCGGAAGCGAGAAGGTTTTCGGAGCCCGGTGCGGAAATACCGCACGCCGGGATCTTTGGCGGGGCTGGCGGGCAACTGCCAGTCCTACGCTACCTACTCAAGTTTACTCCAAGTGTTGCCGGTCAAACTTATAAGTTTTCCCGACAATTTTATAGGAATAATTTTATTGCGAAGAGAAATAATTCTGAATGACGGAAGATAGATAAGATACGCATTGGAAATAAATAGCATAAATAAACATAAAACCGAATGCAGTCATATCTAGAGCCTCTGAAAGTGAAAAAGTGCAATAACTGTGGTAACAATCATAAGAATAGAATGATTATATTCTGTAAATTCAGAAGACAATTTGGTAATTTGGCAGTTGATTGAAGTGTCAAGCCTATTTAACTTTAGGGACTTAGGTTGATGCTGGGCCTAACGGAACAAGCAAGCAGTCTATAAAATATCGAATAGGATATACATTTATTTAATGAGGCATACAATGAAAGTGGCAGAGAGAAAGACGCGCGGTCTAGTAATATTATTTGTTTGGATGTTATCGGCTTGCTGGGGACCAAAGATAGGCCCCTACAGCGAAGTTGCTTATCAAAATGCAACATCACTTAAGGCCGAAACATTAGGGATTATGGAAAAAGCTACAGAACCCTATGACGCGCACAAAGTCGAAGTTGAAAACCTATTTGTTGAAGTCAACAAAGCTCATGAATTTGTAAAAGGCGTCCCGTCCAACAGTATCTCCTCACAGCAGTGGGAAATCCTGATTAAAAGAGACGGCGACCTGATTGGAAAATTCTTTTCCCGTTGGAGCGAATCAAAAATACTTACCAAAACCTATATCGATGAGTTTAAACCAATAGTTTCGGATGCATTCGATGAAATTATTTGCTTAGAAGCTAACAAGAAAACAGTCAAACAATGCAGTGAAAAAGGAGTCCAAAAATGAGCAAGTTCGACGAGTTTATCCAACAGGTTCTCAGTGGGTCTATGGATTTGGCCAAGAATATTTTTAATGGATTCGTTGATTTGGCAAAGGCAGACTCAAAGGATTTCTTGGTGAAAGCAGAGGCTGACTTGAAGCGATGGGCGGATCTCCTTGCTAGCAAAGACATTACAGAACGTGACTTTGCGGATTTAGTTCATGCAAAAAAAGCGTTGGCAGAAATTCATGCATTGACACAGGCAGGTGTCGCTCTAGCGGACCTTGAGCGATTTCGGTCAGGCCTAGTAGATCTTGTTATTGACACCGCATTCAAAATATTTGTCTGAAGTTTTAATCTTTGGATGAGGTAAAATGACCCTGGCCACGGGCAAGGGCAGGCTGAAGCGCTGCCTTATAAATTATTCAAGGAGAATCGACTATGTATGAAAAAGTATTTAAATTGTTAATACTGGTGCCTTTGGCTGGTCTCATGCTGTATTTTTCATTTAACCCACTTACTGCGCCGATAAAAGACGGACTTACGTTCCAAGCGGTCTTAGGTTCATTAGGGGGTATATTTATTATCGTTCTTCTTGTCGAGCGCGTAACAGAAATAGTCATTTCGATCTGGCGGCAATCTGGTACTGATCAGCTAAAATCAGAAATAGAAAGCCTCGTAAAGGATTCCCAAAGTTCAGAATCAGTACCTGGCAAGCAAATGGATCTCGCAAAATATCAGGCGGAAACAAAAAGTATCGCCCTTCTAGTTGGTTTCAGTATTTCTGTTATTGTTTGCTGTGCTGGTGTTGGCTTGCTTAGCTCTATTATTGATTTCACTAAAGGTAATCAAAACATTCTCCGTGGAGTCGATATAGTTCTTACTTCAGGACTTATCGCTGGCGGGAGTGACGGTTTTCACCAGTTCGTGAGCACTCTTGAAACATTCTTTGATGAGTCTAGAAAGCGTATGGAAAATAAATCCTAATGTTTCGTTTAACTGTTTAAATACAGGCCTTGAAAATGGCTAAACATTTTTCAAGGAACCGGTGCGCGAAGAGAGGAGAAGTACAACCCCCCCTGGGGATGAATTCAATTCTTTGGTATACGGAACATGATCCGACATGGAAAATTTGCAATGGTAGCCAACTCTTGAAGATTTGAAATTAGGTAGATTATGGATTAGAAAAGGGGCTTCGATTTACCTTGTTTCACTTAGTACCTTTTGGAGGTTTGTTAAATTGAAAGAGGTACTAATGACATGGCGCGCACTTGGATTGGCATTCTTAATTTCGTTAAACGGCGCTCACAACGCGTATCCGGATACCACTACCCCGAAGATTCTTAAGATCCAGGATGGGGTGCAAATCGTTAATGCTCCCCCGGTATCTGCTGACGGTTCATTACCGTCCGCAGTCAACTTGATCACGGACAAGGAGTTTTGGTTGTCTCTGGCAGTCCTGATTTTCTGCCTAGCCATAATCTTGTTCGAAATCCACCTGATAAAAACCAGACAAATCAGTCCAAATGGAGCGATACGTTTTGTCACGGTTACCTTAATAATTTCCGGTTCCCTATTTTTGATAACCGCGGGATTCGGCAATAATCAAATCGCCCCAGCTTTTGGTCTCTTGGGAACCATCGCGGGATACTTATTGGGCAAAGGAAGCGCGAATGAAAGCACTTAGCCGAAGGATGTTTATTTCGGTAATTCTTCTTCTAGTCATTACTGGATCGCTCAATGTCCGGGGCCAGCCAGGAACGACTCTCAGGTCCTTTCAAGTATCGGGAAGTAATGCTCAGCTGATTAATTCCGCCAAGCAGAAGTTGGGTTATAAGGTCAGTTATGACGCCGCCACGTGGGCGGAAAATTCCTTGGAACCTGGACGTACCCTTTTATATGATCTCAAGGGCCATGCGGTTCTGTACATCAATCTTTCAACATATAAGGACCAATTTGTTCAATATCAGTTGGCGGGTGGTTCCCGGTATAGTTTGGCGTGGAACGCGAAAGCTTCTATTTGGGATGTCTATAAATTGGAGTGACCGACAATTTTTGAATTCGGGGGAAATGGGAGCGCTTCCCCATAAGAATAAATCTTAAAAATACTGGTGCGCGAAAAGATAGGCAAATGCAAACCCACCCCCCAAGAAAATGGCGAGATAATACAGGTACTAGAGGCCCGTTGTCAAAAGATATGATCTTTCCGAACTCCCCTTTGGGAGTCTCTTCGAGAACGACGATTCGTGTACCACTATGATTCCAAGAGTTCCTAAGCCACTTCAGTCTGGCTTCAATTCTTCACCGGGCTAGGCGACTGTTTCCAAGACTTCTCTCCTTCGAAAAATGAAGGTAAGGCCCTTTCCCAATCAAACGCCGAGGGCTTGGGTCACTCTTAGGAGATGCGCCTGGCCAGTTATACGCTGGGGTTCCTGGGGCTCACCCTCCTATGAATTTCTGATCATCAAACTTCGTTCCGTTCTTAAGCATGTAATAAACTGCTCGCCATCTTCTAAAACGGAACCGCCGCACGTCGTGCGGGGCGGATGAGTGCCCACAATCTTTATTTTCGTGTGCTGGCCGATTTGGTCTTGTCAATGCGCAAGATGGGCCACTTGCGCGGTATGCTTTTCTGTTCCGGTCAGGTTCAGTAGATAGGAACCTTGGCCCAAGGATCTTGTTGGAAGGGAGATTTTAAGGTCGGTTCCGCCGGAGCTTCGGCTCAAGGTTCGTCCCGTCGCCGAATACAGTACGGCCCGGATGTCCGTATGACCCCAGGAATCGGGAAGTAGAATATTCATCTCCGATGGGGCCTGCCGTATGTCCAGCCGCCTTTTTCGTGCCACCCTCGGTTGCATGGCGTTGGAGAGATCCAATGCCGAAGTTAATATCTCGCCATCTGCGCCTACTGCTACCAAGCGTGTAGAGGAGGCCGCCAAACCGGTTAGGCTCGAGCTTTTGGCTATTTTCCGACTCGTCCATTGGAGCCCGTCAGGGGAGGTGGCAATCCAACCCTCTTCGCCGGCCGCAACGAATTGTGAGCCCGTCCATGTCACCGCCCACATCATGGTTGGAATTTCGGGTGATGTCACCTTAGTCCAGCTTATTCCGTCCGGGGAAATATGGACTCCGCCTTGGGAGCCCACGGCCACCAGTCTTTCCCCATTCCAGGCCATGGCGTTCAACTGGGAAATCAGCAAGGTGTCTTTCCAGGAAGATCCATCGAGCGATGACGACGCCAATGCCCCTCCACCGACTACGATCCGGTTTCCGATTCCGATCACCGAAAAATTCAGTTCCGAAAGTTTGCGTATCTCGTTCCATGTCTTGCCATCCTGAGACGCCAGGACGACCCCTTCCAATCCGGCCGCCACCCATTGTTTGCCGACCCAGGCCACCGCGACTAGGCTGTGCGAGCCTGACGGAGTGCTTTGGGCCCAGGATACCCCATCCGGGGAGGAAAGGAATATATCGCGGATCCCGTCCATTGCATGTCCTACGGCCAGGGCTTGCTCGCCGTTCCACGCGACCGAGGTCAATGCGAATGTCGAGTCCGTTGAACCCGAGATCCACTCGCTCCCATTGAGTGAGGTCATCACCAATCCGGAGTCGCCGACAGCGATAAACCGGTTCCCAGTCCAGGTCACCGAGTTTAGTTTTGAATGGGTTCCGGAACTGACGCGTGACCAGGCTTGGCCGTCCGGGGATGCCACGATGGCGCCGCTCGCACCCACGGCAATGCATTGGCTTCCGGTCCAGAGGATACCCATCAGCCCTCCCGACACCGTCTCCACCTTTTTCCAATCCGCGCCGGGTCCGTGAGTTAGAATGCTTCCGCTGGTTCCCACGGCTACTAGGAGTGTCCCCGTCCAAGCCAACCCGGAAAGGTACTCGGCCACGCCCGTAGATTGCCGGTCCCAAGTTTTTCCATCCGTGGAGGACAGGATGATGGCGTCGGTGCCGCCGGTGGCCACCCAGAAACGGGAGTCGGCCCACAGAACCGTCATGTACTGGACGGTCGAGTCCACCGGGCTTTCAGTCCAGGTTTTGCCGTCCTCGGAAATCAATATCCGTCCCCCGATATCGACCGCTATGCATTGCGATGGCGAGCAGGCTACGGAGTTCAGGAAATCTCCCCGGCTTACCGACTGCGATGTCCAAGCCACTCCATCCGCGGAGGTGAGGATGGTTTTATTAAAACCGACGGCCACCAATCCGGCTGCCGATCGGCACACCGATTTCAATGTCGTGGTAGTTCCGGATGCCCGCTGAGTCCATGCGATCCCATCGGCAGAGGTCACAATCGTCCCGCCCGATCCCACCGCTACCCATTGTGATCCGGTCCAGGTTATGCCATTGAGGTCCTCCTGTGTGCCCGCCTTCTGGACGGTCCAGGTCCGCCCGTCCTGAGAAGTCAGAATGGTCCCGAAGGCCCCCACCGAAACCAGTAGCGTACCGTTTCCGGCAATGGATACCAGTTCATTTCCCTGAGGTTTGGGATTGCTCCAGGACCAATCTTTCTGGGCGGCGGACAAGGAGAAAGCGCAAGCTATGAAGGCGGCTCCAACTTTCAAGCTAGCCCATCGGCTGCCTGTATTCATTCTCGTCCTCCTATACACCATCAATCGGGCGCATTGCGAGCATCATAGACCGGGATTAGGACGCAAGCCCCCATCATGAGCCTAGGTAAACTGAAACCTTTTTTCAAACTAAATTTGCTCTACTACTCGAAGTTTTCCAAGCAAAGCTTTTCATATTTCCGGATACTCTCCATAATTAATTTCAAGTGCCGGGAAGAATAGAAATTGGCGAGAATCCCATTTGTCTCTCTTTGTGTGGCTCCGCGCGTCCATGCGCTCTACGGTACTCCCCGAAATTCAGACCACCTGACATGTTAAGAACCATGGTTCTATTTTTAGGGATAGGAGGAGAAGACGCGCACCGGAAAAAGAATTGAAATTCCAGGATTAACACGATAGATTGTTATACAGGAAAATAATATCTGGAAAAGCAAAGTTTAAAAATAAATCAGAAAATAGGTTATAGAATAAATTGAAATTAATACTTTCGATTTTAGTAATGATCTTGCCTGTTCATGGTTCGCTTGCGACGACCGAAACCGCGTTTTATTGGACCGGGTTCACTTTTGGCCCCGTTTTTAATTTGAGCTTCGGAAAAGGAGATGTTGTTTTTTCGGGCGGAGCGAATGTTGCTTACTGGGATTATAAGCATCGCATACCATGGAGTATCGACATTGGGTACGAGAGGAATGAAAATTCGGAAAATGTTGTTTATACGGAGCTCCAGTCTGGGGAAGTATTTGCCGGTGGCTCTGCGGGAGTAGTCTATAACAGTAAAGCTGGATTTGGCATGCAAGGTTCGGTATGGGCAGATGCTTTATTAGGTGGAAATCTTAGGTTTCGATATTTAGATGCCCCATTTATATGTGCAGGTGTTTTTCTTTCTATTCCAAAACAATTAGGAAAAGCGCGATACTCTTGGTGAATATGACTATTGTTCCTGTATTTACCCAGGCCTACGCATACTGAAAATGCTTTACATTATTCCGCTAGCGTGATGAGAATGTGCAAGTACCAGATTTGGTACTAAAAATATTTGTTACTTGGGTTTCCACACCTGGTAGTGAGTTTGTAAAACTGTAATCGGTACTGTAGTTAATTACACCAACTGGAAATGCTGGTTACCGGAATCATCTGACTAGAAACAGTGACGACCACTTTGATGTGATCGAGACTTTAATGGGGATGGGCTCCCTTGATACCGAGATTCCAGATCTTTACGGAGACGGGGAGTTACGGAAGCGGGTACCTTAAGGAATACCCTTACATTGGCTCTTTCGATGGCCATATCGGAGTTTAATTCTTGGTTGAGTACGGACGCGAAAGTCTTCCCATGTCGTCTCTTCTGTGACATTTCCAGGCTTCTTCTTGCATGTCTCGATGTTGCGTTCAATGGTGATACGGAAATACCAACCGCCGCGCCTCGTGTGCGGCGCGAATTAAATAAAGGGAAGCCGCGCTCGAACAGCCGCTCGTCATTTCACGATACTTACGGCATTCATGAGATTGAGTAAAGATTGGCGCTTCTTATTATAGAGTGTTTCCAGCCCGTAACAGATCAACTTGATGTTAAGATCTCCAACCACGAATGTGGTGAGGTAATATTTCAGCGATATGCCGTTATTTTCGATGAGAACCTCTTTCATTATCATCGGGATTCCGTTTAGGGTGAAAGCCGAATCCTTGGATGCCTTGAATCCAACGGCCGAGGTCTTGATAATATTCAGGGCGAGATCCGAGTACTCTTTATTCGCCAAGCCGGTTTCTTCGCCAAAAATCAAAAATGCGACTCCGATCCCTGGCTGAAAGGCCCTGAACCAGGACTTCCCAAATCCTTGGAAGTCCTCTTCGTATCCGGTTTCGTAATCTGCGAACGCCTTCATATCCAATTTGATGCCGCGTTTCTTTAAACGGGATTGCGAATACGAAGTCTCCAGGGACTTTCCAGAATCACCTCCGGAAGTCACTATGAAGGATGAAAAGTTGCCAGGCTTAATTGTTGTCTCCCCGTATTCCGTGGAGATTAGCAGACCTGTGGTTTCACTAAAGGATTGGATTTTCCCTTTAATCTCAGCGCCGGTTTTCAGTTTGACAATATCACTGGAAGAAATGGATACAGCCACTAAGACTGGAAAAAGTCCGTTTATTATGAAGAGGCCATTCATCCCGCCACCGCCTTTCCCTTGAGTCGGGATTGGATATCGGCGCCGGCCTCCTTCAATCTGCGAATCAAATATTTGATTTTTAGAAATTCGAAATCCTCGTTTGACTTAGTACGTAGGAGCCGCCCATATTTGAAAAAGAATTCCGGAGGTTCGGAAGGATGTCGCATGATTTCGATGCAAGGTTCCACCTTTAAGAAGTATCGCAATTGCTGTCCCTGTTTCTCCTGCCGAGAAGCGAGCTGTTCCGGTGTGACCTGGAAGGGAGAGCGGAGAGACCAGGCTACGGCACCGTATACGATTTCAGAAATCGCGGCATAGACATTCGGAATCGAATCGAAAAGGTAGCTTTGGTCGATGGCCGAATATTCTGCGGTTAACACCGAATCGCTATTGCTCTCCACGGTTTGAAGGCAGGATTGCGCTTTTTCACTAATCTCTTTTGTCAGAGAATCATTTTGATGCTTCCGCATCTTGGTCACCGCCGGATCGTCGAGCTCCTCAAGATGCCGCTTCGCGAGATCCGTTCCATATGCATTGCGCATGTAAGCGTAAAGACCATGGCTAAAGTCAGCGGAATCGAATTTCGTGGCGAACAACGAGTCAATGCGGGGTCTGAGTGTGTCAGGGATGCCGTCTGAGTACAGGGCCAATTCATTTTTGATATTCATCAGAAATTGGCCGATTTGCTGATTCACCTGTTCTTCATTGAATACCAGCTCAATCGGATCGGCTCTTCGGGCTCGTAAGTGTGCGCTGCACCCGAAATTAGAAAACAAAATGCAGAATAAAAAACTCGCAGAAACAAAGGCTCGAAGCATGTAGTCATAGTCCTTTCTAGAGTGCTTGGCGCAGAGAAACATAATCATTTTCCACTTCGATCTTCAACCCAAACCCTTTGCCACCCCTGCGGCATGCTTCGAATTGGCGGGCCGCAAATGACATTTCCCGAGCCACTCCCCACTGGCGAAAACGTTGCATAATAAGTTAAAGATGAATAATCACTCGCAAAAAATGCATTTTGGAAATAGCAGGAAGTGTTAGAGCAAAATTGATCCGTCGATGAGATCCTGATCTATGGGACATCCCTCTGCATCGTCATTCCATTTCTTCTTGAGATGCTCGCCTTTCATCACTTAACCACATCTGATAAGCAGTATTGGACCCATGCATCCCTAATTTTAACAATCATTTACGCAGTATTTGCCATTGCAAATTATGTCGTCCAACTTGCAACCATCATTCCGTCAAAGATAAGTGGGGTATCCGAATCCATCCAGATAATGGAACAAACATCACATTTCCTATTTTGGGACTATGATGCGGTCGGCTATTTATCAACCTATTCAAACAAGTTGTTGTTTATCGGATTTCCTTGGGCGATCACTGCACCCCTTTTCATGCTGATGCTGGCAATCATGTTGCGGAAGAAAATCACGACTCAGATAGAGGTGTCCGGTCTCTTGCCGCCGGTGATCGTGTAAATCGTCACCCGAATTTAGTACCCGTTCCGGGAATAAGGCGGGTGATGGAGAGATCAGAGGAATGCAAATAAATATCGCTATACTTTTGTACGGTTTTTACATTTTTATGCGGACTGGCCAAATCAGAGTTATCCCGACATCCAAAGTCGTGAGAGGAGAGTCATGGGTAAGGTATTCGTAAACATCGCGCTTAGCCTTGACGGTTACATGGCGCCGGAAGGAATGGCCTTGGAGCATTGGGAGAACCCCAACTACAAGAACTGGGGCGCGAAGTGGGGGGCGCTGATGCGCTGGCTCATTACCCAGCAATACTTCCGGGATAACCTCAAGATGGGTCCCGGGGGAGAGACCGGCCCTGTAAACGATATGATCCGGAAAACCACGGAGCGCATCGGCGCCAACATCATGGGGAAGCGCATGTTCGAACAGGGCGAACGCTCTTGGCCAGAGGAGGCTCCCTTCCATAAACCGGTATACGTTCTAACCCATGAGAAGCGTGAACCTTGGGTCCGCCCGGGCGGAACGACCTTCTACTTCGTCAACGACGGAGCGGAAAGCGCCCTTAGGCAGGCTCGAGAGGCTGCGGGCGATCGCGATATCCGGATCGCCGGCGGCGCCGACGTTGTCCAACAGTATTTGAACATGGGTGTCGTCGAGGAGCTCGAAATCGCCTTGGCGCCGGTCCTGTTCGGCAGCGGAAGGCGTCTCTTCGAAAATCTACACGATTCGGTGTCGCAATTCCGAATCGATAATGTGCTGAATGGCCCGACTGCTACTCACTTGCGATATGTGCGTGCCTGACAACCAGCGAAAATCTAGTGTCAAGTAAATTTTTAACCCTGAAAGAATTAGGTGTAGGCGAATTTGCGCATCTAAACGGCGATCTTGAATCCCATTTATTGGGGACCTACAAATTACTTAAGGAATGGGATAACCCTGAATATGTATGTGATGCGGGCCTTTATCATGCCGTCTATGGCACCCAGCCCATGCAAAAACTTGGCATTCCGCATAATGAATACTCCCCTTCCGACCGACCGAAAATCAGGGGGATAATCGGGGAGGAATCGGAGCAACTGGTTTATCTCTACGGAGCCTGCGATCGGGATTATTTTTATCCCCAAATAGGGTCACCCAAGCCTAATTATCGAGACAGATTCACTGGAAAGAACCAGGTATTATCATCTATTGCGCTAATGGACATTCTGGAAATCACGATGGCGAATGAATTGGAAATATGCATTTCTGGGCCGTCTCTTAAAGAAATCAATCGGGATAATTGTATCGAATTATTCGATCGTTTTAATGGTTTTGTATCTGCGAAAGCCTTCGCACGATATCGTGAAGTTTTCAAGATGCGGCAAATAAACTAATTCCGACAGACTTCATTTTAGGTCTGGCTGGATTAAAGGCGCCGTCATTTCTCCGCCCGCGCCTTCAACCTGCTGTGGTTGTATTTCCAGATAAGCGGGAACCCGGCCTTGTGCTCCTCCTTCAGCAATCCGAATGCGATGTGGTGGAATTTGATCAGGGTTTCGCCGTCCACCTGGCTCAGCCGGTATTGGATATTCGAAACCGTGGGATAGGACATCATCAATGGGCCCGAGATTTCGAGCAGGGTCGAGCGTTTGATGGCTTGGACATGGCCCCAGCAATGCCCGTTTTTGTCGCCGAGGTCCCGGTACCAACGTCCTCCGGGCCATGCTTCGAGTATCATGGGAAGCGGCTTGCCCGACTCCAATTCCTGGTACGGCCCGATTTCCTCGAGTATAGCCGCGAAGGTGGCTTCCAAGGATGCGCGCACGCGGATTTCCTCGCTAAAGTTCATGGTGAGGTTTTCCAGGGATTGTTCTTTTGTAATCATGCATTCCTCCTTCGAAAAATCATTACTCCACTCAAGCGGATCCGGGCGCGCGCCTCAGGCTTCGCCTTTGCCCTCGGCGCGTTCCTTGATGCGCTGCAACTGATGACGCCAGTATCGCTGGAAACCGCTTGCCCAATCATGGAGCGGGCGGATAGCCTCGGCGTTGGTTCGGTAAAGCATTTGCCGGCCCTCGCGGCGGACCCGCACCAAATCCACGTCCCGCAGAACGCGCAGGTGTTTCGAAACGGAAGGTTGCTCCAGCCCCAACAGATCGACGATGTCCCCGACCGGACGTTCTTGGCTGGCCAGGAGTTCGAGGATTTCCCGGCGGCGGGATTCCGCGATGGCGTTGAAGATATCCGATGTGGTTGCGGCCCTGGACATGGGGGTTAATATATATGCCGATATGGGAATATGTCAAGGTCCGCTTTGAAGGTGGCATGGGACGCCGGAAATACCGGATTATGCTTTTTTACGGGCTCCCGGCTTGGACCTCACCCGAGTCTTGCCCGCTTCCGGCCCCGTCAACGGCGTCTCGATCATCGTCCCTTCCGTCTGCGCCTTGTTTCGTCCCCACTTGGCCATCGCCTTCAGAACCGGGGCCAGCGACTTGCCGTCGGGGGTGAGGGAGTATTCCACCCGCGGCGGGGCCTCGGGATAGACTTTGCGGGCCACCAGCCCGTCCTTCTCCAAGTCCTTCAACTGCAGCGAAAGCATCTTCTCCGTGATCTCCGGGATCAGCTTGGCCAGTTCGCCGAAGCGCTGCGGGCCGGGCAGCAGGTACCAGAGTACAACCGCTTTCCATTTCCCGCCTAAGAAGTCCATGGTGATGTCGAGGGCGCAATGGTAGACCCGCCCGCGCATCCTCACTTCGAGCTTACGGCCCTTATATATCATGCCCCAAAGGTAGGAAGGCTGCTCATAACTATCAAAATGATAGGGCTTGTAAAAAGTATAGTACCGAGCTAGTTTCCCGGGAAACGCCAACCCAGGAGTTTCCCATGCCCGCATCGCAATCCGCAAAGCCCCTCGCCGGCAAGCTCGCCGTGGTCACCGGGGCCTCCTCCGGCATCGGCAAGGAGATCGCACGCGGCCTCGCCGTCCGCGGCGCGGAGACCATCCTCGCCTGCCGCAACCGCCCCAAGGCCGAATCGGCCCGCATCGACATCCTGGCTTCGGCTCCCGGATCGTCGGTATCCATCGAGATCGTGGACGTGGGGAAAAGAGCCTCCATTCGCGACTTCGCGTCGGCCTTCCTGGCGCGCCATCCCCGGCTGGACATCCTGGTTAACAACGCCGGCGGCTGGACCATGGACCGCATCGTGGGCGCGGACGGGGTGGAGCAGACCTGGATGACGAACGTGGTGGGGCCGCATCTGTTGACGAACCTGTTGCTGCCGGCCCTGAAGGCGGCGGGCCGGGCGCGCATCGTGAATCTCTCTTCCACGGTGGCCAACGGGCTGGACTTTAACGACGTGGAATGGAAGACGCGCAAGTGGGCGCCCATGACCGTCTACGCGGCCACCAAGCAGGCTAATCGCATGTGGACCTGGGCCCTGGCCGATCAGCTGCGCGGCAGCGGAGTGACCGTGAACGCCTTGAGCCCGGGCCTGGTCAAAACCGATCTCAACCGCGACGTGAGAGGGCCCTTGAAGATGTTCTTCGGGCTGATGCTGCCGATCATGGGGAAGAGCCCGGCGCAGGGGGCGGACACGGCGGTTTGGCTGGCGGCCGATCCGGCGCTGGACGGGGTAACGGGGAAGTTCTTCGAGAAGCGTAAGGAGAAGGACTGCCAGTATCGTGCGGACAAGGCGGCCATCGCGAAGCTGATGGCGACCTTGGACCGCATGGCGCAGCTGGAGACCGCGCGAGCTTAATGATCGGATCCATTAATGGGGTTAGGAACTGTCTCTTCCGTACTTGAGGATGCGATAGACAGTTTCCCTGATTTAGGCTTTATTTTTCGTGACAAATCGGCGCGCGGCGGAATCGCGATCCGGCTGAACCTTTGGACACAGGTTTTGCATGCACTTTATCCTGAGGGACTGGAACCGTCTTTGGTTCCTCGCCGGTTCCGCCGATGCCAGGCGAGTTCCCGGCGCTCCCGTTGACACCGCCCGATCCGCTTATTTCATCCTAGCCCGTCTGCTCCAGAACCCTGCCAACCTTACGGCGGCCCGCGACCTGGCGCGCACGACTTACCCCCGCGGACCGCGTCCCGTCCCCGGCGATTATCGGGGTCTTTTGGCCGAGCTGCAGCGCGCGCTGGAGCGGCATGAACTGGTCTTGTTACGGGGCGCGCTTTATGATCTCCGCACCGGCTCCGGGGCCAACCCGGATAAGGCATCGCCGGCCGCGAAGGAAGTCTGGGATTTCTTTCCCGACGGGGACCCGGCTGCGACGCCGGTCTCCGACCCCGACGATTCCGTTCCTGCCCTGCGCTTCTCCGCCCAAGGCGACGACCCGTTTCCCTTCACCTTCGTCCATGGCTCCGAAAAGCATCCCGGCCTGGACTTCGCGCATGTCTCGGAGGGCGGTCCGGCCTTGGGGCTGTCGCATGGCTCCGAAGAGGGGCCCGCCCTCGCCTTCGCCCATGCGGCCGAAGGGGGAACGCCAGGCCTGGGCCATAGCTCCGTAATTCATCCTTCCCTCTAGAGGAACGTAACGCATATGGAAAAAATCTACGAGGGCTCGACGGTGCTGGTGAAGGCCGCCATGGCGCCCGAGCAAGCCAAGCAGCTCAAGAGCCTTAGCTTCAAATTCCTGGCGGACGGCGAACCGGCCAAGGCGGACGAGGTAAGCCAGGGGTCCGAGTTCGATAAGACCTACACGGCCGTGGGCGCGGACGGGTCCATCGAGCACCGGGTGCAGGCGCCCAAGGTGCCGGGCGATAAGGATACCTACGTATTGACCTACCACATCTTCTACGAGGTCGAGGGCGCGGGGGGCAAGCTGATCAAGAACCAGGAACTGTCGGTCAAGCAGTTCCAGGTCTTCCCGCGCACCGCCAAGCTCCAGGCCACGTGGGACAAGGACGGCAAGCCTTTCCCCGATTTCCGTTTCAAGGTGCTGCAAGGCGGCGCCCAGGCGGGGGAGGCCAAGCATACGTTGGCCAACGACACCAAGAACGTGAACGGCGAGAACATTCCGGCGGGATCGGCGGAGTTCAACCTCGACTTGATCCCCGGCTTCGCCATCGTGCAGGAAAGCCCGTGGGAGATTGTCTCCGGGGCGGCCGACGCAAAGGACAAACGCAGCTACGCCGTGAAGGGCGACCTCAAGTTCCGGGCCGCCTTCCTCAATCCGCCGGCCGGTCGGGTGAAGCAGTACGTGAATCTCGACATCGTTGATCAGGGGCTGACCGGAGAGGGGCACGAGGTTATCATCGAGGTGGGAGTGGCCGGCGACGCGCCGGTATCGGGCAAGCAGGAGATCCATTTCCGCGCCGCCTTCGGGCCCGAGGCGGGCGGATCGATCGCGAAGAGCAAGCGTAAAGACTCGGAACATCCCACCAAGGTGGACAAGGCCGATAAGGCCGACAAAACCGTCATCGAGGAGAAAAAGGCGAACGAGAACTACGAAGGCAGGATCGAGCTGGAGAACGGCCGCGGCCGCCTCAAGCTCTGCCTGGGCCGCGCGGGCGGGGACACCTGCAAGGTGGAAATCGCCGGTTCGGATAAGTTCCTTAAGGACAAGACCGTTGCGGCGGACCAGGTCCTGGAGATCGAAAACTGGCGGCGCGTCCACTACGAACTGATGGTGCCGGATTCGTTGTTGGACGAGGCGTTGGACGTGGACAGCCTGGAGCTGCGCAGCGACTTCCAGCAGCGCCTGGAAGCCCTGGGCCGGCAGGTGTTCGTGGAACTCGAGCACGACGGGACCAACGTATTCGACATGGTGGGGACGGCCGATCACGGGGCCCTGGGTCCCAAGCGTTTCTTCGGGCTGGCGGGCGGCGAAAAGCCGGCCTACGTCCTGAGCGGGCGCAATTGGCGGCAGGTCCCGCGCGGGCAATCCTGGGGCGACGAGAATCCGCAGAAGACCTTGTACATCTCCCTGTGCGACCTGATGCTGAAATGGAAGAAGGACACCAAGGACGAAGGCGCCGGCCCCAAGGATTTCTCCGGCACCTTGAAGTCCAAGGCCGGCGTGGTGGACGCCCAGGAACGCTTCCAGGGCCTGTTCATGCCCTTCTCCGGGTATGATGGAGGTTACGGTATCACGGATGTGACCTGGACGGCGGATATCTCTGAAAGCGATGCCGTCTGCAAAATCAAGCCGGAATTGGCCATCGAGGACGTTCGCTACGATTCCTTTCCGGACGGGGAACTGACCGTGGCCCTCTCGTGCGGCCCGGCCTTCGGTCTGGCCCTGGAAGCGGCGTTCGCCGCAGGGTCCGACGGGAAATACGTCGGGAAGCTTTCCGCGCAAGACGCCGCGAGCATACAGGCCTACGCCGAACGCCTGCTCAAGAACCGCCATGCGCTGGGAGCCACCGGCGGCAAGGTGAAAGCGACGATCGACTGCCCCAAGCTGGGCGGCAAGGGCGAAGACGATTGCCTCAAGGCCGTCAAGGACGAATTCCAGAAGGCGTTCGACAAAGGCAAGAAGGATACCGCCAGCCATCCCGGCTTGGCGGCGGACGGCAAACCCCGTACCGGTACCTGCCGCCTCATCGATGTCACCGATATGGAAGCCAGCTCTTCGAAGGAGTGGCACTTCCGGCTTCCGGACGCCATGCCCGACGGCAGCGTGGGGCCGGGATCCTTCGTGGGCCCGGAGAAGACCAAGACGCAATGCCCGGTCAAGTTCGCCTTCTCCTTCCAACCCCATGAGGTTTCGCCCGGGGAGTCGGACGGGAAGCTGCTGGCCTGGGCTTGCGCTTCGGCGGGGGCCGACCTGCATTTGCTGCGCCTGGTGTTGCGCAGCTTCGACTCCAAGGCCGACAAGGCCCGCATCGCCCATGGGCACGGGGACGAAGGCGCCGCCGGCGATTGCTACGAGAAGGCCGACAAGTTGTGCGAGAAATGCTTGGACTACGGGCGGGCCGCGAGCCTGGCCGCCATCGGATAGGAAGGAACGGGAACATGCAGATCTGGACCAAGGCGGAATTCAAGGACGAATCCCACAAGTACTGGAGCAAGCGCAACGGGACCATCGCCGAGATCGACGACAGGCTGGAGAAATACCACGATCCTAGCATCGACTCGGCCGAGAAGGGCAAGCGGCTTACGGCGCTCTGGGGCAAGGTGGTGGACTTCGAGAAGGAGAAAAAGACCAAGCACGCCGCCAATCCCGAAAAGCAGAGCAAGAACCGCAAGAACGCCGTGCACACCCTGCGCACCCAGGTGGAGTGGAACATGTGGCAGCTCGACTACGATAAAAAGAAGAAGGAACGCGATGATCTGAACGACTTCTTCGCGAAGAGGCGCTCGCGCGATGCCCATGACTTCGTGATCCGCGATTGGTTGTCCAAGCTGAAGGTCACGGTGAGGCAGGGGGATCCCGCGACCAGTAAGCTCAAGGTCAAGCTGCACGAGGATATCGTGAAGGAATTCGCGAAGCCCTACGCCGGCAAGCGGTGGTTCGATGAAGCGCTGAAAACCAAGAAATACCCGTGGGTGGGGCCCGGCCACAAATACGTCACCGGATATTATGAGGATACCCATGGACCTGATACCACGCTGATGCTTCAGGACAGCCTGCGGGTGGCGACCGTGGATATGGAATCGGTCCTGGGGGACGGGGACATCACCTACATGGGCGCCGATATCGCCAAGTGGACGGATTTGGACAAGAAGGCCATCTTCCACAAGTTCCAGCAAAACGATCCCATCGTGGGACACCTCCAATCGGTCAACCAGGTGGCCGAGTACTTGAGCATCCCCTTACGCAAGACCCTCGAGGACTACCTGCGTTCGCTCCTCAAGGTCGATCTCGAGCTGCAGTCCAAACTGGTGGAACGCATCCTGGCCTGCCAGCCCGGGTTCAAGGCCCTGGTCCACATCGACTACTATGCCACCCGCAGCGTGGATAAGGTGGGCCTGCACAAGGACACCAACGGCAACAACCTGTTCGCCGTGCTGGATTACATCAACGAGGATCCCATGCTGGGACCCGAGTACATCGATGATCCGGCCCCCATGCGCACCGAGAATCCGGGTTATTACCTGGCGGACGAGATCTACGCGAATCTGGAAGGGATCACCCGTTCGGGCGCGCCGTGGGCCTCCCTCGATAAGGATCCCAAGACCGGCGAGGACCGGTATGTCTGGCCCAACGATCTGATCTGGGCCCTGCAGAACGTGCGCATGAGTCCACCGAACCAGGATTCGAACGGCAAGCTGCACGGTTGCGTCCTCCCCAAGGATGCTTTGGTCAGTTTCGTGGATGAGTTGATCTTCCATGCGACCCCCGTCGTCGGGCATCGGACCGAGGCCAAGCTGGACGACCTGCCCCGCTATCTGCATGCGGGCGTCACATTCCCCACCGTGATGAAGGACCATGCGCCTTACGACAAATCCCTGAACATCTTCGAGGCGTACGTCAAGCAGGACCGCGTGGAGCGGCGCATGAGCGCGCATTACACGAATGAGGTGCATGATGAAACGGGCCTGGCGATTCCCGGAGCGAAGTCGGGCGGGGTCCGGAGGTTTTTCCGTCTCTGGATCTGCATCGTTCCCGAGCACTGGTACAAGCCCAACGCCAAATACACCTAGGAAAGGCCCGAACATGATCGAAGACAAGTTCGCATTGGAAGACGATCGCTACTGGACCGATCCCTGGGCCAACCGCAAGGCCATCCAAGGGTCCCTGATGAACGCGGGGCAGGAAGGCTTCCTCATCGGCGCGCCCAAGGTTGTCGCGCTGGACAGACGGCAAACCCTGCCGCTCGCCATCCTGCGCGTGCGCAAGGCCCAGGGCGGATCCCCCGTGGACTTCCGCGCCATGGCGGTGATCGCGGCCTGGGACCTGGAGGGCCGCCGCTTGCATGCGCGCATCGCCTTCCCGCGCCCGATCCCGTCCCCGTTGCCCGCGAAGCCGGCGTCGTCCGGGAAAGGGGACAGCTTCTCCGGCGATGCGTCCGCGATGATCAGCGAAGCCGCCACCGTGGATCTCTTGTCCCGCTTGAGCCTGCCTGCCGCCAGCGGCGGGTATGTCCTCTCATTGATCTGCTTGAACGAAACCACCAATCAATGCAAGACGCGGCTCATCGATTCCGCGGCCTTTCATGACGAAGCCGCCGCCGAATACGTGCGGGCCCTACGGGAAACGGAATCGGGTCCTCCGCGCGTGCGGCCCGAGCCCGGCCAAGGGATGTGCGATTACGCGGCGCAGGACAAGTCTCCGACGATACCCGAGGAACCGGGCATCGCCCTGGCGGCGCAGCGGGTGACCGTGCTCCGCGCTGATCGGCCTTGCATGTTGTACGGGAGTTTTCGCCTCAAGGTGGATCGCTCCGTAATACCGGCCGACCGGAAGTCCGGAACTTCCGCGGGCAAGGGCCAGGCGCCCACCGCCATCGTGCCCATCGGCCTTTTGCTGACGGGCTCGGTGGACGCGACGCCGGTGGTGGTAAACCTGGAAGCGCCCAGCTATTCCCCTTTGGAGCGGGATGGGGGAGAGGACTACGCCACCGGCTACTTCTCCCTGGACCTATGCGCCCATGCGAAGCTGGCGCGGGCGGCGCAGACGTATTTCCTATACGCATTTTCCGGCGAAGTGGCCGCCGGCCCGGCGTTGGCGGCCTTCGTGAATCCGGTCCTGACCTGGAAAACCAGAGAGGAATTCGCGCGGGAGACCGAAGGGGCCGCCCGCTAGCCGGAGGCTATGCTGCAGGTGCGGCCCGTTACGGCACCACCAATTTCAGGATGTTCGAGGCCTTCGGGTTCAGGTTGGTCAGCACCGGCTTTCCGCTCGCCGAGTCCGGATAGGAGCTGTTCACCCCGCCCGCATTGGCCGCATAGGCGACCGCATACAAGGTGTCGCCCGGAGCGAAGCCGGCGCTCGCGAATTGGGCGGGCGTCAATTTCACGTCGCCATTGTCATCGCCCTTGCGGAAATACGTATTGAAGAAGATGGCCGAGGCTTCCGGATCGGGCGCCGCGGTGGGGTTGGGCCGCGAAGACAGGACCACGTAGACCCGGTATAAACCGCCCACCGTCGAATCCGAAGCCCGCGCATCCAAATACACCGAAGTCGAATCGTTACGCGAGGTCCCGTAAGGCAACTCCGCCAACGCTTGCACTGAGAAATCCGGAGGCTGGCAAAGGAACACGTTGCCCACGTTCTTGGCCGCCCCGTTATTTTGCGTCACCGTTTGCTTGGCCATCCCGTAATCCGTCTTGCTGAATGCCAAAGTGTAGGTGCCATTCTTCACGTTCGGAATCGTCCACCCGCCCGACGAATCGGTATGGGCGGTCAGCCCCGTGCCTTCCAGGGAAACCAGCACGCCTTCCCGGGAGAAATGCTGGTCGCCATCGGCTTTGACCAAGGTCACCGAACCACTGAGCGAACCGGCGAAGGCCGCTCCGGAAAACCTCGGGACCACCACTTTGACGACGTTGGAACGGTGCGGATTGACGTTGGAGAACCAGGTCTTGCCCGTGGCGGTATCCAGGTAACCGCTATTCACGCTGCCGGCATTTGCCGTGTAGGCGGCCGCATAGAGGGTCTCCCCGCTCACGAATCCGTCCGCCGCCGCCGCCGCCGGGGTGATCCGTATGGAAGTCGAATCCTGTCCCGCCGTAAAAGCGGCCTGGAAGAAGGCGCCCACCGACGCAGCCGTGGGTTGGACGGATAGGGCGCTATCGGGCGATAGGACGAGGTAGACGCGATAAGGGCTCGAAACCGTGCTGTCGGAAAGGGTGACTCCGAAGTAGAGCGATCCGGAATCGGGCCGCGCGCTCGAGATCTCCAGAGAGGCGAGCTGGTCGACGCTGATGGTGGGAGCAGCACAAAGAAAAGTGGTCCCGAGATCCTTGTCGCTGCCTCCGGCGAATTGGAACTGCACGCTGCGATTGGACCCGTAACCCGCTTTGGAGAAGGCGATGGTGTAGGTGCCGGTTTTCACGTCCGGGATGAGCCAGGATCCGGAGCTATCGCTATACGCTTTCAGGTCGGTTCCCGGAATGGCAACCAAGACGCTGTCGCGCAGGGACGGCTGGTTGCCTCCGGCATCGACGAGGGAAACGTGGCCCGATAGCGATCCCGTGAGCGAGGGGCCCGCGGGGCCCGTGGCCCCTTGCATGCAGGCGGTCAAAGCGATGGAGATGGAAATTCCGGCAATGATGATTCCCAGGGAATGCTTGCGCATAGGCCCTCCTTGGCGTTGAAGATTGTCGATGGACGGGGTGGCCCCCGCGGGGCGGAATCGCAAAGGATGTGCCTTAATCCTACGCCGCGAAATCGTCGCGGAAAGGCCGGATTTAATCCGGTTTTAATCCGGCTAAAAACCGAATCGTCGGAACGCTGTAGCATTTGGGTTACGGGCAAATGAATAGGGTGGACCGCGCGAGGCGGCAATCGGTATTATCGCTTCGATCCCTTCACTTGGAGAACGTCATGCGCAACAGAATCCTCCGGCTTTCCGCAATCGCTTCCCTGGCCGCCTGGCTCGGCGCCTGCCAGGCGCTCACCCAATCCGACTCCACCTCCAAGGACGTGGCCCTGAACGGAGAAGCCGCGACCATGGGACGGGAACTCGACAACATGTCCGCGACTCAAGGAGCCGGGATGGCCGCGGCCCTGCTTAAGCCCGCCGCCGCCGATACCGATAGCGCCCTTTTCACGGTGACGCCGCCCCATTACGATTCCGCCTGCGCCTGCTTCATCCGCGTGGAAACCTGGTCCGGGGACGGCTACGATCGGACGCGCGTGGACAGCATCACCTATCTCGACGACGCGGGCGCGCACCTGCACGCGCGCAACTTCGCCAAACTCAAATCCGTCCACCATATCCGCACCGTCACGCGGACGACGGGCGCGCATACCTTTTCCATCCGCTTCGAAACCATCGCCGATATCACGGTCGGAACGGATACCGTGGGGGTCTGGAACGGCACCGTATCCGGGTCCTATGACGGCGAAGCCCTGAAGTCCGGAAGCGTAACCGGCGTGACCCGAACCTTCCACAACCGCCATTGGGGATTCGCCAGCGCCGGCAGCATGGTCTTCACCCGCCCCCTCTTCTCCTGGGAGATCGATTTCCTGGGCGACGGGAAAGCCAAGGCGACGCGCACCAACAATCTTACCAAGCACGTTCTCGTCATCGATATTGATCGGAATTACCAGGAAACCGCCCGCTAGCGCGAAAGCGACGCGCCTCGGGAGGGCCCAAACCAATCAAATTGGTTTTTGATATTACCTTTCCCCGCCAGGCATCCCTGTGCGCGTCCTTCCATCCCGTATCCCAATCCATCTGGCCCTCCTATTGGCCATTCCCGCCGGCCTTTGGGCCGTCGAGTTCCCCGGCCATGTAAACGCCTTGATGGCGACCCCGCAGAGCCGGGAATTCATTTGGATCAATCCCGCCAACCTGAACCTGGCGGACGATTCCACCGGGGTCGAAGCCGGATACGCTTACGCGGCTGGTACGAACGCCTTCTCCGCGCTCCTGCATCTGCCCCACGGTATCTCGGCCGGGTTCGGACATGCCCAAGATTACTTGAACGGAGGGCAATCCAATGTTGTCTACGGCAGGCTGGGGGATATAGGCGACCCTTACACCTCGAGTACCCAGGATGAACCGGCATTCCTAGCCATGGCCTTGGCCAAGCGCGGCTTCGGTTCCGAGCGCTGGCTTTCCGGGCTGTCTCTCGGCCTCGCGACCCGGCGTTATGCCTTTAGCGGTGTCCTGATTCAACCGACCGGCAGCGAAATCGGAAGCCACGGGACCTTTTGGTCATTGGACGGAGGGCTGGCTTGGGATCTTCCCCCTTGGGAAGGACTGGGAAAGCTGCACTTGGGCGTATACGCATTGCAGATCTCAACGGCTTCCAGCGCGGATCGGCTGATCGGCACCCAATGGCAATGGTGGGATCAGTCCGGGATATGGGACGTGGAAGCGAACCTGATTCTAAGCAACCCAGGCAAATCGGACCCGATAAACCCGCATACGCCCGAACCCGATACTTCTTTTCCGGCCCACCGCGTGGCGCTGTCCTTCCATCTCGGCATCTTCGATTTCGGCGGGCAAGTCCTGCCCGCCCGCCAACTGGCCGCCGGCCCCATGGTCCGCTTGAATATTCCCACGCATACCGTGTTACGGAACCTGAGCTTGGAAGCCGGCGCGTACTTCTGGTCCAAAGAGGGTTCCGCCCAATCCACGGGGAACCTCGGCATCCGCGCGACCTTCCACGCCCCTCGCGCCCCGGGCGATCACGAGACCTATGCCGAGTATCGAAAGCAAAAGCCCGCGGGGGCCATTGCCAGCGCTTCGGTACCGGTGGATACCAGCGTGGCGCCGCCCGAGATACTGGATCAAGCCAGTTGGGAAAAGCGCCGGACCTGGTACCAGGATCAGAAGATCGGGGTTTGGCGTGGAACCGTCTGGCCCTACGTGAACACTTTCGGATTTTACACCACATTTTTTGTTCCAGCAGGTACGAGTTGCCTGGCAGTGGGCGACTACCTCCCCGGTTTCGTGCTTTTGGGAGGCTGGGCCGCCATTTTCACCTATAACACTTTCGGGAACGGCTCCACGGAAAAGCGAGCGGCCGTTTACGCCCTCGGGCAAATCGGATTCAAACTGACGGATCTCGTTCTGTCCCAAGTTTACGTCCATAAATACAACCGGAGTCTGCGCGAACGGCTGCGGATCACGGCCTTGCCCATGCCCGGGGGGTTAGCCTATTTGGCGAGCTTGGATTTCTAGCAGAAGAACCTGCTTGGGCGCCTCCGCCTGCGGCGGACCGGGCTGCTACGGGGCTCGCGCCTGCGCGGTCGGCCTTGCCCGGGGGCAAGGCTGCTAAAGCACCCACTCCGCATCCCTGGCGCGTCTACGCCTTTTTTTCCTCCGGCTTGACGCCCGTCATACGCGGGCCGCCGCCGCCGCCGCGCAGCTTGACCAAGGTGGTCAATAGATCGAACCAGAACGGCGCGCCGAAGGAAACGGCCAAGGCGGTTAAGAGGATGCCGATGATTCCCGCCCCCAGCTTATGGAAGAATTCGCCAATGCAGGAGGTCAACCATCCGGAATCCGCGGACTCCTCCATCTTCAACTTGGCTTCGAATTCCTTGAGAGCCAAGCCGGCCGCCTTCGCCGTGTCCAATACCTTCTGCCTTTCGATCATGGCCCTCGCTTCCAACGCGGCCAATTGCTTTTTCCATAGGCTATCCAGCGAGACGGACATCGTTATACCGGATTTGTTTCCCTTGGAAGTATCCGTCCGGGCGGAGGCAGATGCTTGCGGAGCCGCCGGGTTTACCGCATTCAGCTGCTTCCTGAGTTCGCCGCGGTACTCCCAATCCGTTTTCAAGGAATCGGAAGATTTCTTGATCATGGCCTGCGCGTCATACTTTTTGTCCGCCAGCCGCTGCAATGAATCGACCGTCGCCCTGTATTTAGCGGAATCCAAGCGCGGCTTTTTCTTGGTGAAATGCCAGCCGAAAACATGGGCCGTATCCAGGCCCTTGATTTCGGTTTTAACCAATCCCGACAAGCGCGCTTGCAGCGTATCCAAAGGTTGTTTGACCGTATCGGCGCCCGACAACTTATCCTTATAGGCCGGCGCCAAGGCATCGAAACTCGCCGCCTGGGCGGTTACGATTTGACGTGCCGTGGAATTGTACATGAAGTACTGGAATAGCCGGATCGAATCCGCGTAAAAGAATAGGGCGATGAGCAAGCCCCACCAGAACAACCACTTGGTGGAATCCCGCTTGTACCAACCGGTGGCCCGATCCATGGTCTCCTCATACCAACCCGCCAACAACTCCCTCAGTTTCCGTTCCCGGGCGGCCAAGACTCCCGCCGTGTCGGCAACGTCCGCGGGCGAATGGATGGCTTCATTGATGAACGATTTCAAGACTCCCTGCACGCTATCGGGAAATTTCTTGAGGCTGGCCAGTTCCGGGTATTTCGTGTCCTGCAGGTATTGGCTGATGTCGCAGATTTCCAGCAAGGCCGTCACGAAACTTTCCTTGCTGATATAGGACGGCTTTTTGGAATCCTTCGGGCCCAGATACTTGATCAGGTTATTTTCGAAAAAGGCTTCCACCAAGGCATAGCCTTTGGTCAAATCCTTGACTGCCCCCTTCGCATCGGCCGACACCGCCCCGGCCTTATTTTCAGCCTTTATTTTCCAATGCCTAAGGAACGGGAAACTGAGAGGAAAAGTGAAGAGCTTAAATCCGCTTTTCAGGAAATCCATGAACTCCGAAAATATGCCCGACACCTTGCTATTGGCCTTATCGTCCGACAGCATCCTTTGAATGGCCTTGACCAAAAAGGCGGCGCGCGTTTCCAGATATTGGGACTGAAGTTCATGCAACAGGGAAGCCAATGCGCTTAGGCTCGCAAACACGAAAACCATGCATACGATGGCTTCCAGAAACGGGGAGTTAATCAACGGGCCTCCGGTTTTGTACGGCCCCTCAGAGTAGCAAAATCATCAAGACTTTGCGCAAGAATTTTTGGCGACGGTAATTTTCCGCGCGCGCCCTGGAGCGAGATCCACGCCCACATATCATTCAACGTATTTTGGATGTTACCGGTTAAACCAAACTGATTTTAAGTTTCTTCCCGAGTAC
>Ga0265324_10000602_pt1 | contig 24627 bp, 22 predicted proteins | sample 41419metaG_FD_198634 | JGI IMG/M metagenome (GOLD analysis project Ga0265324, IMG submission 198634) | Rhizosphere microbial communities from Carex aquatilis grown in University of Washington, Seatle, WA, United States - 4-14-19 metaG | ecosystem: Host-associated > Plants > Roots > Rhizosphere...
GACTGGGACAGGGAATAAGCTTGTTCATTGCAGCAGGAGTTTCATGGAGATTAATAACAAGCTCATTACAATTCATAGACCAGCAGGGAAGAAATTGCTTGCTTAATTTCTCTACAGTTCCTTGTTCAGGAAAGATTCTGGTTTTGATACAATCGCTAATCACAAAACAGAATGTAGAATTAATTTCTGCAGCAGCTGCAATTGCTGTAACGGTCGGGATATTCTTATTGGTTGTGTGGGCACAAAGTCTGAAAGTTGAAATTCCTTTATCCTTTGGAAGAATAAGAGGATACACAGTCAAGCAGCCATTAGCTTTCTTCTATGCTTCTGTTATTCCAGTTATTTTAACAGCAGCCTTGGTTGCGAATGTACAACTCTTCGGGGGAATCTTTGAAAATGCAGCAACAGCATGCCTATCTGGAGGAACCTGTACGGGACTTGCCCGATTTGCGTCTCATTTTACCTTCCTGGGACATTTCGTGCAGGGACAGGCTGTTTCAGGATTTGCATTCTGGATTGGCTCTACAAATATTCTTGATTTACTCATTAGAGGAGGTTTCTTGCCCCAATACATATTGCAAGGAATTATCCATGCAATATTCTTCATGGCTTTCTCAACGCTATTTGCAGTATTCTGGGTTAAGACCTCTGGAATGGATGCAAAGGCACAGGCACATAAGATTGCAGCTTCCGGATTGCAGGTTGCAGGATTCAGGCAGGATGAAAGAGTCTTAGAAACAATCTTAGATAGATATGTCATGCCTTTGACGGTAATGGGGGGAATAGCAATTGGACTTCTTGCTTCTGTTACAGATTTAATGGGGGCTTTAGTTTCAGGAACATCAATCTTACTGGTAATCATGATTACAAATCAGTTCTACCAGAGCATTGCACAACAGCATCCGGAAATAATTAATCCTTCCTTAGGAAGATTTGTTAAGGGATAAGTCAACTTTTAAAAACCAACCTGCTTAGATAATAACATGAGCAAACAAGGAAGTTATGCGCCGCTTTTTATCATTATGGCTCTGTCCATTTTGATTGCGGGTTTCTGGAATCAAATTCCATATCTTAAATCATCAATTGATTGGGCACTTAATCCAACTGCAGGATGGCTTTTAGGCTGGAACACAACAGTCGGAATGCTTATCGTTGTTTTCATAATTTCTTTAATCTCAATAATCGCACAGAAATATGCAACAGACCAAAAACAACTTAGAGAATTGAAAAAAGAACAAAAGACTATGCAAGAGGAATTGAAAAAAGTCAGAAATGATCCTGAAAAATTTCTGGAACTTCAGAAAAAGCAAATGGCATCAGTTCAGCAGACTTTTTCAAAAACAATGAAGTTAAGCACCAGAGCAATCTTATTTACAGGTGTTCCTTTTATTTTGCTATTCAGATGGTTTAATGATTACTTCACAGTCAATCCTTACACATTTTTGGGCTTCCTTCCTTGGTTTTGGTTTTATCTGATATTTACACTGATATTCACAGCAATTCTAAGAAAAGTCCTTGATGTAGTTTAGGGAAAGTTTAAAAGCAAATTAATTTCTTAAAAATATGGAAAATCAGGAAATAGTTTTTCAATTGAGTATGCTTGAACAGCAATTGCAGCAACTTCAGCAGCAATTGCAGGCAGTTGACAGGGGAATAACTGAATTGGAATCATTGAATCTTGGATTAGATGAAATCAGGGGTTCCAAAGACAAAGAAATATTCGCGCAGGTTGGAAGAGGAATTTATGTCAAGGCCAAGATCATTTCTGAAGATTTAACTGTAAATATCGGAGATAATAATTTTGTAAGCAAAAATGTTCCTGAAACAAAAGAGTTAATCGTTGAACAAATAAAGAAATTGAAAGATGTTGAGGCTGAGCTGGAAAAAAATATCGAAACAACAAATAATGAGTTCATGGTTGTTGTTCAGGAATATCAAAAACTAGAAAAATCAGAGGAATAATTTAAAAATTCCTCTACGTTTCTTTCTTAATGCTTGAATCTTTAATCAACCCAAAAAAAGCGGAGAGAAAACCTTGGGAGATGCTCTTTGTCGGAATAATATATGCATCTCTTTCCTTGCTTCTTGTTCATTGGTTTTTTTCCAGTGATGCAATTCTGTCTCAATATTCTGGGGTCATGGTTGTAACCTTTTGCGTTATGTTTTCTCTTCCATTCATGTATTTTATAATAAGGCGTGAAGAAAATAATGATGAAATAGAAGAAGGGGTCAGTGTGTGGAAAATTCATAAAGACGCCATTTATGCATTAATGTGGCTTTTCGTTGGATTCATAATTGCTTTTTCATTTTGGTATATTATCTTGCAAGACAATACCTTATTTAATGCACAAGTCGGAACTTATTGTTTAATTAACAGCCCAAATAATATTAATAGTTGCATAACTCAATATCTTCCGGGAAGCAACCAAATCAGTGGCGCTGCAAGTGCGGCAAGCCCAGTACAATTTCTTTCTATCTTTGAAAATAATATGCTTGTAATGATATTCACTTTATTATTTTCACTTGTCTTTGGAGCGGGAGCGATATTTATCCTGGCATGGAATGCGAGTGTCATTTCTGCAAGCATCGGAATTTTCACAAAGTATAATCTAATAGATATTCCCCTCGGCTTGGCGAGATACATGATTCATGGATTTCCCGAAATCAGCGCTTATTTCATAGCAGCATTAGCGGGCGGAATTTTTGGTGTGGGAATCGCAAGACATGGAATAAAAAACAGAATGTTTGCAAAAGTTGCCCAACATGCCGCGATTTTAATTTCAATTTCTATCGGATTGCTTGTTATTGCAGGACTGATGGAAGTTTATTTGACTCCGCTCTTGTTTCATTAACTTTAAAAGCGAAAAAATAGTTTGAAGTAAATGGTTGAACCATTATTATTCGGGACAATTCTTATCAGTTTCTTTGTGACTCTTTTAATAATGCCTATGTGGATTAAGAAAGCAAAACAAATAGATTTGGTGTGGGAAGATATGAACAAGCCTAAAAGAGAAAGAAATGTGGCAGGTTCAGGCGGAATTATTGTAATTCTTGGAACTCTCGTCGGTATTTTCTTGTATATTGCAATCAGGACATTTTATTTCAAGTCACCAGACGATGGAACTTTAATACTGATTTTTGCAATAGTAAGCTCTTTATTCTTAGTAACCGGAGTTGGATTGATTGATGATTTGTTTGGCTGGAAAAGAGGAGGCTTGTCAATTCGTTCGAGGCTAATTCTTATTTTATTCTCGGCCGTACCGTTAATGGTAATCAATGCAGGAAATTCTTCAATATTTGGAATTAACATTGGATTGTTATATCCTTTGATAGCAATTCCAATCGGAGTTGTTGGTGCAACCACGACATATAATTTTTTAGCAGGATATAATGGACTGGAAGCAAGACAAGGAATCTTAATTTTATCTGCGCTTGCATTTGTTGCATATATGCATAATGAAAGCTGGCTAAGTCTCATTGCTTTAATCATGGTGGCTGCTCTAATTGCATTCTACATATTTAACAGATATCCCGCAAGAGTTTTTGCAGGCAATACCATGACTTATGCTATTGGTTTGATGTTCGCAGCAGTAGCAATTATCGGCGGCTTGGAATTAGTTGCAGTTTTATTCTTCATTCCCTACATAATTGAAATGGTATTAAAATCAAGAGGAAGATTGAAAAAACAAAGCTTTGGCAAACCAAATGAAGATGGAAGCCTTGATTTAGCCTATGATAAAGTTTACGGGCTGGAACATTTAGCGATAATAATATTAAAGAAAGTAAAGCTAAGCCACAAAGTATATGAAAAAGATGTTGTCAATTTAATAAACGGATTTCAAATAGTGATAATCATATTGGCTCTAATTATTACTAATAATCTTTGAGTTTTCATAATCTTTTTAAATGAATTAAATATATAGCATAATGCCAGAAGAAGAAATTAAACTCAATCTTAACAAGACAAAAGAGAGTTTTCATAAGGTTTCAAAATTTTTCCAACAAAAAAAGTTAATGACCATACTCTCTTTGGTGCTATTAGCGATTATTGTCATAGTTGCGGTTCTTATGAGGCTGCAAAATCTTCCATCACTTATTGATCATACTACCGGGCAATATGTGCCTCAGCTAGAGCTGGATTGCTTTTATTGGTTAAGAGAGGCATCAATAATTCTGCAAACTGGTCACCTTCCTGCAATTGATACCATTAGAGCTGGCGCGGGAAACATTCCTTTTTCTTCAGAGATTCTCCCTTATGTTTTAGTGGATTTATACAAATTTGTTCATGCATTTAATGGCAGTATCACATTGAATTTCGTTGATGTAATTTATCCTGTAATCGGCTTTGCTATAGGGCTAGTTATCTTTTACTTTCTCATTTATATTCTAACAAAGTCTAAGCTGGCGGCTATAATCGGGGCGTTATTTTTAACAGTAATACCTACTTATTTATATCGAAGTGTGGCGGGATTCTCCGACCATGATGCTCTTGGAACTATGATTTTCTTTGCAGTACTACTGTCTTACACCTGCGCCTTAAAGTGGTTAAGCAAGAAAAAAGAAGAACATAAAAAACCAAAAAAGGTATTATTAATCAGTCTTTTGCTAGGAATTGCCATTGGAGCTCTTACTGCACTGAACATTGTCAGCTGGGGAGGAATCTCAGAGTTTCTTCCTATGATTGTTCCCTTAAGCTTTTTCATAGTGTGGGTTTTGAAAGCTAAGAATCTGGAGACAGAAGCAAAAGACTTGCCTAAATTTTTAATTTTCTACATCGCTTTTGTCTTGTTTAGTTTATTGGGCACATATGTATTTGGTTTTCCACTAAATTCTGCATTAAACAGGGTCCTCATAAATCCAACCAGCTTCCTGTTATCTTTCACCCTATTATTTATTATAGTAGATTTTTTAATTATAAAATTTGCAGACAAGACTCCCTTAAAAAAGTTGAAGAGGAATCATGTAATCTGGGGAATTATAATCGCAGGATTATTGGGTCTAATAATAATAACGTTACAGGGAAGTCTATTTTCATTTATTTCTAATGTTACTACACAAATTTTCCATCCTCTTGGTGCAGATAGACTAAGTATCACTGTTGCAGAAAACCAGCAAACGTATACTACTGATTGGATATCTCAAACAGATAAAATTTTCTTCTGGTTATTTTTTGCCGGTTTGATAACCTTGGGTATTAATTTATCAATGGGAATTAAAGAGAAAAAAAGAAGAGTCTGGTTTGTACTCTCTTGGATTTTACTTATCTCGGGAATATTATTAAGCAGAATTTCTGCAAGCAGTGCAATTTTAAACGGGTCAAGTTTCCTCAGTAAATTATTTTTATTTGGGAGCATGATTATCTTCTTCTGCTATTGCATTTATCTCTATTTCAAAGACCATATTGAAATTTCGCCAGAGCTATTAGTTTTATTTTCAACGATATTAGTCATGATTATCGCGGCGAATACTGCTGCTTACATAATGTCAATTGTAAGTCCATACATGTGCATCTTTGTTGGTTATTTGATATTTAATCTTGCAAGTTATTTCAAGAAAAGCAAAGATGATCTATTGAAGATGGTTTTGGCGGTATTATTAATTGCTGCAATAATAGCAACAGCCATAAGTTTCTACACTTTGTACAGTTCTTCTTCATATCAGGCCAAATACATGGGCATAGGAAGTTACGGATCTCAATGGGACGATGCAATGGCTTGGGTCAGAAACAGCACCCCTCTTGGGTCGGTATTTGTTCATTGGTGGGATTATGGGTATGCTATTGAATATTTAGGTCAAAGACCGACTCTCTCTGATGGCGGACATTTTGAAGGAACATTCAGAGATTATATGATTGGTAGATATGTTCTAACAGAACCCAATCCAAATCTCGCTCTTAGCTTTATGAAATCAAACAATGTTTCTTATCTATTGATAGACCCTACTGATTTAGGAAAATATTCTGCTTATTCTCTTATTGGGAGCGATGCTACTTTGAGTGACCGGGCTTCGACAGTTCAAGTATTTCCATCCAGTCCAAGCCAGACTCAGACAATCAATGGGACTACAACGAGAGTATATCAATACGTTGTGCCCATAGACCAAGATATGATATACAATACTTCACAAGGGCAGATATTAATCCCCCAGGGACAGGCTTATGTAATCGCACTTGTCTTAAACTCAAATCAGACCAATTCAACGGGTGCAATTTCTTTTTCACAACCACAGGAAGTTGTTTATTATAATGGTCAGCAAATTAGTGTTCCTTTAAGATATCTTTATTTCAATAACAAATTAGTTGATTTCGGGAGCGGAAATGCAGGAGCAGCATATGTTCTTTCTAGTCTCGGGCAGACTGCTGCAGGAGGCATCCAGATTGACAACTTTGGCGCTGCAATATATCTTTCTCCAAAAGTTTTCAACAGCTTGTTTGCGCAACTTTATTTAATGAATGATCCGTTCAATGAGTATCCTACAATAACTTTAGCTCATGCACAAGATGACTCTTTATTGCAAGGTTTAAAGGCTCAAGGATTCACGGGAGATTTTATTTATTACAATGGATTTGATGGTCCAATAAAAATCTGGAAAACAAACTATCCTTCAAATATTCTATCTAAAGCAGAATTTACCCAGACATCTGGCACTTATGGAGCATTTGATAATTTAACAGTAACAGCATGAAATTAAATATTGGTTGCGGGCGTGACAAACGAGAAGGATATGTAAATGTAGACTCTTCTCCCCTAGTTAATCCTGACAAGGTTTGTGATTTGGAAAAAACACCCCTGCCATTTAAGGACGATTCTATAGATGGAGTTATGGCTTATCATGTTCTGGAACATATCAAGAATTTTATCCCTTTGATGCATGATTTGCATAGGGTATGCAAGAATGGCGCAATTATCCATGTAAAAACTCCCTTCTATTCTGCCTGGGGGCAATACAACGACCCGACACATGTAAGATTCTTTTCTCCAAGAACATTCACTTACTTTCAGAAGGGGACGTATTCTCATGAAGTTGGAACAGACAAGGATATGTTCAAAGCCCGAAAAATAAAAATTAATTTCGGAATAGGTCGTTCAGGCAGATTAAACTGGCTTTTTAATCCAATAATAAATCTTAATCAGGAATTTTACTGCAGATTTTTTGCATGGATATTGCCTTCTTCAGAAATGGAATACGAACTGGAAGTCTTAAAATAGTTCAATTTTTTTATTCTATATCTTAGTTTAATAAAACTTATAAAGCAAATTATACCCAATCAATTTATGATAAATGGAAGAAAAGTTGCTTTAATTTTTGGTATAAGCGGACAGGATGGAAGCTATCTTGCAGAATTACTTCTTGAAAAGGGATATTATGTGAGAGGAGTTATAAGAAGAGCAAGTTTTCCAAATACTAAGAGAATTGACCACTTAGACAAATATGATACACAATTCGGAAAAACAGATGAATCTCCATTCTTTTTACTTTATGGAGACTTATCAGATTCTTCAAGCATAAGAAATGTTTTAGAAAAGATTAATCCTGATGAAATATACAATATGGCTGCACAAAGCCACGTAGGAATAAGCTTTGAGAACCCAGAATCTACGCTTAATTACAATGCTTTGGGTCCATTAAGAATTCTAGAGGCAATAAGAGATATGAATTTGAAGTGCAAATATTATCAAGCCTCTTCAAGTGAAATGTTTGGAATTTCTCCACCACCTCAAAATGAATGGACCCCTATGATTCCCCAAAGCCCTTATGGAATTTCTAAATTGGCTGCGTATCATTTAACAAGAATGTACAGAAAGGCATATGGGATTTTCGCATCCAACGGAATTTTATTCAACCACGAGTCTCCAAGGAGAGGTTTGAATTTTGTGACGAGAAAAGTTACTTTAGGCATTGCAAAAATAATTGTAGGGGAAGAAAAAGATTTGTCTTTGGGAAATTTGGAAGCTAAGAGAGATTGGGGATTTTCAAAAGAATACGTTGAAGCTATCTGGAGGATCTTGCAACATGATGTTCCTGATGATTTTGTTATAGCAACAAAAGAGACACATAGTGTAAGAGAATTTGTTCAGGAAGCATTTGACTTGCTTGGATTAAATTGGGAAGATTACGTTAAAGTAAGTGATAATTACAAAAGACCGGCAGAAGTTCCAGCGTTACTTGGCGATTCTTCAAAGGCAAAGAATATTCTTAGCTGGGAACCTAAAATTAAGTTTAAAGAATTAGTAAAGATGATGATTGCATCAGATTTAAAAGATAAAATGAAAGAAAAAGGAATTGTCCCAATGCATGAAGAACATCCCGATGATTTCTATATTGAAAAAGGAAGAGAATTAGGGAGAGCATTGGTAAAATGACAATAGACAAAGTCATTTTTCAAGAGAGAGGAATTGACCATGAAGATGCAAGAAGAACCCTTTCTACTGCATTTAACGGTGATTTTGGAGGTTTTACAGCAAAACAAACCAAGGTTTACAAGATTCATCAAGACGCCCAATTAGCAGGACATTTTCATAAATATCAGGAATTGCTTTACGTTATTGACGGAGAATTAGATATCCAACTTGTCGATATAGAAACAAAAGAAGAGAATAATTATTCCTTAAAAGCGAATTGTAGTATTTTAATTCCAGCACAGGTAGCACATAAAGTATTTGTAAAAAAAGGAACAACCATGATAGGATGCACTGAAGAACCTTTTGTTTCTCCTGAAGTAAATGATACTATGTATGACTTTTAATATGGTTCGAATTAATTGGAATGAACCGAAGTTTGGAGACGAAGAAATCAAAGAAGTTACTGAAGTACTAAATGCAGGTTACGTGAATGAAGGACCAAAAACAAAACAGCTTGAAGAGGAATTGAAAAAATATCTTGGGGTGAAGCATGTCCTTCTAACAACAAATGCGACTGCGGCATTATTTCTTGCAATTAAAGCTGATGCTATCATAAGAAATAAAGAAGATTTTGAAGTCATTGTTCCGGATTTGACAATGATTGCCACTGCTACTTCTGTAGAGTGGGCTGGTGGAAAACCAGTTTTAGTAGATGTTGAAAAAGAAAGAGCAACAATTGATATTAGTAAAATTGAAGAAAAAATAAATGAAAAAACAATTGCAATAATTCCCGTCCATATTCTTGGAAGATCTGCAGATATGAATGAGCTCATGAATTTGGCTTCAAAACATAATCTTACAGTAATTGAAGATGCAGCGGGTGCTTTGGGCTCTAAAGACCAATCTGGCAAATATTTAGGAACAATCGGCAAAATGGGAATCTTTTCATTACAATCCAACAAAATAATCACAAGCGGCCAGGGGGGCATAATTGTTACAGATGATGACAAGTATTATGAAGCTCTTAGGAGATTGAGAGATTTTGGAAGATTCAGCAATAAAGAATTCATCCATGAAAAAGTTGGTTATAATTTAAAATTCAATGACCTATCTGCTGCATTAGCTCTTGCACAGTTCAGAAAAATTGAAAGTAAAAAACAGATGCTGTCAAATCAAAGAGCATTATATCAAAATGCATTAAAGGACATTAGGGAAGTTAAATTTCCAGCTTATAACTCTGAAGAAATTCCCTTATGGATTGAGATAATCGCAAATAATCGAACTGCTCTTGTTGAATTTTTAATCAAAAATGAAATTTCCGCGAGAGAATGCTGGCCTGCAGTCCACATTAATCCTCCTTACAAGAATCAGGGCAATGATTCAGATTTTCCTAATTCATCCTTTTTATCCAAGAATATACTCTGGCTTCCAAATGGTTCAGCAATCACTTCAGAACAGATAAATTACATCAGTGAGAAGATTAAGGAGTTCTACAATTCAGGATTGAATATGAAGAAGATACATGAAGACAATAGAGGATACATTTACTTGATAAGCAACCTTTTAGAAAATAACAAAGAGTTTACCTTTTTAGAAACAAAGACAGGCTATGCCAGAGGCGGATGCCTTCATCCCAGAGATGAATATCTTGTTATTGTTAAGGGAAGAATAAAACTTCTTCTTGGTGATGAAGAGAAGGTGCTGTCCATGGGGGAATCAATAAAAATTCCTGCAAATAAAACCCATGCATGGGTTGCATTGGAAGATTCTATAACTGCCGAATGGGGAGTGACAGAAGAGGAGAAAAAAGGAAGGGATTTGGAACTGAGAAAGATTATAGACCAGATTAATGAAGCAAATAAAAAATAAATTAACATTTAAAATAAGTTTCTGACTATATTAAATATGAATAAAATAAAAGTTTATCTACAAAGTCCTTGGAAATTTTCTGATTCTCCCTATTATTTATATCTTAGGCAAAATCCGCCAGATAACGTTCAGTACGTAAATGCGGAGGACTTTGAATTAATCCAAAGTGGAAAGAAATTGAGATTACAACAGAAAATAAAACATTATATAAAAAAAATCTTAAAGCTAATGCCGGGATTGCCTAATGCACATTTAACAAAAACGCAAAGAGGATATGACCTTATTCATTGCGCACATTGTTTAAGCCTTAATAAAAATCCATGGGTATGTGATGTAGAGTATGTGAATCAATTCTGGGCGTCGGGGAGAATTAATAATAAGAAAGCTATTCTAAAGATTTTAGAAAGTGATTATTGCAAAAAGATATTGGCATGGACTCAATGGTCTGCAGACGGTATTTCAAAAGAATTTCCTGAAATTAGCAATAAAATAAAGATTGTTTATCCAGGAATACCTATTAGGAAATTTGTTAGAAAAGAATCAAAAAGAATAACCCTCCTATTTTCTTCAAGAAGATTTATCTTTAAGGGAGGATTGCATGCCTTGGAAGTTATTGATAGATTGACAAAGAAGCACGAAAATGTTTATGGAATAATTGTCTCTGATGTTTCGGAAGAAATTAAAAAGAATTATTCGGCAAACAGCAAAATAGAATTTTTGGGATTTGTCTCTCAAGAGAGATTGTTTAAAGAAATTTATCCCAAGGCGGATATTTTTGTTTATCCCTCTTATACAGATACTTTTGGTTTTGGATTAACAGAAGCCATGAGCTTTGGATTGCCAGTTGTAACAGTAGGAGGGCTGTCTCGAAGAGAGATAATAACAAATAATAAAACAGGTTTTGTTATTGAAGAACCAGAGAATTTCGATGTTTCACATTTGAATAATATAAGTGATTATTCTGATTTAATAAATAAATTGGAAGAAAACACAGAAAAACTAATAAAAGAGGGTAATCTCAGAGAGACTATGTCAAAAAATTGCTTAAATGAAATAAAAACAGGCAAATTTTCAATAGAATCCAGGAATAATAAATTAAGAATGATTTATGAAGGCGCATTAAAATGATAATCACAGAAATCGGAAGAGGGCTTGGAAATTCAATGTATGTGTATGCGGCAGCATTGGCTCTTGCAAAACATGATCATACCGAGTTAAAATTGGATACTACTTATTTAAAGTCGTGGCCTACATGGGAAAAATATGGCGGATTATGGGAATTTGAATTAGGAAAATTGAATATCACTGCCCAGGAAGCATCTAAAAAAGAGATAAGAAAGTTTGTAATTAAAACTGGGTTTAGGCCAATTGATAAAATTATAAGAAAATACAAATTATTTGACCGAAACGTCGTTTATTTTCCGAGCCACGGCTCTTTAGATGATTTTTATAAGATTCCAGACAATTCTTATCTTCGGGGATATCTAGGCAGGGAAAAATTTTTTATGGATGTAAAAGACCAAATTAAGAGAGAATTCACTCTAAGAGAAGAGTATAGATCCCCCATAATGCCCCTGTTGAATAAAATCTCAAAAGAAAATTCAATTAGCCTTCACGTCCGAAGAGGCGATTTATTGACTTTGAAGAATGCAACAGTGCTTGACCTTAGTTATTATAAAAAAGCTATAGAGATAATCAATAAAAGAGTAAAAAATGCCAAGTTTTATGTCTTTTCTGACGATATTAAGTGGTGCAAAGAAAACCTTAAAGATATGGGGGCGGAGTTATATTTTATTGAAGACTCAGATTGTCCCAATACGGGGTATCATGTTTTGGAAGTCATGAAATTATGCAAACATAATATTTTGGCGAACAGTGCTCTGAGCTGGTGGGCAGGATATTTGAATCCGAATCCTAAAAAGATAGTGATTGCTCCAAAAGAATTTATGCAATTTACAAATGTAGAGAAAGAGGAGGACCGTCTTCCAGAAGGGTGGATAAAAATAGAATAATGGAAAAGAAATTATCTTTCACAGAAATTAGAGATTTGAAATCTTTTCTTAAGGAAAAAGTTTCAGATCCAAATAAATATATTTTCAATTTCATCAATTCCCATGACTTATTCTTCTTTGCTAAAGATACAAAGTTTAAAGACACATTCAAGGACCACACTATTAATTTCATAGACGGATTCGTTGTATCCCTTTTTCTTTCCCTCAAAAATTTAAGGAGGATAAAAAGACTAACGGGACCTGATTTTACAAAACAGATTTTTGAAAATAAAGTTCTTCCTAATTCAAGGCAGTTATTTATTGGGCTGGAAGAAGAAGACCTGACAAAAATATTAAAAAAATATCCTTATCTTAAGAGGAGCAATTTATTCTGCTATAATCCGCCATACATAAAAGAAGGGGAATTTTCTGAGGAAGAAATAAAGAAAATTGCAGAGATTATCAAATCCAAAAAAATAGAATACGTCTGGATTGGACTGGGATGCCCAAAACAAAATTTCCTTACGGATAAACTATTTGATAAGACAAAATTATTTTTTAATGTTGGAGCAGGATTAGATTTTTTATTGGAAAAAAAGAAGAGGGCCCCAAAGATATTTAGCACCCTCGGATTAGAATGGTTTTATAGATTAATTACCGATTTCAAACATTCAAAGACTAAAGTGCTAAGAAGCTTAAAGGCAATAATATACCTGAGATATATAGAATGAAAAAGAAAATTTTATTTTTAGGTCGATTTCCCCCCCCAACACACGGGGCATCCATAATGAATGAATTATACTTCAACGGAAAAGAGATGAATAAAAATTTTGAATTGAAAAAAATAAAAATTAACTATTTTGACAAACTGGATGAGATGGGTTCTATTAATGCCAAGAAGTTCATGGGTGCTTTTGCAGTATTTTTTAAACTGCTCAAAGAATTAATCTCATTCAAACCAGACTTAATTTATTTTGAGATTCCGGTTAAAGGTTTCGCATTTATAAGAGACAGCATTTATGTTCTGGAATGCAAACTATTTGGAAAGAAAGTTATCTTTCAAACACATACTAAAGGACTTAAATTTTCCAGATATGCAAAATTTGTTTTTGGGAACAGCAAGATGATTATACTCTCTCCCTTACTTTATGATGAAGTGTCAACCATTTTTGATAAAGATCATGTCTACTTTGTTCCAAACGGGATAAAAGACGAACTAGATGATAAAAAGTTTGAAGCGGTTCTAAGCAATAGGAAAAAGAAAAAAGAATTAGTTTTATTATTTTTGTCTAATATGTATGAAACAAAGGGCGCATTAGATACATTAAGAATTTGCAATTTATTAAAGAGTCAAATTAAGTTCAAGTGCTTGTTTGTCGGAAGTTTTCCAGATAAAGAAACCGAAGAGAAATGGTTTTCGCTAAGAAAAGAATACGCTTTGGAAAAAGAATGCACTTATCTTGGTCCCAAGTTTGGAAAAGAGAAGGAGCAAGTATTGAGCGAGGCAAATTCTCTTATCTTTCCGACACAATATGAGAATGAATCTTTTCCTTTAGTTATTTTAGAATCTTTTATGTTCGGAATTCCCGTCTTATCTTATAATACCGGAGCAATAAAAGAGATGGTGTCGAAAGATTTTTTGGGCTATGTGGCAAAACGGGGAGATTGGAACAGCCTAGCAGAAAAATTAAAAATCATGGCAAAAAAGAAAATAGATTCAAATAAAATTAGGCAATTTTTCAAGAAGAACTTCCAATTTGAGATTTCAGAAAGAAAATTAATTGAGATTTTTAACAAAGAGATATGAAAGACGAAAATTTTGAAGAATATTTTTCAGGTAAGAAACTATACGGGGATGATTTCAATAGAAAACAAATTGAAGCATGGTTTAACGATGAAAAAGAAGGATATTCTGGACTGATTTCCGAAGCCCCATATTTTTATGAGTTTCATGAGCTCAATAAGATTCATGGGTATAATAAAATAAAAAGGATAAAAGAATTTAGCAAAGTTCTTAGTTTTGGAGGAGCTTCCGGAGATGAACTCCTCCCAATAATAGATAGAATCAAGGAAGTAATAATTTTAGAGCCATCTCATAAATTAAGAGTCGGAAAAATAGGGGGTAAGAAGATAGAATATATTTCACCTAATGCTTCAGGCAAAATTGATTTGCCCGAGGGAAGCATTGATTTAATCACCTGTTTTGCTGTTCTTCATCACATACCTAATATTAGCTTTGTAATTCAGGAATTAACGAGGATCCTAAAAAAAGGGGGCTTTATTCTTTTGAGAGAACCAATAGTTTCCATGGGGGATTGGAGAAAAGAGAGAAAGGGCTTAACATTAAGAGAGAGAGGGATTCCATTAAATATTTTCAAACAAATAATCCTTCAAAATGGATTGGAAATTCTATCAGAAGATAGGGTTTTATTTCCAACAACCAGAAGAATATGGGATATTAACAATGGATTCAAGAAATCCAAACTTGTTATTTATCTCGATATTCTTTTAAGCAAGATATTTTCATGGAACAAAAAGTATCATGCAACCAAAGCTTGGCACAAGATAAGACCCCAATCAGTTTTTTTTGTTCTTAGAAAAAAGTTTGTATAATCCCGTTTTCATTAAGAAATATTTTCTCAGTTTAGTCCGATAAATCCATCGTATATATCTCTCATCAGTTTTACGGTCTCGGAAAATAAATGGCGGATGTTTCAAAGGAAATTCCATTTCTTGAGTGTCTATTGACAAAAAAGAGTCTATAGGTTTTGTACGAACAGAATTCTCAACAAACCCGATATTTTTTACAAGGTTTTTATTTGGAGCTATGGACAACCCATTATTTGTCAAAAGAGTAAATATCCAGTTATTATCCCATCCAGTAGGATTCTTTCCTGAATAGGTGCCTTCAATAAGCCTTCTAATATATGTTTCTTCTAATTTGTTTGGATAGATATCTCTAAAATATCCTTTATTTTTCAACTCGGGGTAAGCTCCCATTGTTCGGTCAAATTTCTTCCAAGCTCTTGCCCAAGTAGCCCAACCCCACATGTAAGGGTAATAGGAGAAATAGTAAGAGTATTTATCACGAGTCCAGCCCCTCTGAAAGTTATTTCCGCCTATGTGCATTATTCTTTCATCATCTTTGTATTTTTCAAGAAGCTCTGCGCAAAATTTAAAAAAATCCGAACTTGGCAGGCAGTCGTCTTCTACTATCGCACCGTATTCAACATTTTCAAAGAACCAAGTGATAGCACCTACAGTAGAGTTTAAAGAACCAAGATTTTTTTCCCTGAATATTTTCTTTACCTTGCATGGCCAATCCACATTGCTTAAAATCTCTCTTACTTTTTTTACATTTATCTCATCCATTTCATTTCCTGGACGAGGTCCATCAACAGCAATAAAAAGCTTTTTGGGTTTTATTTCTCTAATAGCATTGAAAACCTTGAAAGTAGTATCCGGTCTATTGAATGCCAGAATAAGAATAGGCACATCTGTTTTATTCATTTAGATATAAGATGGTGACAGATTTTAAATTTTATGATGCTCAAATCAGTAAATTCAGCCAAAACAAGAAGATTTGGAATATGAATTTTTGTTTCATAAATCTTTAAAAAGAGATATTATAGTTATAGATTAATGAACACGCTTATTACTGGCCACGATGGGTTCCTTGGAACAGTTCTAGTCAAGAAGTTGAAAGAGATGGGCCATTTTGTCGTCGGAATAGAAAAGGAAGAAAATTACATCAGAGATGATAAAGAAAGACCAGATATATCTGTAATTGGGGACGTTAGAGATTCTAATTTGCTAAGAAGAGTCATTGTTGAATATGGAATAGAAGAGGTTTACCACCTCGCTTCATGGGCAATACAAAAATATTGCGCTGAAGACCCTGCAACCGCTTTTGATATAAATATAATGGGACTTGTAAGCGTTCTTGAAGCCTGCAGGAATCCAGGAAGAGCAAGCAGTATAAAGAGCATTGTTGTTTCAACGAGCGATAAGGCATTTGGAGAAGCTCCAATTCCATATACAGAGAAAAGTCCTCTTAGGCCTCTTTTTGTTTATGATTCTTCAAAAGCATGCCAGCAGATTATATCTTTGGCTTATGCAAGAAATTATGGGTTGCCAATTAAGATTATTGCTAGCTCAAATTTTTATGGGCCGGGAGATTTTAACACTACAAGAATAGTTCCAAATTCTATAATCCGATTAGAAAAAGATATGCCTGTAAGAGTTTGGAAAGATTCCGAGAACCATGTAAGAGAATTCGTTTATATTGATGATGTTGCTGAAGCATTCGTGACTGTCTCTGAAAAAGGAAAAAATGGAGAAGTTTATTGCTGTGGTGGAACAGAAAATTTGAGAATAGGCGATTTGGTAAAGAGAATCTGCATTATTATGGGAAAAAATCCGGATAAATACATCGAAATTGCTTCCAGACCCCCATATCTACAAGAAATTCAAGAACAATTTATTGATGCTACAAAGTTGCAATCACTTGGATGGAAACCAAAAGTTTCTCTGGAGGAGGGGATTAAGAGGTCCATAGAATTTTATAGAAATCTGGTAAAGAAAGGAAAAATACATCCTATGAAATTTTTAGAGGATGGTGGAAGCGCGGTATTTGAACTAAAAAAATTAGAAGAAAGCAATGAGAAAAGAGATCCTCTTTCAAGAGAAGAAATTATTGTCAAGGGCGCGGATTCTTTTAAGGATGGAAGAGGAGTGATAGATAATTATTACCTTCCTGAACCTATAAACTGGATTGGTTTAATTGATACAAATAATGTAAGTGAAAAAAGTGGAATACTAAGGGGAAATCATTATCATCCTGAACAAGAACAAAAAGTTCTTGTAATTTCCGGCTCTTATGTAAGCGTTTACAAAGATTTGTTAGATGAAGCAAGTCCAATCAAATATCACCTTGTTCGGGGGGGAGACCTGGTAATCACTCCGCCAAATCTTGCCCATACTCAAATTTTCCTTGAAGATACCGTTCTGCTTAATTTAGTTACTGGAGAAAGAAAAAAGGAAAATTATGGAAAACACACTGTTCCTTACGAATTGGTTAAGGCAGATAAAATAGAATCTTATAAAAATGCTGTTAAGAAAAATGAGGGATTTGGTCTCCAAAATAATTGCAGAGTCTGTGGTAGCAATAACCTAAAATCGGTTTTATCTCTCGGCAAAAGCCCATTGGCCAACAATTTATTAGATAAAGAAGACCTGAACAAAGAGGAATTATTTCCTCTAGAAATGATGTATTGTGAGAATTGTCATTTATGCCAATTATCGTATGTTGTTCCTCCTGAAAAAATGTTCAAGCATTATCTATTTTTAACTTCAACAACCGCAACAACAAGAGACCATTTTAAAGAAATGGCTGAAAAAGTGAGAAATGAACTGAGATTAAATAGTGATTCCTTAATCGCAGATATTGGAAGCAATGATGGAACTCTCTTAAAATATTTCAAAGAAATGGGAATGAAAGTTATTGGAATTGAGCCTGCGGAAAATGTAAGCAAAATTGCGAATGATGCAGGAATTCCTACCCTGACTGGTTTTTGGAATAAAGAAATAGTTGAAGAGATATTAAAGAGTAAGGGAAAAGTAGATGTAGTCACTGCAGCAAATGTATTCGCACATGTCAAGGATATAAAAGATTTTACTGAGAATGTAAAATTGCTTCTCAAAGATGACGGAGCTTTTGTAATTGAAGCACAGTATGTTCTTGATACAATAAGGGGACTGACTTTTGATAATATCTACCATGAACACTTGTCTTATTTCAGCGCCCTTTCATTGAATGAATTCTTCAAAAGGAATGGCATGGAAATATTCAAATTAGAAAGATTGGATGTTCATGGTGGTTCCATAAGGGTATTTGTTCAAAAAGCAGGGGGCAGGCATATCAAAGACATTAGTGTTGAAAGATTCTTAAATGAAGAAAGAAACCTGGGATTGGATAAGTTCTCTACTTATCAAAATTTTGCTCAGAAGATAATGGACAAACGAGAGAAAACAAGAGAATTGCTAAGGGAAATAAAAAGCCACGGCAAGAGAATTGTTGGTTATGGGGCTCCTGCAAAAGCAACCACTTCATTAAATTTTTACCAGATTGACAATAGTTACATAGATTATATTGTTGAGGATAATCCCCTAAAATATGACAAATTTGTTCCGGGCGTAAAGATTCCAATAAGAAGTAAAGAATATCTTTCCTCAAACGTTCCAGATTTTGTTTATATTTTAGCTTGGAATTATACTGATGAGATAATAAAAAACAATTTAAATTTAAGAGAAAAGGGAGTAAGATTCATAACCTCTTATCCTGAAATAAGAATTATTTAATCTGTTTCTAACATGGAGAAATTAAGAGCAGCGATTTTAGGTCCGGGCAAAATTGGAGAATTTCATGCAAGGGAATTTAAAAATGTGGGATGTGATGTTGTCGCTATTTTAACATCTTCAGAAAAAACTGCAAAAGAAAGGGCTGAAAAGCTAAAACTTTCTTACGGAATTGATGCCGTGCCCTATTGGGATTTGGAAAAGTTATTAGAAAAAGAAAAACCAGACGTAGTTAGTATTTGCACGCCTCCAGAATATCATTCTAGACAGATAAGGCGTTGCCTCAGCTATAATAGTCATGTATTATGTGAAAAACCTCTTGTTCTAGATTCCGAATATGATAATCATAGAGTTGTTGAAGAGTTGTTTAATCTGGCAAAATCCCATGGTAAAATTTTGTCTACAAACACCCAATGGATTTCTCTTTTAGAGAAAATTCCTGCACCGCTTAAGAACGATATTGAAAAATTCTCAGTTTACATGGAACCTGCTAAAAAGGGCTTTGTAAATATGGCTTCAGATGTTCTCCCTCATATGAACAGTTTTCTAATTAAACTTCTCGGGCAGAGACCGATTGAAAGATTGGATTTTCTTCTAGGAAATGAGATTGCAACAATTGCTTTTGATTATGGGGGTGTGCCTGTGTCTTACAAAATGAAAGTAAAGGAAGAGAGACCAAGACAAATGACTTTTTACATAAACGGAGTTGAATTTGAGAGAAAAGTAGAAAATGTTGGAGGGGTTTACAGAAATAAATTAGAATATGATGGAAAAACCATGTGTGTTGAGGATCCATTAAATGTTTCTATTCGGAGATTCATATCTGCGATTAAAGGAGCGGGTGAATTATTGGTCTCCGAACCTGATGCCCTGTATAATATAAAAATGCAGGATGCTATTATTCAAGAGGTAGAAAGCAGGGTAAAATGAGAAATTTAAAGATACTTCACGAAGTTAATGAAATGCTTGGAAAGAAATTTAATATAAACTTTGTAAGACCTTTCCCAAGGCATTCAGTAAGATTTGCCAAGAATTATTTTAACAATAAGCCAATCACTGTTGTCGAAATTGGGACGTACAAAGGCGAGAATGCACTTAATATGTTTAAAGAGTTGAACGTCAAGAAACTCTATGTAATAGACCCCTATCAATCTTATGAAGAATACAAAAAAAGAGATTCCGAAACAAGCGAGAAGGGGCTACCTAAAATGTACCTTGATACGCAGAAGAAATTAGGGAAGTATAAAGATAGAGTAGTATTTATCAGAAAATTTTCAGATGATGCAGTGAAAGAAATTCCTGAAGCGGATTTTATTTACATTGATGGGAATCATGACTATGAATATGTAAAAAGGGACATTGATAATTATTTTCCAAAGGTTAAGCCGAATGGAATTCTGGCCGGACATGATATAGTTAATAAAAAATTCAACAAAGATATTCTTCGAGCACTTTTTGAATTTTCCAATAAAACCAAAATAATACCAACAATCTCAAGAACGGACTGGTGGGTAGTTAAAAATGATAAATGAGAAAGACTTATGGTCTGAGAAAATTCCATTTATTAAAACTTTAAAAGAGTTCTTTTCAAAGATGGAGCATAGGGGGATCGGTCTTTGGCCAATAATGGCTGATGAGACTTACACTTTTTATAAAAATCAGAATGTTGGTTTTTTTGAGAGATTTGCAAAAAAGATAAAATATCTCTTCTTCAAAGAACATTATCCTGTAAAGGGTATCCCGGGCGGAATTCTGGCATCTTATTTTATGCCCCGAAAAGATCATCATGAATTCTTTCTAAAGGCCATAGAAAAATTCCCCGAGGACAAAATTCTTTTGCTTGATTGTTATGAAAATAAGCTAAAAAACTTATTTCTTAGAGGACATTTTAGCTTCCCAAATCTTCCCTTACTATTTGGTATCTGGAAGAAATTCAGAGAAGCAAATCTGAAAGCTACTCTTGGCAAATATTATTCTCTTTTTTTAACCAGAACTTATTCCAGATTCAGAAAAATAGAACAGTTTTACGAAATTTATAATGAGTATGCTCCTAAAGCTTATATTGCATTCTGTTCGCAGGCATTTGGAGAAGATTCTATAATGACCCTAATACATAAGAAAGAGAGAAGACCAACATTTAATCTTCAGCATGGTTTTACTATAGAATATCCCGACTTTAATCCAATAAGCATACTCAATGAAAACATAATCTCGGATTATAATCTCGTGTGGGGGATGAGCACTTATGAGATTCAAGAAAAATATGTTGATAAAAAAAGATTGATTATTGCAGGAAATCCAAAATATTCCATTAAAGACATAAAAAAAGAAAAAGAAGAATTTAATCCCAAAAGGGCAGCAATTTTTTTAAGTGTAAAAGGAAATGAAGAAAGCAACAAAGAGATTGTAAAAACCTTGAATGCATTTGCAAGAGAACATCCTGAAATAACTTTGGATATAACGGCTCATCCTATGGATGATATAAATAATTATACTTATCTGATTTCTGAAACAAATATTCATCCATTGGGTAAAAATGTCGAAGTTAAAGAGATCTTAGAAAAAAGTGATTTTGTAGTTATTCATAACACCACTATCGCTTATGAGGCTCTTCTTTATGCAATCCCAATATTCAGATTTGGAGATAAAGCATTGAAAGATTTATGGGAAAGCGACGATAAGTTCATAGATTTACTTAGTTTAGACAGGATTTTTAATAAATTAAAAGATAAATCTTCCTATAAAAATCAGATTAAATTCTATAAAAAAGAATTGAATGAAAATATGTATTTTGATTCAAAGAAAGACCCCTCTCAAATATATTACGAAAGTATTAATAAGAAGATTTTAGAGTTCTATAAAAAATCAGTTATGTAATTGGGATACACAATCTTTAAAAAATAGAATTCAGAAGAAGAAATATGAAAGATTTGAAGATTATTGTTGGAACACACCCTTTTGGAGAAGAATCTCGAAAACTGTTGGAAGGACAAAATGTTATATACAATCCTTTTGAAAGAAAAATAACAGAAACGGCTATGATGGACTTTTTAGCAAAAGAGAATCCAGATGCAATCATAGCAGGAATAGAGCTCTATAATAAAAAAGTTTTGGACTTATGCCCCAGTTTGAAATTGATTGCAAGAGTTGGAATAGGCTTAGATTCTGTAGACCTTGATGAATGCAAGAAAAGAGGAATAGCTGTAACATATACTCCGGATGCGCCTTCTAATGCCGTGGCAGAATTAACAATAGGTCAGATGATAAATATGCTAAGAAGAATTCAGAATACTGATGCAGGAGTTAGGGCAGGAGAGTGGAACAGATATATTGGAAAAGATTTGACTGAATGTTCTGTAGGAATAGTTGGATATGGACGAATTGGCAAATTAGTTGCAAATAAATTAAAAGGATTCAATCCGCGAGAGATTTATATAAATGATATAGATGCCAATCAGTTAAAGGATGTTGAACCCGGCAAAATTTCTTCTCTTGATGGAATACTCCAGAAATGCGATATTGTGACCTTGCATATACCTTTAAACAAAGCCAACAAGGATTTTATTTCTTATAGAGAACTAGACAAGATGAAAAAAGAGGCTATATTAATGAACCTCTCAAGAGGGGGGATTGTAGAAGAATCCGCTCTTTACAAATGGCTATTATCAAATCCAAATGCATCTGCAGCACTGGATAGTTTTGTTGAAGAACCTTATCGGGGGGGTCTTAAAGATTTGACAAATTGTTATATCACTCCTCATATAGGCAGTTGTACTGTAAAAAGCAGATATGATATGGAAACAGGAGCTACAAAAGAAGTTTTAAATCTTATCATGGGGCAGGAGTTTAACTCTCGTGTCATCTAATAAAAGAGAAAAATTCTATGGATAATAAATCTGGAAATCGCATATTAATTTTTGGGGGAAGCGGCTTTTTAGGAAATGCGCTGATTGCAGAGTGTCTTAATGTGGAGTATGAAGTATCTGTTTTTGATAGGAAAAATGTTGATGACAAATTTCTTGGAAGTGTCCACATGATTATTGGAGATATTTTAGATGATTCCAAAGTTAATGAGGCTGTTAAAAATTCAGATATAGTCTATAATCTAGCGGCAATGGCAGACATTGGAGAATGCATAGAAAAACCACTTGAGGCGATTAAATACAATATTCTTGGCAATAGCATAATTATGGAAGCTTGTAAAAATAATGGCATAAAAAGATTCGTCTATGCCAGCAGTCTTTATGCTCAAGGAAACTCTGGAGGAATTTATTCATCTACAAAAAAAGCTTCAGAACATCTTGTAAAAGAATTTCAGAACCAATATGGACTAGATTATACTATCCTACAATATGGAACTCTTTATGGTAAGGGGGATAGCGCAAAGAATAGCATGTATCGTTATCTAAAAGAAGCTGCTACAACAGGAATAATAAAATATCCTGGAGATGGTTCTGAAACACGAGAATATATTCATCTATCCGATGCTGCAAAATTGAGTCTAAAAATATTAAATGATGAATATCGAAATAAAACAGTTATAATAACCGGTGGCAACCCCATCAAAGTTTGTGATTTATTTTCCATGATAGTTGAAATAATGGGGGGAAATATCAAGATTGAATATCTATCAGAAGTTTCTAAGTCAAAAAGACAATCCCATTACAAAGTGACGCCTTATTCTTATTATGAAGATATTCCTCAAAAACTGATAAATAATCCTTGCGTTGATTTGGGAAGAGGAATCATTCAGGTTCTGGATTTTATTAAAAAAGAAAAATAATTTTGATAATTAAAAATATTTTTTGTTAGTTAGTTTTTCCATCTCACCTATATTTTCAATGAATAGTTCAGCTAATTTAAATTGTAATGGAGTATCAATATCCCAACCCTCTATTTCATCCACTTCCAAAAAATAAGGATGATTTCCGACTCTTCTTTGCAAATTTAACAAAGATTCTTTTGTCATAGCATATAATCCCGTAGATTCAACCACAAGAGGCGAAGCATCCTGAGAACGAGGAAGATTTCCCGGATAATATGTAATAGGATTTCCCTTATACCAGGCCCAATCATGTTTATTCATTACAGTTAAAACAGAATCATACTCTGTTCTCTCTTGAAGAGTGCTTATGGCATCATTAATTGTCTCTGGTCTTAAGAAAGGGGCTGTAGCAAAAAGTTGAACATAAATATCCGCATCAATTGCCTTTGCGGGAACAGATAGTAACTTATCTCCAGTAATAGTTTTGCCAAAGTACCAATCAGGACATCCAAGAATCTCCACTCGGGGGCCCATTTTTTTAACTTCTTCTCTCGCGGATTCGCTGTTTGTACATATGAATATTTTTTCCAAATTGCTCTTCAAAGCTTTCTGAATAATATGCTGATAAAGCGGCTGTCCCCCAAAAGTTTTAAAGTTCTTTCCTGGAACTCTCTCACTGTTTTCTTTGAATGGAATAATTGCAACGCTAGAATATTTTTCCGTCATAAAAGTGATAAATTTGTTCTATTTTTAAAGATTATGAAGCATCAATACATACTCCCTATTCTATTGGTTTGTTTTCTTTTTTTAAATCTCTTCTTCTTGCAATCTCTAAGGCAGCTATGTAGAAAAATTGGCTTAACAAAAGAGCTATTCCTGCTCCAAAAGTAGCTGCAAAACTGCTATATCCTAATAAGGTTGTAATAAGGAGATAATTCAGAACTATATTGAGTACGGTAGAGATTATGGAAAGTTTCGCAATAATCTGGGGCTTATTCCTAGACATAAAATATACTGTATACAAGCCGCTTAAAGGAAGGGTAAAGAAAGATAGAGATAGTAATCTCAGAAGATTTGTTGCAGCCAGATATTCTCTCCCATAAATAATAGAGATTATTGGAGAGGCTAAAATCAGGATTAAAATTGTTGATACTATCCCGAAAATCAACGAAAGCTTAATTGATTTTTTAAATCCGATTTCTAATTTATTTTTATTTACTCTGCTAAATATTGGCAATAAAGCGCTTCCAAATCCAGCAAATACGGACGCAGCACTGACAAAGCTGAGAGCGATAGTATAGTA
>Ga0265324_10000603_pt1 | contig 24608 bp, 28 predicted proteins | sample 41419metaG_FD_198634 | JGI IMG/M metagenome (GOLD analysis project Ga0265324, IMG submission 198634) | Rhizosphere microbial communities from Carex aquatilis grown in University of Washington, Seatle, WA, United States - 4-14-19 metaG | ecosystem: Host-associated > Plants > Roots > Rhizosphere...
TCAGGAACATCGGGAGCCGGTACATCCAGTTCATTCCGGTGGTGGAGCGAAAGGCGGCGACCACGACGGCCGGACTGGGACTGGATTTTGCCGCGCCGTTCGAGGCGGAATCGCCAGTGACAGAATGGAGCGTGGATGCGACGCAATACGGACGCTTTCTCTGCGCGATTTTTGATGAATGGGTGCGACGCGACGTGGGTGAGACGTTTGTGCAATTGTTCGATGTGGCGTTGGAGAATTGGGCGGGCGTGGGTTCGTCGCTCTGTGTGTTCGCGGAGAAATGTGGCAGCGCGCTGGCGATGGAACATAACGGCGACCTCTACAGTTGCGACCACTACGTGTATCCGCAATTTCATTTGGGGAATATCATGAACAGTTCGCTCGGCGAAATGGTACAGTCCGACGCGCAAAAGAAATTTGGCAGCGACAAATTGGATTCGTTACCGCGCTATTGCCGCGAGTGCGAGGTGCGATTCGCCTGCAACGGCGAGTGCCCCAAGCATCGGTTCATCAAAACACCGGATGGCGAGGCGGGGTTGAATTATCTGTGTCCGGCTTACAAGCAGTTCTTCAAACACATCGATCCCTATATGCGGATGATGGTGCAATTGCTGGAAGCGGGACGTGGGGCGCCGGATATTATGGAGATGCTGGGGGATGCGTGATGCAAGATGCAGGATGCGGGATTTTTGTGGCGCAGTCAGAACATAGGTAACACATCAGGTTCAATACATGGGTAACACTATGTTGGTTAAAGGTTACACATTAACATTGGGGCTGACCAGCTTCCAGCGGGCGGCTAGCCGCCCGCTGGAAGCTCTCGGTCGCCGGATCGATCCAACCCAGCAACAATCGCCCAAACGATACTTCCACTGTTCCATTGGCCACCGGCTTCAGCCCCACCGACCAGCCGGCCAGACTACTACCGATAAAATACAATGTTCCGCCCCACTTGATGTCGCCATGGGAAGTCACCTTGCGGCTGGCCATACCCGGATATTCCAGGTCCTCTGGTGTGCCTGCGTACTGTTTGGCTGAAGGCGCATAAACTTCCGCCGGACATTTCATTCCCAACGATTCATGCGGACGTTCACAATTGAACTCCTGCCGCCAGAGATCCAAGGCCACCTGTTCGGCCGTGCTGGGTTCCAGTTCCCGCCGGATATCCAAATGCATCCGTTCATGTCCGCCGTTGTCTTGCGGATGGCCCGGACGGCCGCGTTCCAGGTCAATGCCCAAGGCCACCCACCACGCCGACAAACGGCTCAAACCCAGGATGCCTGTCATCATCGCAAAGGGACTGCCGTTGTCACTGCGGATGGCTCCAGGCAACCCATGAAGCTCAAACAACCGTTCAAAACAATGACGCACCGTATCGGTCCGCGCATCCGGCAGGCGCCGCAGTTCCAGCACATACCGGCTATGTTCGTCCCGCACCGTCAAAGGCTCACAACGCTGGCCCTGCCCATCATACCACCAGCCTTTGAAGTCTACCGTCCAGACTTCATTGGGTGCCTGGCCCTGCCGGCCACTCCACAGCCGTCCCGCTTCGGCGGCCCGTACTCGCCGCCGCCGGGGTTCAGTCAACCCTGCACGCGCCAACACACGCTTGAAACTGCTTTCACTCGCCGCTTCGCCGTGCTTGCGCCGATACAACTCCCGGATCTTCTTGGGTCCCCAATGCCGATGCGCATTTTTAAAACGAATAATCTCACAGACCTCCGCTTCACTCAGCTGATCGGCATGACTGCGGGGCCGCCGCGATTGCTCGGCCATTCCCATCAACCCAAACTGCACAAACCGCTCGTGCCACTTGTACCCAGTCTTGGGACTGATGCCATACTCGGCGCACAACCCCCGAAAGTTGTCGGTTCGCAGCGCCTTCAGCGCAAACTCTTTCCGCAGATCCATAGATTCATTCGTTTTCCAAGGCATCCCCAAGCCTATCGGCTTGGGCATCCCTCTCGAAGTGTTACCTATGTTCTGAACCTAGACTGTTACCCATGTTCTGAACCTGCACCTTGTTAGAGGATAGAAGATGGATGATGGAGGATGGAGAAAAGCAAAAGCGAGACTGCGATAAATCGTGAGTCACGGGTTTTGGAGAGGGCTACAGGAGAGAGGTTGACCGCAGATGGACGCCGATAAACGCAGATGAGCAATTTTAGCGGGGAGAAAGCGGAGGACGCGGCGAGGACTGAAGATGGGGGACAGAACTTGCGAACGTTTATGACGTTCGCAGGTTTGTTTTGGCGCCTATTTACGAACGGATAACCGCAGTCGGAGGAGGCTGCTCTTGTTCGTTTTTTCCGGTTTATCCCGGGCCAAAAGCTTGGTGGGCGGAATTTGTTTTGAGGTCAGCGACGCTATTTTGCGCACCGGGCCTTTTCGGGCGGTCCTTTCGTCATCGGGCACCGGGGTCCAGATTCCCGGTGCGGTTTGTCTCCATTCTACAATTTGAGGTGGCATTGTCTGATCAGCTTTCTTGGTTTGGCGTTGGATTTATTTGGGCGCGGGGACTGTCGCTCGCGCTCAGCACGGTTCTTACCTTTCTCAACAATTCATCCATGGTGAACGGCCGGACGAGTGTGGCATCCGGTATCAGCCACGGGCTTTGGGCGAATTCATGGGTGGGCAGTATCCCGGTGGCCATGATGACGGGGAGCACCATGCGGGCGGCGCGCAAACTCTTGAGCAGCTCTATGCCGGTCATTTTGGGCATGGAGTTGTCGGTGATCAAAAGATCATAGGTATTATATTGAAGAGTGCCCCACGCGTGCGCGCCGTCCTTGGCGGAATCCACTCCGTAACCTGCGGCAACCAACGCTTCGGTGACCAGACGCCGGGCATCGGGGTCGTCATCCACGACGAGGATGCGCTCCGGCGGACCGGCCGGATGTTGAAGTGCTGCTCCAACCGGTTCACCGGCGGGCGGGATTTGGTTATCATTCATAACGCTATCAATAAGTTAGAGAACTTATGTCATGGTATTCTATATAAGCCGTGCATATTGCCTATGGGGTGTTCACCCCATTAGCTTATAGGCTACAAATAAGAGCAGAGAGGCGAATCCTCCTTTGCCGAGGCGCGTTTTGCCCAAAGCTCCGGAGCGCGAGTCCCGACGTGTCGGGACTCGCAGCACATTGTGGTGAGGAAAGTCGCAGGAATTGCGAATGTCTTCCCCTGCTTACCTGCTGCGACCGGGGACCGGTCGCGCTCTGTTTCCTGACTGTGAATCCCGCCGCTTTCCCATCCGTGTTCATCCGCGTCCATCCGTGGTTAATTCATTCCGTTTCCGCTTTGTTTTTCGCCCGGCAGTTTGTTTAATGCGCGTATGAACAATCGGCGGGCCAGCATCAAGCGCGTGACGAAGGAAACCCGGATTTCCCTCGCGCTCAACATTGACGGTAAGGGCAAGTCTTCGATCAAGACGGGGATTCCGTTCTTTGACCACATGCTGACGTTGTTTGCCAAGCACGCGGTGGTGGACTTGCAACTGCGTTGCAAGGGCGATCTCGAGGTGGATGCGCATCACACGGTGGAGGATTGCGGCATCGCGCTGGGGCAGGCGTTTGTCGCGGCGTTGGGCGATAAGAAGGGTATTCGCCGCTACGGGACGGGGTTCAATCCCAAGAATCCGTTCACCGGCGAAGCGTACGTGCCCATGGATGAATGCCTGACGCGTTGCGTCATTGATTTCAGCGGACGGCCGTATCTGGTGTGGCGCGGGTTGAATGATTTGTCGCTCAAGCAGGTCAGTAAGCCGGAGCGGAAGCAGGACGCCTCCAGTGCCTTTCGTTTTGGGCTGGCGCGCGAGTTTTTCCAGGGTTTTGCCAATGAAGCGCGGTGCAATCTGCACCTGGAGCTTCTCTACGGTGATGAGCCGCATCATGTGGTGGAGGGGCTGTTCAAGGCGTTTGCCAAGGCGGTGGATTTCGCCTGCAGCCGCGACCCGCGCATCGCCGGGCAGCTTCCGAGCACCAAAGGAAAACTGTAGATTGTGGTGAATAAACCCGTTTGGACCACCGTCAAATCGCATGTCGTCTGAGATAAATTTCTCGTCCGCTGACGATGTGACGCTGGTGCGGGCGGCGCAGGCGGGCGACCTGATGGCATTTGAAGAGCTGGTGGCGCGGCATCGGGATAAGATTTTCGCGCGGGCGTTCAGCATGATGCGGAACGAGGAAGAAGCGATTGATCTTTCACAGGAAGCGTGGGTGAAGGCATGGCAACGGCTGGCGCAGTTCCACGGTGAATCCAGTTTTGCCACCTGGTTGACGCGCATCACGATCAACCTGTGCCTCGACCAGTTGCGCAAGCAGAAGCGGCTGCGGGCGGAGTCCATCGAGGCGATGGACGACGAATCGGGCGGCGTGGAAAGGCAGATGCCGGTCGTGACGGTGAACCCGACGGAACGGCTGGAGCGCGGGGAATTGCGGCAGCGCATCGATGCGGCGCTCGGCAAATTGAGCGAAGAGCATCGCACGGTGATGGTGATGCACGAATTTGAAGAGATGGAATATAAAGAGATCGCCAAAGCGATGGGGTGTTCGATCGGGACGGTGATGTCGCGATTGTTTTATGCGCGGCGCAAAATGGCCTCGTTCCTGGCAGACCTGAAACAAGCGAATTGAAATGTCAACGGAGCAACAACTGAAGCTGCAAGCGTTCCTCGACGGCGAATTGCCGGACGGGGAAGCACGTGAAGTGGCTGCGTTGATCGCGCGTGACGCAGAGGCGGCCAGGCTCCACGCGGAGTTGAAGAATACCCGGCTGGCGTTGAAAGGTTCTGAGCCTGGAATGGTCCTGCCGGAATCGCGGGAGTTTTTCTGGTCGAAGATTCAGCGCGAAATCGAGCGCACGGCTCCCGTCGTAAAACCTGAACCGCAGGTATCAATTTTTTCGATGTTGCGCCGGCTGCTGGTGCCCATGGTCAGTGTGGCGGCGCTGGTGATCATCGGCGTCATTGCCGCCAAACAATTCAGTTCGACGGCGGACGCGGCCACGGTGGGAACAGTGACGGAGCTTGCGGATGCGGGCGCGGTGACTTATCACAATTATGAGACGGGCACGACGCTGGTGTGGCTTTCGTATCCGTCCAATGATCCGGCGCAACCTAAGACAACGACTCAATGAAATGAAAATCAAATCTGTTTCCACTCGTTGGTTTTGGCTTCTGGCCGTGTTGTTATCGCTGGGTGCAACCGCTACCGCCAACGCAGAAATGAAGCTGGAAGCGCAGCTCATCTGGGGAACGAGTGACGACGTGGCGGCTGACCCCCTCCACAAACCCGTGGATGCGGATGTCGCCGCGAAGTTGAAAAGCCTGCACCTGCAATGGAAGAATTTCTTCGTGGTGGAGCGCAAGGAATTCACCGTGGCCAAGGACGATACGCAATCGGTTAAACTCAGCAAGGATTGCGAGTTGAAGGTCAAAAATCTCGGTCATGGTGACGTGGAAATGACCATCCTCGGTCGCGGCAAGGAGATCGGAAAGATCAAGCAGGTGTTGCCCAAAGGCGAATTGCTCGTGACCGGCGGCAACGCGGAAAATTCCACGGCGTGGTTCGTTGCGTTGAAACAGTTGGAGTAAGTGCGATTACTTCCCGCAGCACTGCTTGTACTTCTTGCCGCTGTTGCAAGGGCAGGGATCGTTGCGTCCGACCTTGGGTCCGCTGCGCACTGGTTTGGCTTTGGCCTGCGCCTCGGTGGCCGCCGCTGCCTCGCTCACCATGTCGCTTGGGTTCGGCTGGCCGGGTTTTGGGGCCGTGCCAAAAGTGCTCGAGGCATCATGCCGGGTTTCGCGTGGGGCGTTGCGGATAAAATCCTCGAACGCCTTCATGCTCGATGCGCTGCGGAAGATGTTATGACAGATCTCCGTTTTGATGTTGATCATCAACTCGTCGAACATGCCGAACGCCTCCGCCTTGTATTCGATCAGCGGGTCGCGCTGGCCCAATTGCCGCAGCCCGATGCTGTAACGCAGGCTGTCCATCTCGTACAGGTGTTCCTGCCACATTTTGTCGATGGCGCCGAGAATCGTGTAGCGCTCCACTTCCTTGAGCGCCTCCGGATTCTCAAAGCTGACCTTCATGTCGTAAGCCTTGCGCACGCTCTCTGAAATGAAATTGCAGATCGCGAATTGCGAGGGCGTGAGCCCGTCAAAGATCGAACCCGGCACGGGTTGTTCTACGCCGGACGCCGCCGCTTTCAGGAATTCGCCTTCCGGCACGCCCAACGGGAAATTCAGGTTCACCCAATCCGCCAATTGCCGCGGTTTCCATTCGCCGTGCTCAGTGTCCTGCGTCGTGAACTGTTCCACCTTCTGCAACACCACTTCTTCCATGATGTCCATGAGGCGGTCGCGCACGTCCTCGGCGCGGATCATCTCATTGCGGAAGCCATAGATGACTTCGCGCTGCTTGTTCATCACGTCGTCATATTCGAGTGTGCGTTTGCGGATCTGGAAATTATGCCCTTCCACGCGCTTCTGCGCCTGTTCGATGGAACGGTTGAGCAGGGGATGCGTCAGCTCTTGGCCTTCTTCCAGCCCCATGCGCTCCATCAATTTCACGATGCGGTCCGAACCGAACAACCGCATTAAATCGTCTTCCAGCGCGATGAAAAAGTGTGATGAACCCGGGTCGCCCTGGCGCGAACAACGTCCGCGCAACTGCCGGTCGATGCGCCGTGACTCATGCCGCTCCGTGCCCAGCACGTGCAACCCGCCTGCTTCTGCCACGCCCGGCCCAAGTTTGATGTCGGTGCCACGACCGGCCATGTTCGTGGCGATGGTGATGGCCCCGCGCTGGCCCGCGCGCGCCACGATCTCGGCTTCCTGCTGATGAAATTTTGCGTTGAGAACGGAATGGATGAGACCTTCTTTCTTCAACATGCGCGAAAGCATTTCGCTCGTCTCGACAGAAATCGTACCCACCAATACCGGCTGTCCTTTGGAATGAAGGCTCTTTATCTCCTGCACTACTGCGGTGAATTTCTCGCGCCGCGTCTTGTACACCGAATCATGCTTGTCCTTGCGGATGTTCGGTTTGTTCGTCGGGATCGTCATCACGCCCAACTTATAGATGTCCAGGAATTCCGACGCTTCCGTTTCAGCCGTGCCGGTCATGCCCGCCAGCTTTTGATACAGGCGAAAATAATTTTGGATCGTGATGGTCGCCAGCGTCTGCGTTTCCTTCTCGATCTCCACGCCTTCCTTGGCTTCGACGGCCTGGTGCAACCCATCGCTCCAACGGCGTCCCGGCATGAGGCGGCCCGTGTGTTCGTCCACGATCAGCACCTTGTTCTCCTGCACAACGTATTGCACGTCCTTGAGATAAAGCGCGTAGGCCTTCAGCAATTGCGAGATGGCATGGATGCTCTGTGCCTTGGCCTCGAACTCCGCCTGCACCTTTGTCTTCGCTTCCAGTCGTTTGCGCGGGTCGGTCTCCGGGCTCGCATCGATCTCCTGCATCGCCGTGCTCAAGTCCGGCATCATGAACGCATCCGGATCTTGCGGTGAGAGAAAATTTCTCCCCTTCTCCGTCAAATCTGATTCGTGGCTCTTTTCATCGATCGCGAACAGCAATTGCTCCTTCTCTGCGTAAAGCTCCTTCTTCGACTGGTCCTTGTGCAGGTCCAGTTCCGCCTTGTTCATCATCTGCAGGTTGTCCGGATTTTCCAGGATGCGCATCAAGCCTTCCGACTTTGGCTGGCCCAGCTTCACGCGGTACAACAACAACCCCGCCTGCCGTTCCAGCTCATCCGACTTTTCCACCTTTGACCCGTCCGTCGGGTTCAACTTCTTCAGTAACTCTTCCGCTTCCTTGAGGAACCGGTTGCACAAACGCTCCTGTGCCGCCACGATCGATTCCACCGCCGGCTTGTATTTTCCGTATTGCTCGTCAAACGTCCGCACCGCTGGCCCGCTGATGATTAACGGCGTGCGCGCTTCATCGATCAGGATCGAGTCTACTTCGTCCACGATGGCGAAATAATGCCCGCGCTGCACCTGTTCCTCTTTGCGGGAAGCCATGCCGTTATCGCGCAGATAATCAAAACCGAACTCCGCGTTCGTCCCGTACGTGATATCGCAGGCGTATTGCTCGCGACGCACCTTCGGCGATTGGTCATGCAGGATGCATCCGACCGTCAGGCCGAGAAATCTATAGATGGCACCCATCCACTCACTGTCGCGCGAAGCCAGGTAATCGTTCACCGTCACCACATGCACGCCGCGGCCGGTGAGCGCATTCAGGTACACCGGCATGGTGGCCACCAGCGTTTTGCCTTCGCCCGTCGCCATTTCCGCGATATGCCCCGTGTGCAACGACCAGCCGCCGATCAACTGCACGTCGAACGGCACCATGTCCCACTTCAACGGATGCGCCCGCACCGTAACATCCTGGCCTACCATGCGGCGGCAGGCATTCTTCACCACCGCGAACGCCTCCGGCAAAATCTCCGTCAACCGCTTCGCCAATGCGTGCTTGTCCTCAATCTGCGAAAGCTCCGCCTTCCACGCCGCCGTTTTTTGACGCAGCTCGTCATCGGAAAGCTTTTGCAGGTCGGCCTCCAGCGCGTTAATTTGCGCCACCACGGGCCGGATCTTTTTTACCAGCCGGTCGTTTCGCGACCCGGCGATTTTTTTGACGATATATCCAAACATTTTGAAATGGGGCTAAACGCTACGTTAAGCTGGGCAGGGCGTCAATTTGATTGCTGTCCCACTCCGCGCCAAAAAGTCCCAAATTATCCTCAAAACGACAGTTTCAGTACCTAATAGCACCTGTCCTGCCATTTCAATATTTCGTAGCCGCCGACGTCAGTCGACGCTAACTTCCAATCGGCAATCGGTAGTCTGAAATTGGCAATACCAAATGCGCCTCTCCCACATCACCATCACGATGCCCAAAGGCAGCGAGGACATCGCCCGCTCTTTTTACTTCGGCCTGCTCGGCCTGCGCGAGATTCCCAAACCGGAAATATTGTGGCGCGCCCGTGGCGGTGTCTGGTTCGATGCCGGCGGTCTCGATGTTCACGTCTCCGTGGAAGAACCACGCCCCAGCCCCGATATCTATCGCCACTTCGGTCTCGAATGCGCTGATGTGGATGCCTTGCGCAAACGCTTGCATTCCGCCGGGGTCGCGACAAATGATGGAAATCCCGCGCCTTGGAAACGTTTCTTCGTCCACGACCCTTTCGGTAATCGCATCGAGATCCACGAAGCCGGCGGTTTGCGCGGATGAGCCTCAGGAAGAGGGTGGGCATAACGCTCTTTTCCAAATCAAGTCTCAATGTGCCTTTGCGTTTAATTTCCAATCCCGAAGTTAAAATATTATTAAAAATCCTCACGGCCTTGAAATTGTTACAAACTTGCGCTTGCCACCGCCAATTATTTGGATGCAATCTGGTCATCAAGGTTTATGAAAAAGCATCGTTCACCCGCCACTTCGCTGAAAACACCCGCTGCCGTCAAATCCGCCTCTGTCGCCGCGCACATGGCTGATAAAAAAGCGGAAGCTGCCGAAAAATTTGCGCTCCTCGCCAAGACCCGTTTCAAATCTGCGAAGAAAGCGCACAAGCTCGCGCGCAAAGCCGCCAAGCGCGCCTTCAAAGAAGCTGAAGTCGCTCACAAACGTCTCGATGCCGCTACAGCTCACGCGAGTAAAGCGAAAAAGAAGAAATCTCCTGCGCGCAAACTGCCGGTGAAATCCGCCAAAATTTCCTTGCACCCAAAAGCGCATCTGCACATGCGCAAACATCGCGCCCTGGAAATCCCTCTTCCGCCCATTCCGTCTGAATTCGTGCCGCCTGAGACAATGCCTAATCCCGCGGATTCAAGCAGCCAGTCGCTTAGCCAGCATTGAGTATTGGCTGACAGGTTCCGGCATTTTTATTCCGGGCTTTCCACCGCCGCCTGTTGTGCGCGCAACAAGTCGTGGATGGTGAACAACCCGGCCAGGGAATTCGGTTTTTCGCCCGCCACCAAAACCATGCCGGTATCCGAATTGATGAGTGCGCCCTGCGCTTCGCGCAAGTGTGCCGTGGGTGGCAGTAATTCCGCCTTGAACAATTTCGGCGCGCGTTTTTCCCGCAACGCTTCCACCACTTCCTCCCGCAATACGATCCCCTGTATCACCCCGTCCACCACCAACGGGAACCGGTTGTAAGGGCTGCCCTTCAACAAGCGCTCGATGTCTTTTGACTCTAACGAATTCATCACGACCGGCTTCATGTTCGCCAGCGCCTTGATACTTTGTTCGTGCCATACACGCAGATTATCCAACGGGCGCAACCGTTCCACGTCATGCCCGTCCTGCTCCAGCAACGCATCGTAAAAATTGTGCGTCATCAGTCGTCGCGACAGGCTTTGGCTCACCAGCGCGCCGAGCATCAATGGCGGCACGATGGTGAATTGGTGGGTCATCTCGAACACGATCAAAATGCTCGTCACCGGCGCGCGTACTACTGCTCCCAGTGTCGCGCTCATGCCCACGATTGCCAGCATCACGATGTCGTTTTGCGAGAGCGGCATCACCAGTGCCGCCAGTCCCGCGACCGCTGCGCCTGCCATTGCGCCGAAGAAAAGTGTTGGTGAAAAAATTCCACCGCAGCCCCCAAACCCGTAGCAGGCGGTTGTCGCCAGCAGTTTCGCACCGAGCAGCACGGCCGCCGTCGTCCACAACAGTTTTCCGGCGAGCGCATCGCTCAAGTCATCGTATCCCAGCCCGAAGACACCCAGTCGTCCCGTTTCCTTGAAGATGATGACGCCCAGCGCCCAACAGATCAGCGCACCTGCCGCGGGTCCCATCCAACGTAGCTCCGGCTTGAATTGTTTCCGCACTGGACGCAACCAGATGGACCATTTTTGGAAGAGCAATCCCGCCACCGTCGCGATCAAAGCCACCACCGGCACCAGCACATAACCATGCCAGTCTGATTCGCCCAGCGGCGCCAGTGCGAAGGCCGGTTGCGGCCCGAGAATTCCGTGCGTAATCATCGCGCCCAGAACGCCTGCGAGGAGGACGCTTCCCAGCAAACGGCTGTTCAAGTCGCCGATCAATTCCTCGAGTACAAAGGTGACCGCCGCGAGTGGAGTATTGAACGCCGCCGCCAGGCCTGCCGCTGCACCTGTGGCCGCGCCCAGTCGCCGTCGCTGTTTTGGCTCGCCGAGAAAACCGGTGAGATTGGAGCCTGCCGCCCCGGCCAGTTGTACACTGGGCCCTTCACGGCCCATGCTGCTCCCGCCGCCGATCTGCAACACGCCCGCGATAAACTTCACCCACACCACCCGAAATTTCACATAACCAAAATCCTTCCACATCGCCACTTTGAGCTGCGGAATGCCACTACCCGCCGCTTCCGGACAAAACGAATTCATCAGCCAGCCGGAGATGAATGCCGTAGTCACAATCATGATCAGGCTTGCCGTTGCGAAGAAGGCAAAGTTCTCGTGCGAAAAGCGTTTGATGCCTATTGTGAAAAGGCCGCTCATTGCGGCTTGGAATGCGACTGTCAAAAGCCCTGCCAGCAGGCCCGCCGCCGTTGTCAGAAACACCGAACGCGCACGCCTTGGCATTCGGTTCACCCATTTTGGTACGAATGAAATCAATTTGATTGCAATGGCACTCATTTATTCTGTCGGGTCAGCACATTGATTCCGCTTCCAGACGTCTGTATGCAATAACCCCCATTCACTCACGCGCCTGGCCTTCAAACCAAATCCCGCTCTCCGCAAAAAGTCATCCGGGGAGGTCAATTGCCGGGCCGGTAATTTAGTTGCCACGCGGAAGAAGATGTAGGCTGACATCAATATCAATCGCGCGCGCCATCGTTGCCAGCCGCGTTCAGGCAATTGGAAATCCGCCACCAGCCAGTGCGCCCCGGGAAGCGCTGCCGCAGAAAGTTTCGCCACCACTTCCGCTAGTTGCGCCGGTGAAAAACAATCGAGGAAAAAATTTGTGACGATTAGGTCAAACGCCTCCAACGGCGGAGTCCACTCTGGCAAGGTTGCATGGATGAATTCAATCCGTCCTGGGTCGCCGCCCGCCTTGCGCCAAACGGCCTGCGATTGTTCCAGCATCCCGCTGCTCGCGTCCACGCACGTGAAATGAGTTTCCGGAAATCGCCGCGCGCATTCCGCCAGCAATCGCCCATGCCCTTCACCCACCAGCAGCGCGCGCTGCGCGCCATGCACTTCATCCAGCCACGCCACACGGCAACGCTGCAGTTTTTCCCCGACCAAAAGCCGTTCCATCCACCGATAATGCGGGGCCAATATGTCGAAGCTCATGTGGCGTGTCGCATCCATTTCTCACGTTGCCACCACAACCCCGCCAGGATTCCGCCCACCACATACGCCACGACATCCAGAGGGTCACCGATAGTCTTCATGATGTGCGGCCCGATGACCTCAAACAGCACCGACCAGATGGCGAGATGAAAGAAAATTTCCCCGAATTCCGGGGCCGTATTTTGTTTGCGCAACCGCACCCATTGTTGGATCTGTAATATCAGTGGCAGCGCGCAGGGGATGAGCAGCAAATCGTTGAACTGCCCGCGCAGGAACAGGTTATGCGTGTGTGGTTTGATGAACCAGCGGTTGAGCCCATACAGGCTGCAACAGCTCCACCACAGTTCGTCCCTCCAAAACCAATAACGTTTCACAATAACGCCATGATCAAATAGCCCGCGCCCAGCGCGAGCACCAGTTTCAATGAAAGTACCATGCCTAAATCTAGCATTGTTGGGCCGGACTTGAAGAAATTTTTGCTGTCGCACGGCAAGGAATGGCTATTAAATGCCAGAATCTGAAAGGGCGAAGGGGGCGGAATCGCTGATACTGTTTGAAAGATTGGCCGCATTGAACACCAACTGAAATTGAAATCTGATATTTATGGCAACTAACATCGCAAAACTCCTCGGCGACAAAGCCGATTCGCTCTTGAACTTCAAGAACCCGAAAATCTCCAAAGACCGCCTCCACATCCCCGGGCCGGATTTCGTGGACCGCATTTTCATCCCGTCCGACCGCAACAATCGCGTCATCGGTAATCTCCAATGGATGTTCAATAACGGCCGCCTTGGTGGCACCGGTTATCTTTCCATCCTGCCCGTGGATCAGGGCATCGAACATTCTGGCGGCGCCAGCTTCGCCAAGAACCCGGATTACTTTGATTCCGAGAATATCGTGAAGCTCGCCATCGAAGGCGGTTGCAACGCCGTTGCCTCCACCTTCGGCGTGCTCGGCAGCGTCTCCCGCAAATACGCCCACAAGATTCCGTTCCTCGTGAAGATCAATCACAACGAACTCCTCACTTACCCGAACAAAGCCGACCAGATCATGTTCGGCACCGTGAAGCAGGCCGCCGACATGGGCGCCGCTGCTGTCGGTGCAACGATTTATTTCGGTTCAGCGGAAAGCGGCCGCCAGATAGTGGAAGTCGCCCAGGCTTTTGCCCACGCCCACGAACTCGGCATGGCTACGGTCCTGTGGTGCTACCTCCGCAACAACGCCTTCAAGGTCAAAAACCCGGACGGCACCTCTACCGATTATCACGTTTCTGCCGACCTCACCGGCCAGGCCAATCATCTCGGTGTCACCATCCAGGCCGACATCATCAAACAGAAATTGCCCGAGAACAACGGCGGCTTCAAAGCCCTGAACACCGGCGGTTCCAGCTACGGCAAACTCGATGAACGTATCTACACCGAGCTGACCAGCAACCATCCGATTGACCTCTGTCGTTATCAGGTCGCGAATTGTTACATGGGCCGCGCCGGTCTCATCAACAGCGGTGGCGAATCCAAGGGCAAAGGCGACCTCGAACAGGCCGTCGCCACCGCCGTCATCAACAAACGTGCCGGCGGCACCGGCCTCATCTCCGGTCGCAAAGCCTTCCAACGTCCCCTCAAAGAAGGCGTGCAATTGCTGAACGCCATCCAGGACGTTTACATGGATAAAACGATCACCGTGGCGTAAGCCAGTCTCAGTTTTGCGAGCGGGCTGAGTGAAATCACTCAGCCCGTTTTTATTTAATGCCTGAGAAAATTCCAAGCACCAACCTCCAAGCTCCAGAGAAGCGCCAAGCATTAAACCCGTCGGATATTAACAAGCCAATATCATTGATGTTTGAACCTTGGAATTTCTCTGGTGTTTGGAATTTGGATGTTGGAGCTTCTGGCCAAGACTTTTCCAGATGATTGCAGTTCCCGCTTAAGCCGATTAGTCTTGGCCGGTGAGCGCCTTTCCCGTCAGCCTGGAAAAAGAGACCCAGCTCGTCCAACGCATGGCCGCGTTGGGCGTGCGCGAGGCCGACATCGACGAATCCTTCGTCCGCTCCGGCGGACACGGCGGACAAAACGTCAACAAGACATCTACGTGCGTGATGCTCGTCCATCGCCCCACCGGGTTGCAGGTGAAATGCCAGGAAACCCGTCAGCAGGGACTTAACCGCTTCATCGCCCGCCGCCTCCTGCTCGATAAGATTGAGGAAAAACAAAAAGGCTACGTCGCTGCCCAGCGCGACGAGATCGAGCGCATCCGCCGGCAAAAACGCAAACGCTCCCGCCGCGCCAAAGCCCGCATGCTCGCCGATAAATCCCACCACGCTGACAAAAAAGCCGCCCGTCGTTTCAGTGGGTCAGATTAACTTCGCGGAACCATTGGATGTTGGTTGTTGGATGTTGGATGTTCCCATTTATGCTCTCTCCGATTTATTCGTTTACCCCTTTGTGATTTCCCAGACGCTGTTATCATGACCATTCATGAACATATTTATCGAAGACGCAGAAAAGCTGGAATATCTTACCAACAACGGCAGCTGGACCAAAAACGTCGCCAAGGGCAAAGCCTTTGAAGCCACTCACCTCGCTTTTGCAGCCGCCAAGCAGGAACCCATTGGAAAATTCAACATCGTTTCCTACATCACGGTGAACAAACAATTTGTGAATCTCGATAGCGGCAAGGGCAAAGGCCTTCCCGAAGTCGCTATAGTCGCTGCGACGTAAAAATTATTTCCCGGTTGGCAGTGTGGCTGTGCGAACGCCCGTTTCAGGATGAGCGTTCGCAATTTTATTTCGATTCCCGGCAGTGGTTTCAATCTCCCGACCAATCACCAAATTCACCGACGGGCCGTGTGAACGTGAATTGCGCCGGACGTATCACCAATACCTGCGCCGTGTGTTTAACGCTGCGGGACATCGCGGCAAAGGGCAGGGCCACCACGAAGACCGCCGAGCCGATGACCGTCGCTACAAATGACCCCGGCCGCACAATGAATACATCCCCGACATCCGTCAATTCATCACCGCGACTCGTTGGTACGCTGCAAAAACACATCGTGAGGATGCACAACACCGTTAATATCTTAATTTTCATTGGCTTGTTCCTTTGAATCCATCATCCGCCGTTTTCCGGCAAATTTCAAGTCGCGTGTGATTTTTTCCCCAGCGGCGGCACCATGGGTTTTTCATCGGTTTTGGTCTGAAAACTCTTCCACCATGAGAGCGGCAAGCATCCAATCCCGATCATCCCTAAATTAAAGCAAACAAACAGCACCAGCCATATGAATGCCTGGTCCATGAATCCGTAACTGTGCAGGCCTATTCCCAGCATGTTCACGCCGAACCAGGAGAAACTCGTCACGATATTTCCGAAGACGGCCAGCAAGGCCAGCCCCCGCTCGCGTACGATCCCGCCCCAGCGCGCATGTAGTATCAACGCATTCCAAATAACGATGAGCAACGCGCCGTTCTCTTTCGGATCCCAGCCCCAAAACCGTCCCCACGACTGGTCCGCCCAGATACCGCCGAGTACCGTGCCCGTGAAACTGAACAGCGTGGCGAAACAGATGACGGCATAAATCATTTTGTTAAGGGCTTTGCCCATGGTCACATCACCGCCGCCAACTTTTTCCTTCAACAACGGCGTAACGAGTCCCAGCACGATGTAACCGAGCGCCAGTAACCCGGCGAAAAACGTCGCAGCATAACCCAGCGTCACCACGACCACATGCGTGGCGAGCCAGAAGTTCGTATCCAGTACTGCGCGCAACATTTCCATCGTGTCACCGCCCAATGCAAGGTTGTGCGCGATGAGCAGTGTGACAAATCCCGCCAACCCCGCCACTGCGCAGCCAACCCCGATTTTATAGACCTGTTCGATCAGTATACCCATCAGGCACGCACCCCAGCCGATGAAAATGGCGGACGAATAAAGATTTGTCACCGGTGGTCGGCCTTCCAGCATCATGCGAAACCCGAGCGCAAACGTATGCACCACGAAGGCCAGCAACAAAACATAGAACGACGACCGCCGCAACGATTCCGATGCTACTGGGAACGAGCCGTAGGTCAGCAAAGCGCCCGCCGCCAGCACAAAGACAAAAATGTAGAGGATGATGCCATGCAGAAATAGTTTGATCTGGTTGAAATAATATTCCGCGCGGCCCTTTTTCACCTCCTTGGGAAATATCGGCGAGAGCCAGTTTTTATACCCTGCCACGGCGCTGTTGAATTCCGCCGCATCATCCTTCGCGTACGCCGTTCCCATCCGCGCATAAAATCCTACTGCTGGAGGAATCTCGCCGGTTTGGATCGATGCCAGCAAACTGCTCCCTACATTCGACCACGCGTTTTTATCGTTCGGATCCGTCGGTGGAACTGATAATTCATAAGCCAGCCCGGCCATTTCATCGAACATGTCCACGGTGCTCGAAAACTTGTTCAAAAGTTCCTGGTCCACTTTTTCGCCCGCCTGCTTGCCGCGCACCGCCGCCACCCCCGCCGGGATCGCCGCCTTGTACTCGTTCAGCAACGCCGTGAAATCCTTGATGCCTTCAGGCTCGATGCTGTTCTTGAGGCGATGATACAACAGCATCGCATTGTAAAGCTTCACCACCTGTTTTTGGTAGGGCGTCCGGTGCGCATCGGCGACTGCCAGCGCATTCGTGCCTTGATTCTCAATTTCGCCCAGCACGGATGCCAGTTCATTGAAGGTGTAATAGCGCAATCCGGATTTCTCGATGCCTTTGTCCCCCAGCTTCAATTCGCTGATGAGGTCCGGATGATGGATCAAAAAGATTGGGCGCGTGTCCGCCACTTCGGGTTTAAAGAGAACTTCCAGCAGCCATTCCGTGGAACGCAGCTTTTTCGCATGATGCCAGAATTCCCACGAGGGCACTATCTCCAGCGGTAGGTCGCCCGTGCTGCGGATCTGCAGCAGCGTGTTCTTGGCGACCGAGTCCATGGGTTGGATGCGCCCATCTAGCAACACCGGCAGGCGGCCAAATTCGCGCGTGTGCAATTCGCCGGGCAGCTCGCCTTTCGGCAGCATCACGGCCACGATCTCCGTGGCGAACAGTGCCAGAAACAACCACGGTAAAACTTTCAGTAAACTTTTCATGCGCTTCTCCGTCCGATGAATTTGATAAAGTGCGACAAAAATTGGTAGATCAGGCCAAATGCAACCATGCCGCAGCCAAGATATGGTGTCAACCAGCCGGGATTGTGGACCACCTGCAAAATCGTGCCCTGATCGTCCGTATCAAAGCTCGCCTGGTAAAACGTTTCCCCGGCGTATCGCAAAGGGCTGTTCATATAGATGAGCACTTCACGGTTTTCGCCCTTATCCGGCCGTATCAATTGGATGCGGCTTGAGAAATTCTTCGGGATATCCGTGCCAGCATACTGGTCGTGGGTGAACTTCAGCAAATGGATGCTGAACGGCTTGTAGAACCGTTGTGGACGCAACGCCAGTTCATAACGCTTCCCGTTGAATGTCACTTGCTGCGGATGGCTGAGATAGGCGGAGATCAGCCAAGTTCCGGACGATCCCTGCGGCGTGGTGAGTTCCACGACGCCCGAGGGAATATCGCGACTGTCCATTTCGGTCACGCGCGGCAACTCAGCCCAGAACAAACCCGCGCCAACACCTTTATCCGTTGGGATCGGCGTAAACCCGGGCGCGTTCGTTTCCAATAACTCGGAATTAACAAAATAATTTTTCACCTTCACCGTGAACGGCATTTCCGGGTCCGAAATCTCATTGCCGTCGGTCAGCATTCGTCCCGGAATGGCTACTACCTTTTCGACCGGCTCGGTCGAATCTTCGATCACTGCCAGTTCGAATGCACGGGCCGCTTCGGAATAATTCCGTGTTTCGCCGTTTCGCAGGTGCATCGAGCTTTCCTGCGACAACATATCCGTCCCGAGTTGGCCCAGCAGCAACACCACGATGCCCAGGTGGATCATCGCGATGCCAAGTTTTTTCCAGCCCAGCTTGTAATAACGCAAATGGGCCGAGAACAGGTTTATCAACAACAGCCCGCCGAGCAGGTATCCACCGGGAAAAATAGGGATTCGGATCGCGCCATTCCCCGGATGCCAGAAGATAAAGAAGCTCCGGAAGAATTCGTTCTGTGCCTTGTACAACCCCAGGTCCACTTGCGCCAGCGTGCCCCAAAACACCAGTATCCCACCCAATGCCAGCAACACCACCGTCAAGCGAAGCGATGTGAAGAGGCGGACAAATCGGTCGAGCATGTCAGTATTTCACGGTTTGGACAAATTTCAGGAACGTGTTCTTTTCAGCCATGACGATGGCCGCAGGACCCATAAGTTTGTAAAACCACGTTTTGCCGGCCTGCGTCACCATCACGCCCGTCAATGCTACCGGATTGCCGGTGCGGACATCCGTGCCATTCATTTCCACCAGCGTGCCTTTGCCGCCGGCAACATCTATTGTGGTGGCTGTCTTTGCGACTTCGTCCTCAGTTGTGGGAACCAGTCCCAACTGCCCGCGCCAGCGATTCACATTGGCCAGTAACCCACCGCCATTACCCTCGGAAGCACTCACGTTCACGGCGGCCTGTGTGCCGCTTTCATCTGTGATCGTAAATTTCGCGATCAAAAATTGTCCGCCGGAAACTTCCTGCCACGCCGCCGGAACCTGCCAGGTCGGCTGGCCTTCATGAGAGATTGGTCCGCTCGTTGCCGCCGGCGTCATGGAAACATCCGGATGTCCCGTCGGCAAATTGCCGCCCATCGGCATCGCCGCCGTCGCGGGTGTTGCGGTGAAGCCCACCGACTTGAGAAATTCAAGGAATGCCGGCTTTAGCTGCGCGAGTAATGTTGGGTCGCCAGTCATCTTGTAGAACCATGAAACATCGTCGCGATGTTGAAGTGCCGCGATGATACCCATCGGTTCACCGGAACCCGGATTCGTCCCCATCTGTTCATACAACGCGGCCGGTTGTCCGCCGACATCCACTTGTTGCGCGGCTTTCGCCAATTCTTCCTCGGACATCGCAGTCAGACCGACCTGGCTACGCCAGCGATTCACGTTCGAGGCATCGCCGCCTGCCGGGCCGGGCAGGGGAACCACGCTCACATCCGCCATTTTGCCATCCGCGCCTTTCACGCTGAATGAAGCCACGCGCATCTGGCTGGGCGCCACTTCCGTCCAACCTTCCGGCGTTTTGTACGTCAACTGTGGTATGGCCCCGCTCATCGACTCGGCTCCCGGAGGCAGAGTGCCCATGTTGCCTCCGCCATTGTCCGTCGCCGCCATTGCTGGCGTCGCGGAGTTGTCCTTGGGCGCGTAATAGACTTTGATCTCTTCCCGCCGGCAGGCCGTCAACAACGTCACGACCAGTAACGGCACCCATCGCGCGAGCGATGAACATTTCTTGGTGAAGGGCGAATGATTCACGCTTAGATGTTTAACTGAATCTGCCCAACGCAGCAAGCTTAGCGGGCATAAATGACATCTATTGTCAAAACAATGCCAATAAATGGTTGAATCCGACCACTGAATCGGGAGGTGTGCTGGTCAGGCCAGCGACTTAAGTATCTTCTCGGCCGCCTCGCGCGGCTTGTCCGCCGCATAGATGGGCCGACCGATGACCAGCCAATTCGCGCCAGCCGCCAGCGCTTCGCGCGGCCCCATCGTGCGCTTCTGATCATCGCCTGCCGATGGTTCCAATCGCACGCCCGGTGTCACCAATTGAGTGCTGCGCGGTAATGTCTGCCGCAGCTCCGCGACTTCCAACGGCGAGCAGACCAACCCTCGCAAACCCGCAGTGTTTGCCATGTTCGCCAGCCGGCGGACTTGTCGCGCCACATTCGGGTCGAGACCAATCTCGCTCAACGCCTGACTGTCTATGCTCGTCAAAATAGTGACACCCAGGACTAACGGAGGTGATTTCCCGATTTCCCAGGCCGTTTCCTCCGCCGCCTTTTCCGCCGCTTTCATCATCTCCGTTCCACCGCTCGTGTGCACCGTCAACATCTGCACATCGAGGCGCACCGCCGACGCCACCGCCTTGGCCACCGTGTTTGGGATGTCGTGAAATTTCAGGTCCAGGAACACGGCCACTCCGGTAGCGCGGATCTTGCGGACGATGTCCGGCCCGGCTGCCGTGAACAGTTCACTGCCGATCTTGAACGCGCCCACTGCCGGCGCGATTTCAGCGGCCAGCTTTATTGCCTGTTCCGCCGTCGGCACATCCAGCGCCGCGATGATTGGATTTCGCATGTTACGAAAGCCGAAAGTAACGTCGCCCCATCGATTGCGCAATCTTCGCTTTTTCCCCCGATACCGAAAAATTCGATGCCATTGATAAATGATCTTAAGCGACGTTAGAGCATTTTCAAAAAAACTGAAGCCATTCGTAAAGAAAGAGAAAACAGCGGTCTTTTTTGGTTTTGGCTTCGTTTCGGCTCAGTCACAGGGTTTTTCAAACCTGCTCCCACGTGAAACGTGGCAAGCTTCGCCAAAGCCTCGCCAAAACCAAAAAATCCTCGCTGCGAATGGCTACAGTTTTTCTTCAAACGCTCTAGGCCCTTTTTTGAGGGGGTGTGATTAGTGTCATAATTGTCATTATCGTTATTTCGCCGCCTCGAACGGCCGGAAAAATAAAATGCTAATAGCAGATAAACAATTAATCACAATTTCGCCGACCCCTCGCCCTCATGCTTGCAAAATAAAAATAAAAAAATCTCTCTTTAATTCACCTTAATCCACTTTAATCCACCTAAAATAGCTGGGTGAAAACCGGGAGCGACGACGGGTCGTGCCGAAGCAACACGCAGGCGGAGGGCGGCCTGACCCGCCCGTTCCGGCCAATCCAATCGCCCGGTTTATCGATTTGACGACTAACTTGTCAAAGAACTGGCGAGATAATGGCCCGAAAACAAATAAAAGTCAAATACTATTTTGATAAATTTTGATTAAATGGCCAAAACCAACTCTTTCACCCTCCCTCCGCCCATGACAAACCATCGGCTGATACTGGCGAGGCATGAATGCCCGGCGCTATGGTTTTGGCCTTGGAAAAACTAGTGGATGAGTAACATCACTTGGGCAAACCGCTTTAAGAGGACATTCAGTCTTTGCAGAGGAAAAAGCTGCCGCTCAGGTTGCTCTTGGGAGCTGGACAAGCGGTGCTACAACGATAACCTTTTTCTCAACAATGCGGTCGGGATAGGCCGCAAAATTTCAGTATAATACCTGTTAGGCGCACAATCGAAGATCATTTTATATGGAAGATGACAACCTCGATCCGAATGACCAAATGCCAACGGATTACCAAATGCCTGATGGCAAGTGGATGTCCTTTTGGGTTGCCAGCGATTTTAGGTTGAGCGAGTGGAGTTACTTCTGGGTGAGTTTTCCCGGCCCTGAAAGTCCCGCGACATGGTATCGTGTTTACAAAGTTGAGACGGCGCCTCCCGAGTGGAAACCGATGAAGCCGAAAAAGAAGGTTTATAAGAAAACCGGCTATGACGATGAGGGCGACGAAAAAGTTAAGCTTCAGCTTAGCGCAGCGGAGAAGCTGCATATGGGAAAATATCGATTTGAGGCAATGATTCGTGTGGCTGACCGAGATTACGAGATAGGCGGTATTACGTTCAAAGTCTTTGGTGAACCGATTCGAGGAGGATGGGGATGAGCCATGCGAGTATCAAATCACTGCAGGCAACGCGGGATGGCGCTCTCAGTTCCGCTTCGCGGTTCACGTCCTTTGGTCCCGCGCGCCCGAGTTCCGGACGTTAGGCGGCGCGACTATGAAACGATTTTCAGTCCTCATTCTCCTTGCCGCCGTCTCCGCCATGTCTGCCCCATCCGGGGTTACCGGAACCAATGACAATGAGGGAGTGAAGTGGCATCCCGGCCATTACGCATTTGTCCAATCGAGTCCGCTCGATGAAAGTTATCTTTACAAAAATTTCCAGGGCATCGAGAAATGTTATGAGTGGCGCACGCTGGAACCACAGAAAGACCACTACGATTTTTCCACGATCCGGTCAGATCTGGCTTTTCTGTGCAAACATGGTAAACGGCTGGTAATTCAGATACAGACCAAAGCATTTGCGCCCGGCCAGAATTGCTGCCCTGACTATATCAAAGGCGTCTACAAAACCAGATGGGGGTCGTTTAATCCCATGATTTGGGATGAGCGGGTGAATCAACGGCTTATGATGCTTTACCAACAACTGGGCAAGGAGTTTGACCAGGAACCCAGTTTGGAAGCCATGGTTATTCCTGAGACGGCGATCACCGGGGAGGTCGTCACCCAAAGCGAGGTTCCTTACACCGTGGATATATATACGCGCAGTGTTGAGGCTGGCATGCAAGCGATGAAAGATGCCTTCCCTCACACCGTCATCATCCAATACGTGAATATGCCGCTGGAATCGATCCAGCCACTGGCTGACTACGCCAAAACGCATGGCATCGGGTTTGGCGGCCCGGATATTTATCCATATGACTCGATGCTCAACAATCCCCAGAAGGGTGTTTACCGCTTGTATCCCATGTTGGCCGGCCTTGTGCCGCTGGGCGCAGCCGTGCAACCGAATGATTATAGTCAAAAAGGAGCCTTCAGAGCTTCTCCGGGTGCGGCCACGGTCAAGGAAATTTACGATTTCGGGCGGGACAAGCTACGTTTGAATTACATCTTTTGGAGCATCCGCAAAGACTACTTTGAGAAAGTGCAGGTGATGATGGATGAGGCCGCATTTCCCAAAGATGCAGCAGGTGGGCTGAACAAGACATTTCCAACGAGCATTGCCGGAAAAATCAAGAAAGAATAACGCAACGATGACGCTGCCTAACCAATCACCGGAGCCAACCGCCGTTGGCGCTTGCAGTTCCGCTGTCGCGGTTCACATTATCAGTCCCGCGTGCCTATATTGGGTTGTAAGGCATCGCACCACGCTTATGAAAACATTCACGACCATTCTCCTTCTGGCTGCAGTTTTATCTATCTCACACATGGCGCGAGCCGCCGATAGTTCGTTGGAGCTTGTTTTGAGTGATGACCACGTCGTGTTCACCACAGTCACAAACATTTCGATGGCGATGATATTTCGGAATGTTGGAGAGACAAATTTGGCGCCATACAAATTACTGGTGGATTTGTCCGTCGTCTTGGATGGCAAAGCTTACCAGCGAGACCCGAAGCGGATCATCGTTTACAATGGTGTGTTATGGTTTCAGCCCAGGACTGGATGGCGTGACCATGTTTCGCTTTCAGACTATCTCATTCCACCAGAGGCATTGGCATCCGGACGGCATACAGTCACTTTGAGAGATGCGGCGGCAGAATCAAACACGCAGACTATATTCATTGAGTAACAAAAATGACGATGCCTAGCAAGTCGCCGGAGCCAATCCCGAAATTTCGGGACTCAGAAGCAGCCGCCGTCTTATCCCGCCATAGCTTTGGATCGAAGGCGGATGGCGCTTTGATTTCCCGACAAATCCCGGTTCACGTCGCAGGTCGGCGGTGGTTCCGTCTTCGCTGCGCTTCGCCGCGACAAGTCCGTCTTCGCTGGGCTTCGCCGAGACAAGTCAGTTTCTACGTTAGGCCACTATGACACGTCTTGCCGCCATACTCTTGCTGCTCGTTGCAGGTGGATTGGGCTGCACTACTCATATAAAAGCCGGGGCAAGAGGAAAGATAATTGACGCTGCAACCGGCCAACCAGTGCAGGGCGCACAAATTGCCCGTCCATATATGCCAGAGGCGTTTCCCGGGGCGCGTTGGGATGTGCCGCCCGGCGGACTACCGGCCTTGACCGTCGCTTCGGACCGTCACGGACACTTCGATCTTCCGCCTTACCGGCGCTCGGATTTCACCCTCGTATCTCATCTCAAACCGCAGGGTGCAGATGGCTATTTTGAGATTACTGCAGACGGCTATGAGACAATCACGATACGTGGTCGCGCCACTGCCCAAACTGCGTGGCGAGTTGAGGCGGGTGAAGTTTTGCTAAAGAAACCATGAACGAGATGCCTAACCATGCGCCAGGCCGTGTGGAAACTCCCGGAGCGATTGAAGCCTTGCATCATTTCCAACACCAGAGATTCCGACCCAATAAACCCTTTGTGGCTCAGGGCGCTTCCGGTGTCCGGATGGGGATACTCGTTCCATCAGATGTTGGCGGGTTGTGCGCCTTCAGCCTTTGCAGAGAGCAAAAAGCTGCTGCTCAGGTTGCTTTAGCAAGCTGGACAATGGGCGCTACAACGATAACCTTTTCTCAATAATGCGGCCAGGATATTTCACCACGATAACCACTACCACCACGGCGGCGAACGG
>Ga0265324_10000605_pt1 | contig 24520 bp, 16 predicted proteins | sample 41419metaG_FD_198634 | JGI IMG/M metagenome (GOLD analysis project Ga0265324, IMG submission 198634) | Rhizosphere microbial communities from Carex aquatilis grown in University of Washington, Seatle, WA, United States - 4-14-19 metaG | ecosystem: Host-associated > Plants > Roots > Rhizosphere...
GTAGATTCCAGCCGAGAAGACCAGGAAAAGAGAAGGCGCGCAGCGAATGTCATATATCTCAGGAGCTAGATTACTTCCCGATGAACAAGTCAGAATTGCCTCAACTAAAATACATGGAATTGGACCTAAAAAAGCCATTCAGCTTTGTTATCGATTAGGTATCAGTGGGAACATCAAGATAAATGAGTTAACTAAGTATCAGATCGACCAAACTGCCTACTTATAGCCCCCCCTTTCTTCCCTTTGCCTTCCTCCTTTCCTTGTGTCTTTTTGCCATTCCATGAACGCGTCCGAAACTTGGCTCAACCCCTCCCGCGTGTCTCATGAACTCGACTCAACTATGCTGGCTGCGAATGCTAGCTGGTTGGGTGTAGACATGTATCTTGTGCCGTGGCGATATAATCACAATGGAAAAAGGTGGGAGTTTCAGAGAGTGCTGGACTCGATGGTTGGACTAGCTAGGACCTGATGACTAGAATGCCTGGGCGCGCGGGGCTAGACCTTGGGCCTGTGGGCTAGATGTCAGGTCCTGCGGGCTAGATGTTTGGACCTGCGGCCACGATGATTGGACCGACCCGTGGTGATGGTATGAAGAAAAGCCGGTGTGCTGCGAATGCTCGCTGGTTGGCTTTTCAATCCTGGATGTTAACAAGCAAGATGATTGTTGATCTGAGACCTGGTAGTGAGAAGTTAGAATGATGATCTATCTTTTCCATGAGCTGAAAGGGTTCTTTATTATTCTTTCTTTGAAGCCTGACTGTGAGAAATATCACAAGTGGGTGCGTTCTTTGTTGGTGTGCTGGCGGGCACTGTGAGAAATAACACACAAGGGGAGAGAGGACGTTCGTGAGCAGGGTGCAAGAGGCTCGACCAACACTAGGAGATCTAGGTTGGGCCTGGTGTGCGTACAGGCTTGCTCCTTTAGTCCGCGCTGATATGCTGCAGGCTGGGAGTGTAAAATAGTTTTTCTAACCTAAAAGACCGAGAAAATACTAACGAAGGGAGATGTGAGTGATAAAGTGAGGGCTGTCAATTAAAGCTTAGAAGCTGCGAGACAGTTCATACAGGTAAGAGAATCCGGATAAGGATTCCTGTTGGGAAAAATCAAGAGCAATAAAAGTCTGTTGAGCTGCGGATGCTCACGGCTTTGGATTATTGAATTGCTAGAAGGCTCGGTTGAGGATGGAATAAGGTGTGTGAGATGCAACATCACACGCTTAGACTTAGGGATAACACTAACAAAAAAGAACATTTTCTTTATTGGAGTGGATTCATGATATACATAAAAGGGTTCAGATGATTACTAGTATTGGGAGTGTTTCAATGGAATAGCGTGTTTCTTGGATTGTAGGATATAAAAAGGGCAGAAAGGGGAACTTGTATGAAAACGTTATCTCATGGGATTCGAGTATAAAAAGGAAATGGTGCTTCCTCTTATTATAACTCTAATTAATCTCTATGCTTTCTTTCTTCGTATAATTCTTTTTAGGATCTAGCTTTCGTCATTACAAACGTCCATTCAGTGCATTCAATAATGAGGATCGTGTGTTTAAATTGATGAATCGTAGTATGCTTGGTCGTGTTCCAGTTCGACAAAGTAAGCGTACAAGACCATATTCGTATGATGTACGACAACCCTATTCAACCTTGAGTACACATCCAAGTGTACGTGTCTTCCTATCGGATCTCCAGAAGGGGGTGGTTTTAGCGAGAATGGAATTTCTACAATAACACCAAAACCCTCGCTCGGATATCATCTGAGAAAAGCAAATAAGAGTAACCAAAGTGTTTGTGCTCCAGAAATGTTTTTTGGATTAACCGAATTAATCAAATAATTCAGTTGAGACATTCGAATAATGAAACTGAAAGTACTTAACTTGTCATAACCAATCAATTTGGCCACAGGTTCATAAAAAAGAGAAGCAAACCATAATCAAAAGCAAAGGCATAAAGAGACTCCTTAAAAAGTAGTGGATATCAGCATGGTTGTTGACTGACGAAATGGATATTTTTCCATTGAGATTTCTACTTGAACTAATTGAAAGGGAAGCTCTTCTGGCTTTGTCAAATGAGACATAGTGCTGCAATATGGTAAGAACATAGTCTTGATTATTTCTCATATGTCACAATAGATACTCCGGAAAAGAGAAAGGGAAAGGCCAGTCCTATTAACACCAAATCTTTTTCTATCCAATTAATTTATTGGTTTGTTCGGATTGGAATGTTGAGATTCAAGATCTTTTCTTTTTGAAAGCCAATCGTTTGACTTTGGAAGCAAATTCTTTCTCAATATACAGTTTTTTCTACACATCTATCTCCAATTCCAAATAATGAGGATCTCTTCCGTTAATGAATTAGATCCAGTCTTCGTTCACTCACAAGATAACTTCTCCATCTTTTCCCGGGTCCATAATCTATTTCTCACATATATATTAGATCGGGTAATAAATCCTTCCAATTCAGAACAGAAACTCCTTACTTTTTGATTGCATTAGATACTTTGTGATTTGATTCCAATTAGAGCCATAGGACTCTATCCATTTATTCCATAGACCTAATAGTCATTTCTTTCCCTCCAAACAATCTTATTTTGGCTAATTGTAACGAGGTTAAATTCCAACCAATTTGATAATTCCATTTCGACATGCTTCTTTGGACATTCATTACCGGATCAGTAGTCGCTTATAGACTCTACCAATAATATGGATGACTTTTTTGCTTCAAAAAAAGAAAGTAGTCGCACTTCATACTCTACCATGGAGTTAGCAACCCGGAAAAATAGGATAGGTAGATATGATCTAAATGTTTATTCCACAACCATGTCAAAACAAGAAATTAGCGAGTGACATAGAAAAAAACTGTCAATTCATTTACTAAAAAGAGCAAATCGGGTTAAGATCCAATCAAGATGGAACAATCTTGATATATTCCCTTTGGCTTTTCCTTAAGAAAGGAAAGGGCACCCTGTATAAGTAAGATTCCATACAAACCTAATCTTTGAGTTCAGTGAGGAAACAACTAGATAACGGAATAACTAGATCTATTAATCTACGTACTTAAAATAAATGTCACATGGGTTAATGACTTGAGAGGATTTTGCTCACTACAAATCGGGAGTATAGAAGCACGTGATAGGTGATGGGGGGGCCATGCAGTCAAGCTCATTTGGATGGGGAACCAGTGAAGAGGGCGAGGATTACTGGGTTCGTACCTTTCCTTTTCCCTCCTCTTCTTTTATTTTATTTTTATCAATTTTGAGATTTGCTGTGTCCCATGTGACATCTATATTTATTTATCTGTTGTCTTGCAGCTTCTTGCTAATCAGTGGAACAGAGGTTGGAGAGATGTAAGTTCATTTGCAACTATTTGTTAGTTATGTTGTTGAATGTTACTGCTCTAATCCAATCCAATCATATCTTCTCGTTTGTGATTGTAGGATGGATACTTCAAGATCCTGAGGGGGAGCAACTAATGCGGAATAGAAGATTCTGTTGTTGCTGGATTGCCTTCCACCAAGAACTTGGTTAAGAGTTATGCCGGCACTGATTCCGCTGTTTCATTCTAATCAGAGCTGTATCAGCGTAAAGAATGACTTTGTTTTTTAATCAATTTGATTGAATTTCCTATTTTTCCACTTCTCTGGTCTAAAAATCAATTTTGATCTTCTCATTAGTGTTTTTTCCTTTTTTACTTACTTACATCTATCTCCCTTTAGATGAGATGAAGGGTATACAAACGTACGGTGCTACTATAGTGCCCTCACTGGTTCTCTTATTTAAGTTCAAGGTTTTTTTGTAAAGTCAAATTTGAGGTATGCAGTTGGACACAATTTAAGTATACTTATTCTCAGAACTATAATTTGTTTATCTTGGATAAGGAAAAAATTATACTCTTTAGTTTTCACTTATATATGTATTTCATTTCAGGTGGTACTATTTATCTTGTGGTTCATTTGTTGTTGCAAGGTTAGTTTGCAACTTCTATTCTCAAGAATTTCCTGAGAAGACAATTCTAGCAAACATGAATAATATATCATTCCAATTATGTTTGGGAGAATAATTGTCTTACTTGATTCAGCCTCAATGGCCATGATGATCCATCCTTTTGTCAACAGATTGCTCCTATTGTACTTGTAGTTCCTTAAGGATGAGAATCTTGAGAAGATAGTTCCTTTTTTTTCGATAATTAAGTATTACTTTTGAAGTGCAGATAATCTGGGTCTTAAGACAATCAATTTTACTAATAAGCAGCAAATCCAATTTGTAGAAAAATTAGCGTAGTAAGTATTACTTTCCTGTTACAGTGGCAACAAAATGCAATTAATATCCTACTTTTCATACTTACGGATGAATATATGACTTATTGATTTCTTCTATAGGAGGGCGGAACCACTTCAGTACTGTACCAGTCGGGTCAGTACTCGGTACCGTTGGATTGGAAGTGGTCTATGCCATAGCAACAACAAGGTCATCTGACATTGATTGCCAGATGAGAGCAGTTAGAGTTTGACCCATTTTCTATGACCATTTCTATCCTCCTCAGTCAGTATATTCAGCAGTAATAAGACTGACACGCATGTTTAAGTAAAAAAACACCAACTAATAAGACTCAACAGCTTATTCAAGTAAGAATGAAGCTTGCTCTACTGGACTCATCCGCACTATTTTGCACAAATTATGCATTTCATTATCGATGCAGATATGGCAGCAAAATAGGGTAGGGAAAACAAGCAATTATTGATACGGATCAAGTGCCATGGGAAAACTTATTACCAGTATTGGCACAGATCACTGTACCAGTGAAACTGCTAACTTGGTTTAAATACAATTGGAAAGAGAGTTTAACACATGAACGTTATACTGTGCAACGTCGCGGCATCCCTTGTCCTGTCCCTATTAACGAAAGGGCTATACGAGAACAGTGCCATGCTTATTAACCACTACTCAAGCTGCTATATACTCTCTAGTTGCTTTCACTGAATGAAAGCGATTCTACTACACTAGGGAACTCCCGGGTTGATCAACTCACCTAGCTCCGATAACAGTCAACTCACCTAGTGACATTCGTTGGTGCCGATTCGACATTTCGTAACGTCAAGTCACGCCTACACTTTCATGCCCCGGAGTTGAGAAATGAAGAAATGCAAGGCGCGAAGCGTGAACGGCATCCCTTACAACTACTACCTGTCTGTCCCTACTATACCTGGTACTACCTTAGACCCACGAACTCTCTAAGCGAGCTAACTCACTATTTACGTAAAAAATATCAATTGACAAGTTCCATTGGAACGTGCTTATGTGACTTAAGTAAGGAAAGAAGCAATTCTATTTGCAAACCACTCTATTCCCGATTCTCTTGACTATCGGGCTCGTAACAACAATGAACTGCCGCTACACTGCCGATAACAGTCCCTACAGCTATTAAAAGTCAAGTTATCATGAACGAAAGGTAGCCCAGCTTACTATTGACTAGACCTCCAAACTAGTTTATAGTTTCTCAATCAAAACTTGTCCTGCTTATTCTTTACAAAGACAAATGAAAGCTAGTCTTATTATACCAGCTATGGAGCCATGGCTAGTTCATTCAAAGAGGGCACTCGATGCAGCTCCTTCTGCCCTCACAGTGTCCTTTCGCGGATTCGTCTTCCTATCCTAACAATGAGGAAAATTGGCTTCATTCCTAGCATTTGTCCAATCCAAACCTACCTCCAGCGGCGCAAGGGTTCTTTTTAGACTCCCTAGGGATTCAAGTCTTATTGCTAGCAGGGGATTCCTCGCGCCACACTAGCAATTGATCGGATTCACTGTCCCTGGTCTTCTACTGAGGCAAAAGCTGATTCAATAGCTGCCTATTCATGCCATCAATCCGAGTCCGCATCCTAAGAAAAAGTGCCGATAGAAGGCGTAGTCAGTCTGACGCATTCGAGAGCATCTAGAGCAGCTTATTCGAGAACATAAGAACCTAGTGGGATTATGCCAAAGACGGGCTTTCCATAAGGGCAAATTGGCATAAAGGCATCCCAGCTGTGAACAAATGCCGCAACTCGTCTGCTATTCGAAGAACAGTAAAAAGAATGAAGGAAGGAATATGCCTTCCAATCCCTTGCCAGAATTGACTTAAGTAAAGTTTCAGCGCGGAAAATAAAGGAGTGAAGCAAGATAACTATTATCCAGTGAAGAAGAGATATTAAAAATAAGTTACCTTTATCTGAGCCTATATTCTTTGCATTTTAAGTAGTTCTCGTTGAGGTGATAATGGGCGGATTTCGGTTGAGCTATAAAAGTAAGTATAGTTGTTTTTCCTGGAGTTAGGAATTCAGTGCCAGACATAAGATTACTAAAAAGAATAAAAGCAAGCAATCCGTTTTCAGGCGCAACGAAGGGCTGGGTAACTCGGTAACAACTTCGGGTAGGCTTGATATGAAACTTCTTCCGATAGCACATGCTTTGGATCCGGACTGAGTAATTGGGGGAGAATGGAGTGCAGGAGGAGGGTTAGTATGGTGAAGACTGGCTTCCAGGAAATGGGAATGCGGAAAGGAGAGTAAAGGAAACTACTAAAGCGAGCAAGTTTGAAATCAGTACATCCCCTTCCGGGGGAGTTCCTGAGAGTTCTCAACCATGAAATTAGAAAGCTTATTGATCTATAATCAAGATAGGCCTCTGGCCAGTGCCAGTTGCAGTTCCAGTACCAGTAGTCCCTTTTATGGGCCTTCCAGTCCAACCAAATAGTAGCAGTAGTGCAACACAATACAAGCATGAAGTCTTTGATTTATTACGCCGTCATGCCCCTGAGTACATGGGACCTATAGAACTTAGTGAGCTTCAAGTACAAATCGAAGAGCTTACAATGTCATATGATACGAACATTTTCTTTCATTTCGTGCCAGAACTTGCTAAGATGATGATAAAAGAAGATGATGTTTATGAAAAAGAATATATTCTACTATGTTCCTCAATCAGTACTGAGCAACGCATTATCGAAAATAACTAGGATACCTATACTCTATAAAGTATTTGCAGTATTATCTTGAATATCAACGCGGCAGCTGAATCCGCCCGCGGTAGTGAGAGCATCTACATTTATTGATCATTTGAGTAATTATGTGAGGTTTAACCATTTATTCTTTTATAGAAGAGGTTAATTTTCAAGTGATGCAGCAAGAGGCATACAAAGAATTTCAAGAAAAATAAATGAAAGCGCCTGTTGCTTTCTAGTAAAGAGAGGAGAACATACTTCGCGATAGCATAAGACTTGTTGGAGTTTATAATACTTAGGGGTGTTGTACGTCTAACGGATGCGGTAAAAGTGAAGCTCCTGCTAGAAAAACAAAAGGCGGTCAATATACGAAATAAAGTAATCTGTATGTTGAATGTATCTTTGATACTAAAATACTATCTATTCAAAAGAACCTGCCAATGCTAGTATCACCGGAAGCATGGAAAGTGAGAGATAACACAATTGTTCCTGAGGGAAAGCCGCCAAAGATCTTATCGATTGTGGGTGGATACTTAACCCATTCCAAAATGCCTATGTCCCATCGCTTTCGCATTTTCACTAGCAAAGAATATGAGCACTTTGATGTGAATTTGAGTTCAATTGATGGATACGAAAAGATGTGTGAGTTTCTTAAGAATAAGAAACTTCAAGATCAAGAGTTCATGGTGAATAGTACTATGTGAGTGAAATTTCATTCACAAACATCGGGATGAGTTAGAAGAGGCTGGGCTGTTAATGCCATGGTACCTAGCCAGAGCTAACGCCCTCATGTCGTTTATGATCTTATCCGGGCTGAATTTTCTAATCTAATAAAGAAAAAAATAAACAATATAAGTTTGAACATTTAGTGGAAATACTGACAGGATTCAACAAGCTCGCCATGAACAATTAGTTATTGATCTAGCAGAAGCGAAGGCTACATACACGTTTGACTTTCCTGCATTTCTTTACTACTTTATTTAGAGGTAGGATTAAAAGGAGTGGATTCTTTAACTACCATGATCGTGATTGGACTCGTAGTATTCTTATGTTTCAGGATGATGAAACTAGTGTATCTCGTGCGTCAGAACGAAAGACAAACGTCTTGGCTCTGAAGGAAGAAGAATGCTTGTATTTTTTTATGCCTGGAGGACATTACAGAACATTCGAGACTATCGAATCAACTCACTCACGCATATTCCCTTGCTTCTGAACACTACGCATATCTCCTGTTTGTATACTCATCAAAACTATTCCTATCCGCCTAGTCGTCCTATATAGAGGTTCTGAGAACATAGCTCTCTCTGTGGCTTTCAGCACTGGGAGCAGATTTGTTTTGTTCACACTGAACATTATGTGAGTTTGAAGTAGTGCTCTTTAGTATATACTGGTATTATAATAATAAAGTAATGGAACCATCTTTGAACTAGATTTCTTGCTATCGTTATTCACTTTCATCTTTCTTTTGCTGAAAATCAGAGCTAGGTTCATGTTTCTATTTGTGTTACTTCAAGAAGAGGAAATGTTTTGATTATGCTATGGGATCTTTCCTTTGCAAGTTATTAGTTAAAAAATTGCTCAAATTCAGTCTTGAATCCTGTGTTCCCTTCAGTGTGGTAGTTGTGTGGCAAGTTGCTGGCCATGCAGACCACATGCCATATATCATGGTATAGGGAGTTGCATATATGTGGCGACCTAATCACATAGATAGACTGCGAGTGCCATATCGAGATTTGGATAAACACAACCAGGTCAAGATACATACTCAACTATTTATTTGAGCATTCAAAGTATTTCAGAACCTTGTGTTATTTGGTATGTTTTTCTACAAAAAAAGAATTCTGGGTTTATTTCTTATTAACCACTTCCTCTTTTGGAAGAATATAAAGTAGAAATTGACGTGCATACCTTTGTACTGTCTACACTGGTGAACATCTATACCATTCAGCAATCAAGAAAGTAAACTCAAAGGTAAGAAAAGGTAAGACTCTTTACTAAAAAAGGGCTTCGGCAATGCCTTGTAAAAATATCTTTTTCTATCTAAAGGAAGGCAAAACATCGAATTTCTTGCTCTTCTGTTATTAATATTTTAATTCATATATTTTTCATATTTTTCCAAAAAAATTAATATAGCGAAAGTCTAGCTCGAATTAATATTTTGTGGCACAAATGACGTGGTAAGGGAGTTAAGCGACACGCTTAATTGATTTATGAATTTCCAAATTATTCAATTTTTCTAAAGTTTGCATTTAGAAAACCTCTTATAGCATTCTATTTGAATTTTCTGTTTGGGAAAATCTAATTTATAAGTGGCATGATGTGAATCCAGTCCGAAACGAGCAAAATCATTTGTCGCTTTTGTTATTTACGAAAAGATAGCCGACATGTGCAACACAAAAAACATTTATCCAAAGATGAAAGGACAGCCAACTCTTTTCTATGCTCTGAGAAGCCTTAGCAGTAGGAAAGAAACATATAAAGGAGTCAAATGATTCTATTTTGACTTTATGAGATCATAGGTATCACGACTTGACAAATAGGACGGAAAAATGCCATAGAATGAATCAACTTCATACATGATTTCTCTAAAAAAAGAAAAGAAAAAAACGAATGAATCCACTTACTCAATTTCCTTGGAATGTTCTGGTTTCATTTCTAATCAAGGCGTTTGGATGCTACACAGTTGCTACAGCATAGGCATCTAGGAACCTCCCTTTCTATTTTCGAACTTCACTCAAGTTCCTTTAGCGTTCCTACTTGATCTGATGAGGCAGTCAAAGCTTTACTTTATTACTTTAGGACTCGCTACGCCCCTTAAACCCTTGCTAGTGACCCATATTCTAGGATGAGGTTACGAGGAGGAGGAATAATAAAAATTGGATGAAGCGGATTGGGATGAGATGGAACAAGGAGATGAGGTACTTGAGCTTCATTTGAAACATAGGAACTTTAATTTATCTTTGGCCATGCTCCTAGTCAAAGGATATTTTAGCAGAAGCATGCTCCATAGATAGTTTGGTACTGAGATTGTGTTCCTCGGAGAAGTTGGAATTGCTTGCTTTTTGGCCACATATCTGAAGAGAATTACGCTGGCGTCTGCGCTTTCCATTTTTTCTAGATACTTCCATCATAGGGTAAGTAGTGGTGCTGTCATGGTGCTATATCGGTTTGGTTAATTTGCAAATTTATAAATTCCTCAATGAAATAATTAGTCAATAAATAAGTCAGACTATTATCAAATAAGGTAAACTCAATTGAGACCAACTACACCCAATTGGACGAATAGAACTTTAAGTCAATACAAACTCTCAGGTAGATGTAAACAGATTGTAGTGTTTCTCCTGTGCTTCTATTCACTTTATGAAGTAATTTTGATCAGCTTTTCTTGTTGCAGATGAAGGCTGCTATGGAGCAGGCTTTGCATCCTTTAATAACTGTGGCAATTCAACTTCTCTTTTTTTCCTTTTTTATGTATGAGTTTTAACCAGTTAATTTACAATGACTTGATCACCTTAAGTTCCACTCGAACTTTGATGTTGCCTATCAGCATATTGGGATATTAGTATGAATTTTAAGTTCTCCTTCTCACTTCTCAGTTATTTGTACTGTGCACCTTATATTAGAGTTTTTTAAAATAGAAGGAAAGTAAAATGGAGGACTTGGCCTTGGGTGGTAGAGATCAAGCTTCACTTCAAATGAGTGCGTTCATAGAGATTTTCAACTGCAAATAATCCATTATTTTGCTCTTATTTCTCTGTCTTATCTTTAGTAGGGCATGGCTGCTTTGCTTGTGTTACAGCACCACTTGTACAATGTATAATTCCATTAACTCAATTCAGGAATTTTATATCGATCTGTTTTTATAAAAAACTTTCACAGATAAAAGACTACTTCCGCATCGTATGTCGAGTTTAAAAATACAAGAAAAATAATAAGGTAGTTCGAATATAAACAAATGTAAATCCACTAAACAGCGGTGAAAGTATCTTCATAGCTATCTTCTTTCTCGTCTAGCTTTCTTTTAAACAGGTTTGGCAAGGAAGGGAGAGTTGTGATTCTTGTGATGTACAAAGTCTACATCAATGCTGCACCTTTTTTCGGCACAGTCCTATTTAAATCTACCTGAAAAACAACACAAATTAAAGTATTCTCATCTGGTCAATTGAACTTCTTTATAAAGGAAAAAGAAACTAAAATCTCTTATAAAGAAAGGCTATTTTATTTCTTCATAGCTTACTTAGAGTTGAGAACAGAGTGAAGACATTTCACGGACCTACAAGACAAAACCAATGACAATCTTTAATTGAAAAGATCATACCACAAGAAACCCAGCAGTGCTGCCTTTCTTTTAATTGTGTAAGTTTGGTATTGGTGTGGGTAGGGTGCAAACTAGAAAGTTTAGCAGTCTGTCAAATCAATAGTTCAAAGATGTATATGTATTTAGTATTACAGACCAGTACCAGGCCTTACTTTCATTGTACCAAGATGTTATGATAATACAATACCATTAGAAATCCTGTTGGCTATTTTAAAGGAAATTTATTCGAGAGAAGAGATTGAGGTGTGGCTTGATGTGCCTCTCTTGGCTCGATAGCTATGCGAACAATACCATGATCCCAACAAATTGAGAATTACAGCTGAGAGGCAAACGGGATAAAATCCAAATGAGCTGCTATGTATCCCCAACTAGTGCATCTCCAACACACTTCAACCTTCTGATCTAGAGTGCTTCAGCACCTTGGGATCCTAGATAGAGCAAGAGAGATGAGTCAACCAATCCTAGTTAGGCTTCTACACTGATTTCCTAGTGACATTAAAACCTTATAGAGAAAAAAGAATCCATTAGAAAAACCAATACATTTAGAAAAATAGAACATGTGTGCAGAAGAAAACGATGGCAGGAGAACAAATATAGATAGGGTAAACAGGAGTGCGGATGTACAAACTACCATTTTGAATAAAGAAATTTAAAATAAATAAGAAGAAATGTAAAGGCAATCAGGAGCCTAATTTTTAGCTCTTTAATATATTGTATAAAGACCAGAAAACCTTGTAGGAAGAGTTCATCTTTCTTTAACTCAAAAGGATTAATATGAAAAGCTTAACAAATATAATAAAATACTTATATCTCACTGATAAGAGTAGGAGTCAGTACTTTCTACCAGTCTGGTACCTGTTAAACGAAGTCTCCCATTATTATTGAGCTGGGTAACATACGGGTTTATCAAAAGCTCAATGGAAGTAATTCCAAACATTCTCCTAAAGTAGTAACAGTAATCATACATGCTAAAAAGAAATCAAACATTCGCAGACAAAATCTCCCAAAAACCAAGAACCAAAAGGCTGCTTTAACCAATTCAGTTAACAAAGATTTTCACCTACCAAACAAGAAGATAAATGACTGAAGAAAGTCTTGGTAAAATACAATATACCTCCATACTCCTTCGTTTCAGGATATAGGTAAGAATTTGGTAAAACCAACACAACTCCAGGCAAACCTGCAATTCAAATAAAAAAGTATAAGAAACAAAAGGAAAATATGCCAGGCACGAGTGACAAAAAGAAAATAGCAGAAAATCCTAGATGTACCTAAGAACTTCTTTCTTAGACATTTCTTCGGACATTTGGGAGCCAGTATATGTTTTTGTGCTACATGCATATATCATCTTCTTTTTATCCTTGACACTAGAAAATGACAAGAAGCTATTAATTATCACCACTTTTTTTTAAGATGTCCAATAGGACAGAAACTTGAAAAAAAAAATGAAAAGAATAAAAAATTATAAAGAGATTTAAATCCATAGAAAAAAACTCTGACTGGAATTGAATTCCTTTTTAATATGGCTCAGTCCAATTTATTTTTTAGTTATACAATGATGACAGCATCCACCAGTACCAATACCACTACCACTACTACCAGTCTACCACTTCATTGACAAACCATACAGATACTCGTAGTGTACACACTGGTTCAACAGATGTGTAGGTTAAATAAAAATACCCTCCCACTACCTTGGCACAGGTCTTTACATAGGTCTCCACCATCTCTTCTGGCGTAGGCTTGGGATCTGGAAAATCCATAGTTATCAACCAGTGGTTATAATCACACCCCTCATAATCTCGTCAGGAGATATTTTGTTTTCTTCTCAGGTCAGATCGGTAATTGAACAGCTAGCTGGGAAGAAGATTGAAACCCGGATAAGTGAAATTGGGGGGGGGAAATCGCTTGCTTTAATACAATACAAAGAATCCACCAGATAAGAAACGTCTCTCTCTCTCAAGACCTTTATTAACGGTATGTACACAGTTTACTCCTCTGGTCCAACTTCTTCCACAACTGAAGCATCCGCCTGGCAGTAATAGGAATTTATTTACTATGGAGTGTTATCTTATTGGAAGATTGATCCTCTGAGATCAGCTTCGATAGAGAGAGGTATTATTATGTTTTTCTGGGCTTGTATTCAGATGGATTATAATAAATATCTCTCTTTTTTATATACTTGTAGGTTCTCCAAACTGGACTCGAGCAGGTCTGGCTGAGGATTTGTGAAGCCTGACTTCTGAGAGGCTGCAACATGATGAGTGTCTGCACAACCATTCGGTTCATCACCTACTCAGTCAGTCAGAAGAGATTTTGAAGGGTTAACCAATCCTTATTGCATCAAACTTCCTTTCTGTGAAGGCTCCACAGTTTGAACCTGCTGGACATGCTTTCCACTCTGCTGCTTTAAAGCTTCTTGCTTATTATAAGGAGGAAGAAAATGCTGGTGGTAGCAATGATCATTTTTCCAATGATAAGGAAGAGAGTTATATGAATCATATGATTCATATAGCACGAAGGGTCAAAAGAAATCTGGTGCGGTAAGCAACAAGACCTTTATGCTTTGTTTAGACTGGGACATCTTAGGTACCTGAGGAACAAATACGAAAAAAGCTATCATGAGACAGCTTAGAAATATCACCCATAAACAAGCTTGATGTTGATGCTCCGCCCTTGAGTCACTCATGACCTTTGTTTGAGCTAACTGCTGCGGGAGAGGCGACTTCTCTTTCACTCGGATTGTCTGTTCAGTAGTCGACGTCTGTGTTGTAGGCCCGGTAGTTATGATACTATCTTTAGCAAGAAAATCGAGAATTTTACTCTGCTCACAATTCCGCATTTTCAAAACGAAAATTGGCTGATAGGAAAGTTCGGTAATTACCGATTCATTTATCCGATGCCTCCAACGGTCAGCATTGGTAGGCAATCCTTCTCTTGCTCTCTACTCTGTATCTCTAGAAACCATACTTTATTGGGCTTGTATTCGATCAACATAAAAAGATAGTGTTGAGTGGCTGGGGTCTTTCTACTTATCCTCCTAACTTGTTGAACCGGCTCTGCTCTGTAGTAAAACGAATTATCGAGTTCATATGAGTGGTTCTGAATAACCTGTCTGGGCTTGAGGCGGTAAGAGCCCGATCAAAATAGATTTTGGTGCGTTATGCCAATATCCGTTTGACTAATAGAGGAACTTAACAAAGGAAGCTCTTCGTATAGGTATAAAAGATAATAATAAAGCTCTTTGTTCTCGAATACCGAAATTTTACTTTTTGTTTTGATTCATTCATTTGAACTTTATAATTTTAGCGTTATTTCGCTCCGTTCTTTCTATCCTTCATCTCTCGCACGATCAGATCCACTTGCGATCTCTCTTTCTCTTCTTGCGATCATTAGCTTTCTCCTTTTCTCTTCTCTCTTTCTCGCAAGTGCTGGTGCAGATCTCGCCGTACACCTTCTCTGCCATTGGCATCGCCATCTCCAGTGGCGTCTCTGTGCTTGGCGTAGCATGGTACTGGGATCTTCCTCTCGTGTATTTCGAATCAATTTATCTTGTTTTAGTTTCTTTCTTCTAAATTTTCTTTGCGAATCAGGGAGGGGGATTTATTTATATAACTGGAAGCAGTTTGATCGGTGCGGCAATTAAAGCTCCGAGAATCACCTCCAAAAACCTAATCAGCTGCCCTTTTTTTAGACTTTTGGTTTTTCAGTTACGTTTTGACTTCTGGTATTCGGGTAAAATTTTCACATTTCAGTGTTAACTGTTAAGACATAGTTAGAATTGGATCTTTTTATCCCTTAATTTGGAAGCTGATTTGGCTTGTACTTAAGCAGCTTTAACAATACTTAATTCTATCAAATGTCAGAGTGTAAATCAATTCAAGATGCTACAATATTAAAAAAAAAGTGGATCAGAATTTCATGTTCAATTTTTCTGATCACAGCCATTTGCAATTCTGCATACTCTTGCTTACACCTTTCAATTAAGATTAAATTAAGCCTTTAATTATTCACATTCGCCAACCTGCCCTCACTTGTGCTCACTTTGCTTGAGTTGTTTTCTGACTGTGCAACTAAGTTATTAAGCCTCAATCTTGCTGACTTTAGCATCACGTTACTTAAGTTGATCTATTAACCACTAAAGGCAACCAGGATGAAAGGATTATTGAAAAGGGGCTCAAGGTTGTGAGAATAGACTTCCAATCTTCTCAGCCTCAAGTCGGGGATGTCCCGATCTTGTTTTTTGTGGTGCTTTCATTTCCAACTCTATGGTCAGTTAAAACCTTCTCTTTGTAAGGAACTAGTGAATTATACCAACTCCATTTCTTGTATGCCGAAACAAACCTTATGGGAATAGGAACATATGACCAAACAAACCTTATGGGAATAGGAAGAATAGCAAATGGAAATAGTAATAGTTGTAGTTCTTGCATGATTGAATAAATAAGTCAATAGAAAAGTTCCCTTCGTTCTAGTTCATTGCTTCCTTCTCTTGTCGGGGTGTGAACGTGGCACGGAATGGTGATTTTCTTACTTCATTTATAGTGAGGTTTGCTTACTGTTCTTGTAGTGAATTGATGTTACGAATGGATCAACTAGTTTATTTTCCTCGTGTAGTGACATACAGAAAGTAATATTGCTAGCTGTAGTAGTAAATAGCAGTAGTTCCACTCATTTCATCAACTCTCTTTTGAGTAGTCTATTTAGTGAATAGATATGTTTATATTGGAGCTAGTTGAACATATATAGGGATATGGTATTTTCAACTATATGGAAATAGTGAATTGCTAAACTATATACAATCAGTTACTAATGCTTATAGTGGAACGATTGAATTGATACACTCGGAACTAGTGGAAGGAGAAAAGGTACTCATCCGTGTATTCGTCTTGTCTTTATTTTATTTCCGTGTAGTTATTTTTTTCTAGGTGATAATCCAACTCAAGTTTATGTATAAATTTCAGTAAGTAATTGCCCTTGTTATCTATATGGTATTTCTAAGTGGGAACAGGGACTGTGAACGGAAGAGCCCAGTAGAAAACGTCAAAGGGAAAGTTGATATCGGATATTTAAAACATGCACTGCGGGTTCAATAAGTGAAAGAAGGCGATTCAAGACTCCAAAGCAGTAATAGGTATTGTATGGTAAGGCCCTTTCTTTCTCTACCCAATAAAAGTAATAGTCCCCAGTGAGAAGTGGAAAGTATGTAAATGTTCATCGGGCAAGGCATTTAATACGAGTAAACTCTATACCTAAAGTGGAGTATGGTAATTCCAGTTGTGGAAAGCCCTATCCATCAAATCCCGGAAGTAAGTAAGTCGTGTGATAGTGGGTAGGTGCAGCTCGCAAATGCTTAAAAAGAGCCTGGGACTATATTGAAATAGAAAGGCAGTCAATTTATTCTCTTCAATTACCAAGGCCGAAGCTCCGGGAGAATGGAAGTGAGAATCTAACTAGTCGGTATGCATCTATCCCCTCGCTGAATGTAAATCTGTGGGGGTAGGGGGTATATTCCAAGAGTGGGCTTACTTTTATGGGTAGTGTGATCAGGTTTCCTATCCATCCTATGGTTATCATGAGAAGTATAATCCGGAGTCAAATCATGAGTATTTTTAGTAGGAGGAGAAGGCTCGTCAGGACTAGTGTGTGAATCATGTTTCCTTGACAAGATAGCTTGTAGTTCTTCTTCTAGTGTGGAAACGAGTATGGTTAATGAATTAGAAGAAGCCTCTTCTAAGGAGTGTATATGTTTAGGGAGAGTATCAACCCATAAGCCAGTATTATTATCGAAGACTTTCTCTCGTTTGGAAACGGATAGCAAGTGTATGTTCACTTTCATATTTCTCCACAGTCATCTAGCTCTAAAGGGATTTCTAACTTTGACTTTTCTGACCATAGATAAATTGTGATATTGTTGGATATACCAATCTCGCTCAACATGCGCTCTAGCAGCACCCTTTTGTTTTAGGGTAGGGTGACATCATCTTCAGATTTCATAATGTAATAGCTTTTGGGTGCTCAGAAAATAGCTTCTTTGACCATACATTCTAATTGGAATTTACCAAGTTCATTAGAGTCAACAAATTCAGAAGGAAGAGGGTTGCTAAGTACGACAGAGTCAGTATCGGTATAGTAACAATAATCTCGGCTGGTAAAGGGGTACATATATATCCTGGCACAGGCCGTAAAGGCAGCGGCTATTTGAACAAACAGCAGCGTTCTTAGGGGGACTGAATAACTCTTCCTTTTTTTGTATTCAAATAGGTACATAACCACAAATTATCACATCCCAATAGGAAGTACTTTTCCAGGATAGTTAGTTCCTACGAGAAGCGGTCTTCCAGTTGTGAGAGGAAGCCAGAGAAACCTTCAAGGAAGTTGAAGAGGAATCTGCTGGATAGAACATTAATACCAGGGAAGAGTTGATAAACTTGCAGATTCAAATAGAAGAATACACCAATGACTTCACCGATCCAGAAAATTTATCTAGTAGGTACCCTCATATGATGGAAATCCTAATCCATAAGGATAAACCCCCAGCTAAGGAGTACATTTTAACCAAAAAGCTTACTTACTTAATAGTAAAGAAATGAGTCTAGTTAATAGATTTTCTACATCTTCCTGTTGGTTGGCTCGCTACATCCTTTCGCTCGCTGGTTTAAAAGTTTTTTCCTATTTACTTAAGTGGAATCTTCCACAATGGCGAGGATGTCAACGTTTCTTGATCAACTAACTAATTATGTGAAGTTTGAAATTGAAGTTCTTGCTGCTAATCGTAAGAAAGAGGCAGAAAGAATACGTGAAGAAAGAAAATAAAGGAAGCGAGAAGAGTGTTGTTGGAAGAAATAGCAGTGATGAAAGAAGAATATAGGGAAGAATTACAAAGACTACAGGAGAAAGTGATTAGGAGCCTGGTAGTGGAAAAAGAGCAAGACAAAGCGCTTGCTGATAGGCAAGAGGAAGGTGCTAGCAAAGAGAAAGATGTGCCCCAAGAAGTTAAAGATGGTAAAAAGAAGGTTAAAAGAACTAAGGTATCAGCATCAAAAGGTAAGGATGGAATGCTATCCGAAGAAGAAGTGAAGAAGGAAGCCACTGCATCTCTCGAAAAGTATCAGAAGAAGATGGAACAGGAGAGGGAAAAAGCACCAAAAAAAAGAGCTAGTAAATTGTTTTAATTTATGACAGATAGAAAAGTGATACGTATAATTGATGACATCAAAACAGGACAAACCACTAAAGTCAAAGGTGGAGGAAGAGCTAAGAAGTCACCTAAATACGTGGAGCCTCTATTTGAACTAAAGATTCTTCCTATGACTTTGAACTTACCAATGATATGCAAACCGCAAGAAGATCTAAAAAAGAAAACCATGGACACAACCAATAGTGAAAAAAATTCATTCAGTACTAAGAAAAGGGCACCGTCTTTCTCTGATTTAAGTGGTGGATACTTTAGCAAAGCAGGCTCTGAATTCATGCATCGCTACCGTTTATTGACATCTAACGACTACGATCATTTCTATGTACGCTTCAACCATTATGAGAGTTACACAGAATTCTGTAAGATTGTGACTACTATTATATACCTTTCAAGATCAACAAGGTAATGATATAATTTATTAGGAATAATAAAGATAAATTAGAGGAAGCAGGATTACTCATGCCAGCTTTCCTTGCCACTGTGGATCCTGTTCGTGTTAGGGAGGAAATAAGAGCTTTATTATCAAATGGTGAGTTTAAGTCAGATATATTAAATTACACCAACTTAGCTAAGGTGATGGAGAAAAGAATACAAGCTGCTAGATATGAACAGTTTATCATTTCGCTAATGCATACATACAAGGGGAGGGTTCCCCTATTTATTTCCCTGCATTGACTTCAGAGGTAGGATTTACAGAACAGGATTCCCTCACTTTCATGCGCCGGGATTTAGCAAAAAGCCTGATTGCTTAGCTTAGTAAATCCATCTCTCGAAGGATGTGTAAGTGGAACTAGGCCAACCATTCCATTAAGTGAGGGTAGGGTTACTTGAGCAAGGATTTTACATTAGTTGCTGCAGCACCATTCTTTCAAAACAATAAAAGATGCTAAAGAATGGACCGATAAAGAATTCTATTCAGCTAAGAGAGTATTTAAGAAGGGGCAACGTTTTCACGGAAAATGAATTGCAGTTATGTGAAAACGTTGTGGGTGCTGATGGATGTCCAATTTCTAGAGAGTATGCAGCTGGATGCTTCATGGTTGAAAGTGATCAATGCATGGGACCATAGAACAATTATACAACAAGAACTAAGCAAGAAAACCAGACAGCGCTTGTCTTTATCCTTTTCTCCATTTGGAATTGGAAGAGAGATATGGTTTAGGATCTTCAGAGATGAATGCAAAACCCTTAACTGGCAATACACATTGTTGCAGAATAAAGAGAGTAGTTTAGAGAGAACACTGGAGACGGCTGACTAATAGATTTGATTTTCTTTTTTTTTATTGTAACTTCCTTATTTTCTCTTTTTTCCCAAGTGTTTGAATTCTTCCCACGTGCTTGAATTCCAATTTGAAACAGCGTCTCTTACCGGCACCTCTTCCCTTCTTTTCTGAAACGCAGCTCTCCAGTGTCTCTCCTTCTCCTCTTTGCAACCTATTCACTCGTATCTATCCCTCCCTTGACAAAACACACATGGAAACTGAAACCATTCAGATACATTGAAAACAACGTTCTATCTCCCTAAGTTCAAGAAAGTATTTCCGATCATTGTTCATGTTCCAGGCTATAGGGAGTCTCCATTCATGTTCTCCAGATAAACCCAGGGTTTAGGACACCTGCAACTCTGTAGGGGCCCTCCTGGTGCAAACTTGTCCCTTTCCCTCAAGTAACCTTCTGCTCTACAGAAAAAAAGGATCTCCAACTTGCACCATTCTCTTATTAACAAAGGAATCATAGGAAAGATCAAACGAAGAAAGAAAAGCTGGTTTCCTTCCCGCCTGACTTTCTTTATTTAATAAACTATCCTACACGCGTCACTACAATTAAAAGGAGGAGACTACAACTTATCGCCAGCTATCGGATAGAGTGAGTTTCACTTGGTCACCGCCTTTTCCATCTTCTGCAGAGGAATTTATTTTATGAAAAGGTTTATATATCTTGTTACCGCTCCGTGGCGTGGGAACACCGGATCATCGGATAACTTGAATCTTTATAATAATGTTCTTTTCTGATTCAATAGACGACGTGTAAGAAAGCTAAAATGATAGTTTAAGGAAGTCTTTACTGATTTAACAGTAATTCTGGATTGGAGCGTAGCGTGTCACTCACAAGAGCACGGCGGCTAAGCGCAAGAGGACCTGCTTACCTTACAGTGCTAAGACCATCTAAGGCGCAAACCCCTTCTTCTTGCAAAGAGAATCCTCTTGCCCAGTCCCGAAGTGCTTAATCTGGGTTGATCGATCCTGTCCTATCTTCAGTTTGATCGATTTGGATCTTTTTTTCTTTCTGTGCCATCTTCAGGCGATCTAAGATCGACGAGTGGGGTACTCTCGCCGCTACTCCTTTACTCCTAGCGTGGCAATTAGCCCTATTAGGAAGATCCCAGCTTTCTGTGAGATATGTCTATAAAATATCTGCTCTTATCTTAAGGCAGTTCGTCTTACTATCCTTTGTCTCGAAAGAAAGGCATCCTTGCAAAGAACCGAAAAGTACCTTTCTTTAAAGGGACTTCCTGCATCTTTCACCAAAGAAGTGTGTCAGGCAGGCAACGCCTTGTGGAAGATGTCGCAGACTCTTTTAGTTTATCCTTAGTTGGTAGCGGTATCACTTTTGACAGCTTGGTTGCTACCACTTTGACTGCTTCGATGGACATTGGACGGACCTTCTTCAAACCGGCCTATTAATTTGAATATTTAGAAAAAATAATAGAAGAGTCAACATAATGGCATACCTCGCTACAACTGGTACAAGAACCAAAGACGAAAAAGGAACACAGGGAGGGGACAACGATTGCGTGGCGATTCGAGTCAAAGCCAAGAAAGAGATACTCAGTCATCAACGACGAGCTATACAGAAGGTCGTACTTCGGGCGGAGGCTAAGATTTATATATACTCCCCGAAGAAGGCATGGTGCGTGCGGTAACTGTTGTCATGTTTTTTTTAAGAAGAGGAGGTTAAGATTTCTTGAACAGAATAAGGTTTAAATTTCATAATTCCATGCAATTCTTTCTACTTTTTATTTTAACTAAATGATAAGAGATTAAGAATTCATCACCATACATCTTCAAGGCCCATTCCATCAAGTTCACGCTCCAATATTTGGTTATTGCCGACTGGGCCATACTTTTCGGGTTCTAACTTACTGCGAATTGGGAACTCCTTCAGAGAAAGAAATTCTTGCAAACAAACATTTTTTTCTTTTTTTACATATTATGATGAGTCATGAGCAAGATCTTTTTTCATAGGTTTACGGTATTTCAGTTAGGTCAGGACAGACATCGGCATGCATCATTTGCTTATTAGGTGCTTAGGTCCGGCTCAAAGGCTGAGCTTACTAAATAAAAGAAAGCACGGCCTGGTTTATGGGAATCGTAGATAGACGAAGTGGTGTTTTTGTACTTGATAGAAAAGATGTGAACAAACCCACCCTGGCAAAGCGTCCGCTTCCAGCCAGGTCGATCAGCCCGCTGGTAGGCAGAGAACGGGTCTGCCTTCGGAAACAAGAGCCAACCAACCCGGCTTTTTCCCCTATAGTCCTTTTCTCCGGTCAAAGAGAAAGCTCACTTGATTGGTCAAGCGAAAAGGACGTCTTGTCGTCTCCTTACAAGCTATCTTCGGGTCAAGCTTAAATAAGGGATGCCGATTTTACATGAAATGGATAAAGCTGAGAAGGACGGAGGAAATGAAGAGCTTCTCCGCTTTTCCATTCCCTTATTAAACAATAGAATGGCACCAATTTGCAGACTCTAGATTACCACAATCATCTTCTTCGGGGGTTGCTAACTTACTAATTCCCAAGATTGAGTTCGCCTCCTGTTAAGTTGAATTGGAAAGCCAATTCTGACAGACAGCCAGAACACACTCAGTTACTTTCTAGTATTGTTGATGTACCCAAAGAAAGGAAATTCCACTGAACTAATTGTGCTCTTCTGAACTGAAAAGACACAATGCTTCTAGATGACGGCTCGCTCTTTACGCTCGCTGGGCCAACATAAAATTCTAGCTTACACAGCGTTTAGATTATTTATTTAGAAACTGCCACACGGCTAATGCAATAGAATAGCGGTTGCATGTAAAGGGACCATTTACAGTGGCAACGATAAAAAGGACACAACGAGTAAAACTACTTAATATGAGAAAAAAAGTAGAAAGAAAAAAAAGGTGTGTGTGCGGCCGATATGTTGGCGATGAGAGACGGGATGAGTGTGTGTAGAAAGGCACGAAGTCGACCGACCGAGAGGACACGGGAGGGAAGGATTCATAACAATCGACTACTCCGGAGTTAGAGCCATTCTGCAACGCCGCGGAAGGCCTAATCTGCTCAAGGAGCAAGCAGAGTACTAGGCAAGTCAACAATGTTGTGAAGTACTACGATGTCTTGTCTCACATTCATGGTGAATCCATATCCTTTTTCTGTGTAGGCGATGCTTAGCAAAAAGCGTTCGAGTGTCGGCTGACAAGTTGGCAAGTCGGGTCTACCAATACGAAGAATTTCTTCTTTCTTCAAAGTAGACTTGACACTTTTTAATAGAATAGTCGAGAAAGTCATACTTGAACTAATATATATCAGAGAAAAGCCTACAATAGTAAATAAAGCTCCACACAACTAAACTACATCAAAAGAAGGTGTATTTCACTCATCTCATTTCTTTATTGAATTTGCTAAGTAGAATAGTTCTATTTGGAGCTCTGCTAGGGCCACTTCTCATGATTGATGTGCTCTCCCTTTTTGATTGACTCAGTGAAGGAGGTCATTTATTAACAACATTTCTGAGACAGGGACCGCCTTAAATACCACCCATCCGAGAGAAGAAAGTGATACCTAGCCCCCCCTACTCAAGCTCTCAATACTATATCTTTGAAGCTAGCACTGTAAACAAGGAAAAGAACATATATCCTTTGTGAGTCCGGTTTCTTGCTAATCTTTCTAAACTACATGGCACCTGATGTATATTATTTGAAACAACTCCCTCCTGCTTGAACTTCTGGAAATGGTAGCTATCTACAACCCCATAAATTCTCAGATTCTTGAGAAGTGTTCCTAAAGGCTTTTGAGGTCTGAGCTATATATGAGTATACCATAAAATAAGAAGCTATAGACGAATATACCTGGGGAATGGTATTAATTGGGAGATGGTATGACTTAGTTGACGGTACCCTAGTGTTCCTTCGAGGCATGACCTTGTGGAAATGGCCATGGTGTCTTTGTTAGGCAGTTTGAGGAATGTCTCGCTGCTGCTGCGAATCTCTTTTTTCACATTACATTAGAACTAGCTGAGAAGATCATCCTTAGCGGGTATTTCTTTTTGATGCTTTGATCCTCCCATTGGCTACCGATCCAAACCTTCTTTAGGCGGTGAGCTTGAACTAGCTTGTATAGTACCATTCTGGAGTAAGTGGAAGACAAAGCTTAACAAAAGTCAGTAAGTCCTTGAACTCAATCATTCTCGACTCTCAAATTCGTGTCAAATCCTAATCAGTGTAATGTCCGAAGAACCTTAACAGTGGAACAAACAAAGTTCAATATCCCTAGGTTTTTTGTCATTCCTAGCCAACAGCCAATGTAGTTGGGTTGGAACAAGGGTCCCGCCTCTGATCTATAAAAACTAAGTTTGTAGTTGCACTCGTTATCGACCGGAAGCGACAACAGTGGAAGACTACATTAGTTCGGTATAAACCGATGCTAGGGAATGATACTTTTTTGTGGCATGAGCGACCAGCTTCTTCTAACTAATCAAAGCGTAAAAACGCTCAACAAATAGAAAATTACTGGAATGCATATTGCCGTGCTTCAAAGAAGTGAGTTCGCCTTGCCTGAGAAAACTCATAGTATCCCCGAAAGAAGCCCACATACCCACTCTTCTTTCCTCCCCTTGCAAGCAAGGGGAGCCTCGTACTCTCTATTTTCCCAGGAAGAAAGAGAGACTACATACACCATTGGTTTTGTTTCAAAACAAGCACTTCTTGTTCTCAGAAAACAAAAAGAATTAAAAACCCCATCATGAGTGCAAACAAGGCGATTGCTT
>Ga0265324_10000606_pt1 | contig 24509 bp, 33 predicted proteins | sample 41419metaG_FD_198634 | JGI IMG/M metagenome (GOLD analysis project Ga0265324, IMG submission 198634) | Rhizosphere microbial communities from Carex aquatilis grown in University of Washington, Seatle, WA, United States - 4-14-19 metaG | ecosystem: Host-associated > Plants > Roots > Rhizosphere...
CGAGGCGTGCGTAGTCGAGGCGTGCGTAGTCGAGGCTTGCTCCGACGAGGCGTGCGTAGTCGAGGCGTGCGTAGTCGAGCGAGACCTTCGCTGTGACCGCCGCCTCAACTGTCAGCTTAGTGGTATTATCCTTGCAAGAATGGGAAAAAATTATTTTCCCGGAAATGCGGTGCAGAATGTCTATTTTCATTGTTCCTTTTTTTGTTGGTTGGTTGGTCCGTAAATCACTTCATCCGCCCCGCGCAGCATGGGCAGACTTGAATTTTTTCGTTGAGCCATTGGCCATCGCGTTTGGCGACGATGGGCAGATGCAGCCGGTCACGCATGAAGTTCAGATCGCGGTCGATAGTCTTGTAAGTCACACCCAGCTCATCGGCGAGCTGCTGGGCCGGGATGGGGGAACGAGCTGCCAATAGCCGGGCCATCAGAACGCGGAAGCGTTCCACGGGGGCGCGGGTCTTTGGATTGGCGGCATCAGATTTCACAACAAAGCTGGCTGTGCAGTTTGCACCGGAGGGCTATCTTTTAAGATTTTGGCCGGGCGCCGGCACCGGCGCTGCCGTTTCAGGTCGGTGTAGAGTGCGGCCAATGTTTCCACGGCAGTCTTTTCCACCACTGCCACGGAGGCGACGGTGTTGACGGCGCGGCGGGTGACTTTGGTGATGTCTTTGGCGGCGCGGCTGAGTTCCTCGGCGCGTAGGCGGATGTGGCGGTCGATCGCGCCTTCCAGATACACGGGCAGGTATTGGATGGCGGCCTGTTTCTCGCGCATGGAGCGCAGCACCTCGGCGATGTCGCGCCGGATGTGGTCCACCTGGAATTGCCAGTGCCGACGCTCACATTCGTAGCCGTAACGGGCGATGGCCTTCATCAGGGCCCGCTCATCGCGCATATACTCACGCACCCGGTCCGCATAGAAATGATTGCGGATCAGCAGCAGGAGTTCGGCGATGAGATCGGCGACAGTCATGGGTTAATTTGTGCGGCGGTGGGCGGGTGCAACGACTGGTCCTTCGATGGTCGCACCGCGCAATTCGCGCAGGCCGAAGCCCGAGCCGAGTTTCTTCATGATGGCGAGGCGGAAATTGGCCTCGTCTTTGGTGGGGTATTCGAGCTTGCAGTTGGCTTCGTGCACCCGCACGAGTTGGGCGCGCTCTTGGAGTTCTTCTTTGGTGATGGTGGCCATATTGGTCCTTTGGGTTGATGGTTGATTTAGATTTTTGTGGGGTTATCCGGTGTGAAAGATTCTTTGGCGATCAGGTCTCCGCTGCCATCGGCCTGAACTGTTCCGTCGATGATTTGTCCGTCTGGCATTACGGCGATGCAGGCCCACTCAAACCAGTTCGATTTAAGCTCATCGACCTTTTCTTGGAGTTCGATTTTCAACGGAGTAGCCGCGATGTTCCAGATGTTCGGGCGGATCTCGCGGGTGGTGAATCCGGCGGGAAAGAGCTTGCCCGCCAGCCGCTTCACGGCATCGGTGGGGCCGCCGGTGGCGCTAGCGCGTTGGTTTCCCGCACTGCAGGCGTATGTGCCGCAGGAATAGCGGACTTCAACGGTGTATTTAGTAACGGTTTTAGTGGCCATAAAATCAGTTTTCACCGGGTTTGCAGGCATCGTTCAGGGCTTGGGCAATGCTAGTGAGACTGGCGCGGCCTTGGGGATCGGCTTGGATCAGGAGCTGCCCGCTGCGGACGTGCGGGAGGGTGGCGGCATTGGCCGGATCGGTGAAGAGGGCGATGACTTCGCCCAGGAACTGCGCATCGCGGGCGGTGAGGTTGGTGACGTGGATGCTAATGGTATGGGCTGCTGGATCGGCGGTGATCATAATTTTCCTTTGCGCGCGATGGTGCGTTTGAGCAGCCGCACTTCGCGGGTTAGTTCGGTGATCTGGTTGGACTGCTGGAGATTCTCATTGGCGTTGTAGGCTCGACAAACTGGCGTGTTGGTGATGAATGCCGTATTGGGAACTTGAGTGATCCACCGGCGATTCTCCGGGTCTTTCTTGTCGTAGATGTCGGTGAAATTCTGGCTGCGCTCAGCGTAAAAACCCTCGTTGATTTGAAGCGCAAACCCGGTCTCAAAATAAACGGTCATCATTGGACGTCCCACTCCCCTTCCTGCTCGGCTTGTTTGGCGATGAGCAAGTGCGCCTTCACGAAGTGCGACCAGTTCAGTTTCTGACCACGCCGGCTGGCCAGCTTGCGGGCGTAGCGCAGCCGCTCGGTGACGGCCTTGAGCGCCTCTTCCTTGCAGACCTGTTTCAGGATGGCGTAGGGCTGCTCGGTAACATCGTCCACGGTCACAGTGACATTGGCCTCTGGAAATTCCAGGCCGTGATGTTCCAGAATCAGGCTCACGTCGCCCTTCGTAGGCATGGTGGGCAGATAGACCTTATGCACACCCCGCCGCCAGAGCTGCTGCAGCTCGCGCTGGCGCGCCGCCTTTACGTCATCGAGCAGCGTGAAACACAGGACCATGCCGCACTTGGCGCGGTCGTGGATCTCGCGGATGACTTCCATGCAGTTGTGGAAGCTGCCCTTGCGGTAGGTATGGGCGAGCAGATGAACCTCGTCCAGTATGAGCAGCATGTTCGGCGTGAGGGCATTGATGATGCGTTCGATGAGGTCGCTGGTGTTGCTCTTGGAGCTGACGCCCACGGCCTCGGCGATGCAGCGGACCATTCCGCCCAAGCCGCTGGCGGCGCGCATTCGGCAATAAACGGTGTGGCCGTGGTTGTTGCCGGGCGTGTAGTGCCGTTCCAGCGCCCACGTCTTGCCCACGTGCGACGGCCCGACGAGGAACACGATGGACTGGCTCTCGCGGCCCAGATCGCACGCGGTGACGATCTTCTTGGCGGTGGGCGTGAGCACGAACTCTGTCTCGCCGCCTTCAAACCGCTCCTTTTCCAGCGCGAGAAACTCGCGGATGGATTTGATGAGGTCGCCGCTGGGTTGGAGCTGTTCCTTTGTTTCCGGATGCGTGTATTTGCCGGTGTAGATCTTGTAAAGCGTGTTGTCGCTGCTCTTGACGCGGCGGGCGAACTCGGGCTTGGCGACGGGATGCTTGGTATCCGTGCACCAGTAGAACGCTTTGATGAGGACTTCCTTGGCCTCGGCGTTGTAGTTGGCGATGTTGGCGCGGATGTCGTCGGCGCTGAAATTCCAAGAGGCGCGGACGGTGTTGCCTACATTTGGGGCGGCTTCGGTTTCGATGTTTGTGCTCATACTGGTCCTATGAGAAAAGTTGAAAGTTGAAAATCAGCCGTTCAGGCATTGATACGTTTTGGCGATGCCGTCGCGACCAACCTGCTCGACCAGTTTCTTGTTGCCCAAAATGTAGAGGGCATTACCTGCGGCTTTTTCTTCAATGCCAGTGGCGACGGCCACGGCAGCCGCGGTGAATGGCGCGGGGAGTTTGCGGCATTCCACAAGGACGCGGTGTTGGAGCGAGCCGACGCGCAGCGGCTCTTCGCCATTGGCCGGAGCGGAATCAGGCGACGACGCGGAGGATGGGGCGACGACGCGGAGGATGGGGCGAACTGCCTTGGTTTTGGATTTACGCTTGGCCTTGGCCGGCTTCGAAGCCTTCACCGGTTTAGGTTCTACGATGGCGCCCAGTTGACCGTAGAGTTCGGTGAGCGCGTCTTTGGCAACGGTCAACTGGTTGATTTCTTTCTGGCGCGCGGCGATTTCAAAATTCAAATCGGCCAATGTTTTGGTGATGTGTTTTTCCATATCTGGTCCTGTTTTTTGTTGGTTGGTTAATCGAGCAATTCTTCGGTGTTCAATTCCGGCGTCATCTGACGCCCGGAAAATTCATTCTCCCGGCCCAGCAACTCTTCCGAGCTTTCCGAAAGTGCCTGGCATCGGTTGTCTTGCGGTTCAGCCTGGGCGGGAGAATCAAGGAGTTCATCGGCGCTGCCAACGAGGCGGCGCGCATTGGCCTGCGTGCGCTTGGTGGCGCGGGTATTCTCGCGGGCGCGGGTGATCTGCTCGCCCACGGGCCCGCTGGCGGGGACGCTCGCCCCACCGGTGCGACGCTCAAGGAACGGCGCAAGGGTGCGGCTCTCCGTGCGCGAGACGGTGGCCAGCAGTTTTTTCCGCTGCGCCTCGGTGGCGAGCTGGTCCGTGGTCGCCCCAAACCGGGACAACTCAGGCACACGCGGGGCGCAGCAGATCAGTTTGTCCGGCTTGCCGGACTTGAGGGTGTAGATCACGGCATCGGTATCCGGATCGTAATCGTTCCAGAAGATGACGACGCGGCGGCCACGATGAATTTCAAGAGCAGGATGGCTGTAGGTGTAGCCCTTCTGGAACTTGCCGCTGCCGATGGTCACGCGCACGCCGTTGCGAGTGACCTGCAGCACGTTGTAGGCAGCGCGATACATCCACTTGGATTCATCAGGGAACTTCACGAATGTGGGGTTGATCTCCGCCCAGGCTTCCGCCGGCGTGCGGCCATGCAGAATCTTTCCGTCATTGCGTTCGTGGTTAAGCGCGTTCATCACGCCGCGCAGATGCTCGGCGTATTCGCTCACGTGCAGAAAATATTGGCGCGGATGCGCGTGGCCGGCGCGCACCTGGGCAAGCTCGTGCTTCACGTTCTCGGGGCAGTCTTTCATCTCCATGCGCCCGCAGAATCCGCGCACGGCATCGGCGGCGTGCTGCAGGTTGTTGAACGCGGTCTCGATGATCTTGCCGCGGGGCGTGCGGGTGTGGATGACTTTCACGCCGAGCGATTTCAAACCACCGAACCGCGTGGAATCGTCAATGCCGGTCTTGTGGCCGATGACTACATTGCTCTGCCACGTGCCGCCTTCCAGCACAGCGATCTGGTCCACCTTGCCGGCGGTGTCGGTGTGCAGGCCGTATTCGTCCAGGTAATCGCCGAGCAGTCCCCAGACGTCGTCCTTGGTGTATTGGCCCTTGGGGCGCATCACAGCGCGGATGTTAAGCCAGGCCATGGTGCCGACGTTCATCACAGCGAGGATCTGCGGACGGATGAGCAGGAAGCCTTCCTCGTTGGGCCACTCGCACCACACGTAGCAGTTAGCCGTCATGTCGTCGGCGGTGATGGCACGGATGTCGGTGTCGGCGTAGCTGCACTCGGTATAAGGTCCGTCCAACTTGGCGGCCTTGGGGCCGATCTGCATGAGCTTGGTGCCGAGCGGTGAGACGCGCAGGGCATCGCGCACGCTAGGCGGCACGTAGCTCTTGCTGGCGTGCGCGCCGTGCAACCACATGCGGGCGCTGCCGTGAATGGTGGGGTCGCTCACCATGTTGCGAAAGGCGCGGGCGATATTCTGGCGGCCTTTGATGCCGTGCTCCACGGCGTTGGCGCGGCCGCGCAGGATGCTTTCCTCGGCCAGATCGCGGGCATAGCTCTTGCGGCCCACTACGCCGCGCTTCTGTTCCACGAGGCCATCAATGCCGCGCTCAGCGTAGGCAGCGCACCAGTCGTGCAAGGCGCGTGGGCTGATGGGCATGAGCGGCTGCTCCTTCTTGAAATGTTCTACAACCAGGGCGACGGCGCGCATCTTGCCAAAGATGGAATTGCTGGCGACGAGCTTCACGGCGCGTTCACGCAGCAGGACTTTTTCGCGAGCCGCATCGGAGTGGGCCAAGTCCGAAAACCGGACTTCTGGCGCGGGGCATGATGTATCCATCGCGGGTGTGGCCACGACGGCCAGAGCTATCTGCGCCGGGGGAATGAACTCCAAACGGTTGCCCTGAGCGCGGCACGGCCACGCCTCGCGCTCGGCGGTGCGTTGCACCGTTTTTTTATTGGCGCCGAGCGCGCGGGCGATGTCGCGCAGACTGAAGTATTCAGTCGGGGCGACGGTGGGCTGAGCGTCGATGGACGCGAGCACCTGGTCCATTACTTGATCCGGGGCGGGATGGTTCATGAGGGTTGAGTGGTTGATTGTTTGGCGAAGCCGTCGCGCACATCGCAGAACTGCGGCAATAAATTGTTTTGATACGCGGCATACCAGGCATCGGCGGCGGCGAGGTACTGCGTGGCGCGCTTTTCCTCCACGAACTGCACGGGCTGTCCGGGGTCGGCCAGCACGGCCTGCCCTTTGTAATAAAGCGTGAAGTAGGCGCTCATCGTGAACCTCCCACCGGCCCGCCGCCGTTTGTTGCCAACGGCGACGGGGTTCGGTTTTGGTCTAGGCATGTTGGACCGGCGGAAGTGGCTACCACCACGGAAGCCGATCCGGTCATAAATCGAAACGCAGCACGGAAATGGTTGATGGAGTTCATGACCGGTTGCGGAAAAAGTAGGTGGCATCTTTGCCTGAACCGACGATGCAGGTGAGTTGCAGTCCGGTGAATGTGCCTTTGCGAACGTCCTGCAAGTTGCCGAAATGCGTCGCTCCATGCGTGATGTCCGTGTGCGCGGATTGCGCCCAGGCGCGGCGGGCATCTTTCCATACCCGCGCCGGCTCGGTGGCGTTGTGCGCGGCGTTCAGGCCATACACGCCTTGCAGTGTGCCGCGATGACGGATGGCCTCGGCCACGGCCAGCTTCACGGCGAAAGGTTGCCCTGCAGCCTCGCCGACAATGGCGGTCGCCGCTGCGCGAGCGTCGAGAGCCAAGGCGTTAGAGGGGAAGCTGAGGCCGAGGGCGAAAAGGACCGCAGCCATCACCGAGCAGGCGGCGGTGGCAGCGGTAGAACTCTGGCGAGCCTGGTCCGCCTGAGATTGGATCAAACGGTAACGGCTGATATGGGGCCGCACACTGACATCGGTCTCATTCTCGATCTGAACGCCGTGGTTGTGGCGCAGCTCGTCCACGCGGCTGTGGATGTTGTAGCTGCCGCTGACTTCGACGAGCGCCGGCATCGTGACCCATTCACCGGGCTGCTGCGCGAGTCGGGCGAGGATCTTGGCGCACTGTGAGTTTTCTCTGAGTCTCATAGTCAGTTGGTCAGGTTGACGGTTGAAAGGGTGGCAGTGGTGGACGTTGCGCCTGACTGCCGGCAGAGCGAGAAGGCCGGACGGGGATACATTCCACGGGTAACTACTCCGCTGCTGACAACCCCCGCCCGCCCGCCGTCCACAGCGGGAACATATGCGTCAGCAAATTTAAAATTCAGGTTCATGCTTCGATGGCGCGCCCGTGTTTCTTGATCTCGCGCACGCGCTTGAGTGCGGCTTCAAGTTTGGTCTCCACCTCGGCGATGTATTCCACGGTGTCCACGCCCTCGGGATAGTTGAAGGTCACATTCTCGTCGCCAAAGCGGGCGAGCTGGTCCAGCACGGGGGTGAGCTTGGCGAAGTCAAACTCGATCTGGCCCGCGCCGAGCTTGCGCTCGCGGTACTTAACCTCGTCGTATTGACCGAACTTGCGCATGTGGCCGAGTTCGCGGCACAGGCTGATGTAGCCCTTGGGCGACTTCATCACCATGTCCTGCGCGAACACGAGCAGCTTGCCGGTGTCCTTGGCGAACTTGGCATGCTCGGCAGCGGCCCATTCCAATGCTTCCTTGGCAAACTCCATGTAGCGATAGACGGAGCGGCGAGCGATCTTGTCGTTGTGGCGCTCGATGACGGCTTCAAAGTCCGCTGAGGTCTGCTGCGCGGAGAGGAAATAGAAGCCAGCGTTGAGCGCGTGGCGCTTGGCCGATGTGAAATCTTTGTTGAAGGCTGCATGTTCGACGAGGCCTTGCTGGATGTATTTTTCCGTGATGGCGATGGCGTTGCTCATTGAGTCTTGAATTTAAGCGGAAGTTTTTCTTGGAAGCTGTCGAGTGAATCGAGCAGCAGGAGTTGAGAGCGGATGTCCCGCATGGCGGGATGTTTGTCTGGGAGCACCACCTGAACGGCGCGCAGCACCCGTTTGCGTTGAATGATGGAATCTGGCAACGTCGCCGCCGCATGCTCTGCCAGAACTTGAATAGAATTAGTCACCAACCACCTCCATGATGCGTTTGTAAGCGATGGGGAATTTACTCGGCTGCGCCACCGCAAAATAAACCGTCTCTCGGCGGCAAGGCACGAGCCGGGCAACATCGGCAATGGTGAAACACCCGCGTCGGGCGGCTCGCCGCCGAATTTCTTTTATGTTGATTTTCACCATTGCCGTGCTAAAAAGTTAACTAGATTAACGGTATGTTACTTAACTGAATTAAGCCTGTCAACTGGAAAAGTTAATTGAGTGAAGTCTGTAAAAACACCTGAGCAAATCGAGTTCAACGATTTGTTTGTGCTCCTGGAGTCAGCGGGCTGGACGCGCGCACAGGTTTCGCGAGCGCTGGATTATTCCAGCGGCGCGGCCGTGACCATGATTTTGAAGGGCAAAACAGGTGTTTCCGAACTGCGGTTGAAAAAGATGCGCGAGTTGGTGGACAACATTGACAAGGCCAAAACGCATGTTGCGAAGATTGAGGCGACGTATCTGGACGAGGCCACAATGAGGCAGTTCAACGATCTGCCCGCCGCCGCGCGCAAAGAAGTGGTCAACCTGTTCAACGTGATCGTCGGACAGGCGGTGAGTCGGGTGACGACTTGCGGAGCGAAGCCGCAAAAGCCGAAAGCAGCGCGGCCAACATCTGCAGCTGGCGAGCGGTAAGATTATTAACCCTTGATTCGAACCCCTTGATGAACCCTTTATTTTTCATACGTGCCGAGCCTGCCAGCGGGGGTCAGACAATGGCTGTCCTTGTGGATAAGTACAACAACTTTCCAAATGCTGTAAATTGTCTAAATATGACCTGTTTTTTGAAACTTTGCTAAGGAATCTAAAAATCTTGTGCCACGGTGGCACAGAAAAACCGAGGCCGGAAATGAACCTGAAAACCACCTGCATTTTAGTTACCACCGGCTTGCTGCTGGCCGGCTGCAAGCCCGCACCTGATCCACGCATCGCCAAACTGGAAGCGAGAGTCAAAAACTTGGAGGAAAAGCAGGCGCTGATGGTTCAGGGAGATGATGGCATTCTAAAAATTTTCCAATCACTTCAAGTCCTAGAGACCAATCAGATGCTTCGGCTAAATGATCTAGATCGGCAAATGGATCTTTGTCTTGAGACTTTAACAACCCACTCGAAGACTCTGAAAACATTACTTGAAAACAAAACCCCTCAACCAGTAAAACCCATTTCCGTGGCGACTAGACCTGTCGGCTCGGCCATGCTGATTTACGGAAAAGTGCTGCAACGTTTGGATGATGGTTTGCTCGTGGATACACTCAGTGCGCATGATGCGCTGGTGAACTCCATCGAACGCGGCCAGAACACAGACAACGATCCGACGAGCCTGGCATACATCAAGGCAGAGCGGGAAAGAAAAGTTCAACCGTTTTTCGGCCTTTGTTTGCTTATTAACCACCCGCTTCAATCCAACTTTGTCGATGATAGTGCCGTCAGTGCCGTCGCCATTCCGGTTGGTGAATACCAATACGTCTCCACCACTGGCGCACAAAAAACCATCCGGAAATTTTCGGTGATAAAGTAACCTGTCCCCACATCAAATTTAGCGAACCGCGAAAATGCGCAAGTTCGCGACCTGCTTCAAACCCGCGTGAATCGCGGGTTTTTCTCTGATTCCGCTTCTCTAATTCCGTCTCTCATTTTGTTTTCGGCGTAGACCGCATTTGTCTAATCCGGCTTGCAATACTGGATTCGTGTTTAGGACCAATCCACATAAGTCAACCGGGGACTTCACCCCATATCCCACCATCATGAAAACATCCATCCGCAGACTGTTCACCATCGGACTTTTGACCATCGCCGCCGTTTTAATGAGCGGTTGCATCAATCCCACCATCCAGCCGGTCGGTACGGAATTGACGCTCGATCTCAAGAAAGGCACCGCCCGCTGGTACAACAACAAGGACACCGGTATCGGCAGCCTCCATGCCGAATATGATCCGGCCACCGGCAAGAGCGTACTGGACGTCACCAACGTGACCACCGCGCTCACGCCCGAGGTAGCCACCAAAGCCGCCGACAGCAATCTCGCCAATCTGAAAGAGCTGCATGCCATGAATAACGATCAGCTCGACCGGGTCAAGGACATCGCCGGCAAGGTCGTGGATGCCATCCCCAAATAATGGGCAGCGCAGCAGCACCGCCCTATCACCATTGAAATGACATTCGACCTGCAACGCGCGATTCGGCTGGCCGCTCTGGCGGACGAGGCCTATACGCGCAAGCCGTCCGTGGTGGATGCCGCCACGGACACGCAGGTGTGCCTCACGGACGACATGGCAGCGCGGGAGACGGTCATCGCCTTCCGTGGCACCAGCGATCTGCGCGACTGGGTGACGGATGCGAGCATCAGCTTGGGCCGTTACTTTCCCGGCGGGCAACTGCACCACGGCGTGCATGATGCCGTGGAGGCCGTGCTGCCGGAGCTTTCCAATCAATGCCGGCTGCGCGGGCCGGGCCAGACGTTCTGGTTCACCGGGCACAGCCTGGGCGGCGCGGAAGCGGCGCTGGCGGCGTATTGCCTCGCCCGACAGGTGGACGGATTCCAGATCGGCGGCGTGATCACCTACGCCGCGCCGCGCTGGTGCGATGCGGAGTTCAGCCGCACTTACAACGCCGCGCTGGGTGAAACCACTTGGCGCGCGACCGCCGCGGGCGATGTGATCCCGCACGTGCCGCTGCCCGGATTCTTCCTGCCATACCGCCATGTGGGCCATGAGGCGCACTTGGATTGGAACGCTGACTTATTGCTGGACCGCAGCCTATGGGCACTGCTGCGCAACGATCTGACCGATCTGCTGAACGCCCGTGCGCTCATCAAAGGCAACTGCCCGCTGCTGCCATTCGACCTGGCTAACAATCATGCAATGGCCCGTTACACCTGGCTGCTGAATGCGTCCGCCGTAAAACAATCATGAACCTGCTTTCAGAAATCGACGCGCCGGTGAACATCATTGCCACGCAGCAAACATTGTGGGGACTTGTGGGCCTGCTGGCGGTGATCTACCTCGTGTTCGCCGTGGTGATCCAGGCCAAGAAATTGTTCGGGCGCAAGCCGGCCATCGACGATGACCTGAAAAAGTTACGGCAGGAGATCTATCACAGCGCCGGCAAGGTTAAGAAAGATTTGAATGTGGACTTTGAATCATTGGAGGACCGGTTCGACAAGATCGTAGAGGACATCAATGACATCAAGCTCGACCGCGAGCGCAAGTGGCAGCAGCTCACCGCCGAATATCATTCACTTGATCTCAAGCTGGCCACATTGACGGGCCGCATTGAAACCCTCTTGAAAAAATTGGAAGGCAAATAGTCATGGAACGCAACGACCAGATCCGCAAAGAAATCCTGCTGCAGCTCTATGCGGCCCGCCCGCTGACGCTCACGCCCGATCGCATCGCGCGCGATGCCAAGAAACAGGGCTACGACTATACCGTGCGCGAGATCAAGCAGGAGCTGGTCTATCTGGCGGACAACGGACTGCTCATCGAGATCGGAGATCCGGGCGTGAGCGCCAAGCTCTACCGCATCCACGCCAAAGGCGTCACGCACTACGAACAAACCTACGCCGCCTAAAATGTCACAAGCCCGCACAGGAAAAATTGCCCGCGCCTCATTCGAGGTCCGCACGCACGTGAACGTGATGTTGCGCGACGGCAACACGGCCAAGGCCGTGATGAGCTTTCTGGAAGGCGCCGGCATCACCGGCGTGAATGAGCAGAACGTCACCAACTGGCGCGACGGCGGATTTCAGGACTGGCTGTCCGAGCAGAGCCGGCTGGACGACATGCGCGCCAAGCGTGAGTTCGCGTTACAGATCGTGAAGGAAAACGACGGCAGCAAGCTGCACGAGGCCACGCTGCACCTCGCTGCCAGCCAGCTCTACGATGCGCTGGAAGATTTCGATGTCTCACGGCTCAAGGAGCTGCTGGCCGACAAGCCGGAGAATTTCGCCCAGATCGTCAACAGCCTGGCCAAGCTCAGCAAGGGCGCGCTGGACGTTCAGAAATACAAAGACCTGGTGCGCGAACAGAAAGCCAAGATCGAGGCCGCGCTCGGCGTGGCGAAGTCCAAAGGCGGACTCACCAAGGAAACGCTCGCCACCATCGAGCAGGCCGCCGCAATGTTATGAGTCGCCAAACAAAAGAAATTCGGTCCGTCACGAAGCGCCCTGGCTTTGTTACGGCGGACTTTGGCGGCTGCTGCAAGCAGTTTCCCGTGCCGACCGCCGATGGCCGCGAGCCGGTGTTGCTCGCGTATCAGGCGGACTGGGTGCTCGATGATTCTCGGTTGAAGATCGCCGAGAAGTCGCGGCAGATCGGCTGGACGTGGAGCGAGGGCTACAAGATCGTGCGCGACAAATCGCAGAGTGATGCGCGGCTTGACCATTGGATTTCTTCGCGGGACGACATCCAGGCGCGGTTGTTTCTGGAAGATTGCAAGGGCTTTGCAAACCTACTGAACATCGCCGCCAAAGACCTCGGGCTGATGGTCATTGACGAGAAATGCAGCGCCTACGTTTTGAGTTTTGCAAATGGATTGCGGGCCCACTCGATGAGCAGCAACCCGGATGCGCAGGCGGGCAAGCGCGGTGGACGCACGCTGGACGAGTTCGCGCTACATCCCGATCCGCGCAAGCTCTACGCCATCGCATATCCTGGCATCACCTGGGGCGGCGGCATGAGCATCTTTTCCACGCATCGCGGCTCGGCCAATTTCTTTAACGACCTCATCAATGAGATCAAGCACAAGGGCAATCCGAAGGGATTCTCGCTGCATCGCGTGACGTTGCAGACGGCGCTGGACGAGGGTTTCCTCTACAAGCTGCAAAAGAAACTGCCGGCGGATGACGAACGCCAGCAGATGGACGAGGCCGCGTATTTCGATTTCATCCGCAAAGGCTGTCCAGACGAGGAATCGTTCAACCAGGAATATCTCTGCATCCCCAGCGACGACAACGCCGCGTTCCTGTCTTACGAACTCATTCAAGGTTGCGAGTACAAGGCCGACGAGAACTGGCAGACCGATCTCGCCGATGCCAAAGGCAATCTCTACATCGGTGTGGACGTGGGCCGGCAGCACGATCTCACCGCCATCTGGGTGGTGGAACAACTCGGCGACGTGCGCTACACGCGCCGGCTCATCGAACTCAAGACGGAAACTTTCGACGCGCAGGAGCACGCGCTCTACACGCTGCTGCAACTTCCCCAGGTGCGCCGGTGCTGCATCGACCAGACCGGCATCGGCCGGCAGTTCGCCGAGCGTGCGCAGACGCGCTTCGGAAAATACAAGGTCGAGGGCGTGAACTTCACCGGCGCGAGCAAGGAAGAGATGGCCTATCCCGTGCGGGCGGCTTTCGAAGACAAGAGCGTTCGGATCCCGAACAGCGACAAGATCCGCAGCGACCTGCGCGCCATCAAGAAGGAAACCACGACTAGCGGCAACATCCGCTTCACCGCTGACCGGGGTGTGAATGGCCACAGCGACCGGTTCTGGGCGCTGGCGCTGGCGCTGCACGCGGCTAAAACAAAAATGGAAATGGGGGCAATGGTAGGATGAAACCGCAAAACTTTTTTCTCGCGAACACCACGGTGGGCAAGCCGGAAACCGGCAAGGATGAAGTGGCGGCTCTGCCCATCTTCACCGATGGCGACCGCTGCCTATCCCGCTGGAAGATGACGTGGCGCGAACGGTTCAGCGCGTTCTTTTTTGGCACCGCTTGGGTATGGGTCAAATCAGGAAAAACCATGCCGCCGATGTTGATCCAGGCGAGCCGCAACCCGCAGGAGAAAATTAGATGAGATTTTTTGGCGACACAAAATCGGTCTCTCCCGCCGTCTCGGCGTTCTTCAACGGCACGGACGTTATGGAGGACGGCAGCAACGGCGCGAAGATCACCACGCCATACGCGCAATCGAGCTGGGTCTACATCGCCATCAACCGGTTGGCCAAGAAAGTTTCGTCTATTCCATTTCGCATCTCGCGCGTGGGCAGCGGCAATGCCAAGCGCATCCGAGCGCTGCGCAGTTCCTCCGATCCGCGCCACTGCCGATTCATCACCAAGGCGCTTGGCGAGACGATCATCGAGAGCGGCGATGTGGTGGACCTGTTCAACCGCCCGCATCCCACGATGAACCGGCAGCTATTCTGGGAGATGGTGGTGACGTGGAATTGTCTGCGCGGCGAGTTCTTCATCATGCCGCTGGATGGCGCGGACGGTACGGTGGATCTCACCGAGCGCAACCCACGAGTGGAGCGTTTGCTCACGGTGCCCACGGAACTTTTCTGGCACATCGTGCAAGGTTACGACCTCAAGGCATGGCGCTACACGGGCAGCCCGCTGCTCACGCCACTACCTTCAGAAATCCTTTCGCCTGGGGAAATCATCCACAGCCGCACGCCTAACCCGTATCTCTACTGGCGCGGCATGAGTCCGCTGTTTCTGGCCATGGGCCCAGCGGGCGCGGATTACGCAGCCAGCCAATACGCCAAGGGCTACTGGATGAATAACGCCGACACTGGCGTGATCGTAACCACCGAACAGCAATGCGCGCCCGATCAGCGCGAGGCTATTCTCACCGCGCTACGCGAGCGCAAAAGAAAGGCCGGCACGGCAGACCGTCCGCTGTTCCTCTGGGGCGGCGCAAAGGTGGAAAAACCGCAACTCTCCGGCATGGAGCAGCAGTTCATCGAGAACCGCAAGATGAACCGGCAGGAGATTGCCGCCATCTACGAAGTGCCAGATAGCATCATGGGCTTCAGTGAGGCCAAGGCCAGCGCACTCTCTGGCGGCGGCGACGCCATCCAGCAGGAACAGATCGGTTTTCTGGAAAATACCATCTGCCCGCTCTGCTGCCACATCGAGGCCGCGATCGAGCCGGTCATAAAAACATTTGGCGAAGATCTCATCGGCTGGTTCGACGTGGACAGCCAGCCGGCCATGCAGGCTGCACGCCGCGCCCGCGTGGACACTGCCGCCAAAGCCTTCGCCATCGGCGCGAGCTTCAACGATGTGAACACGGTGTACGACCTCGGCTTCGAGAAAAAGCCCTGGGGCGATCTGAGCTACCTGCCGTTTAACCTGCAACAGGTCGGGGAGACACCCGAGCCGTTGCCGAGTGAAACCGAACCGGACGGAGACGAGGCGAAGAGCAATCCGTTTTCCGCGATGCGATCGCTGCTCTCCGGCATCAAGACCACGCCGCAAGTCCGCAAGCCAAGCGTGGACGTGGTCAATCTCTGGAAAGCGCACATCACGGCGCGGCGTGCGGCCGTCAAGATGTTCGAAGGCAAGATTGGCAAAGTGGTGATGAGATTCCGCACCAGCACGCTGGCCAAGCTAAACGAGATTCACCTGGAGAAATCCGCCGGGCGCATGGGCGAGATCAAGAGCCTGATCGATCTGATTTTTCACGCGACTAGTTTCGGCAAGGCGTTGAACACGGAATTGGAAACGCCGCTGCGTAGCACCTTACAGAGCGCCGGCGACCAGATGCGCGCCGAACTCGGCCAGGATGATCCGTGGAAGTATCCGCCGCAGGCCGTACAGGAATTTCTCGCCAGCCGCACTCAGAAGATCGCGGGCGTGGGCGACACGCTCCGCAACCAGCTCAACACCGCGCTCACGGACGGCATGGAAGCCGGCGAGACGACGGACGAACTGGCGGCCCGGCTCAAGGGCGTCTTCAACGAGTTCACCGATGGCGGCGCGCGGCGCGTGGCGCAGACGGAAGTAAACACCGCCTACAACACCGCCCGGCACGAGGCGATGACGGACGCGGGCATCGAATACAAATCCTGGTTGAGCAGCCACGGCCCGCACGTGCGGCCCGCGCATGCCGAAGCCGAAGAGGTCTATCTTAACGAACCCATCCCGCTGGATGAGCCGTTCGACGTGGGCGGCGACCAGATGATGTTCCCCGGCGACGACAGCCTTGGCGCGGACGTGAGCAATATCATCAACTGCCAGTGTATCCAGCTCGCGGCGCAGAAACAGAGCGAAGACGACAAGAGTGCCACCTATAAGATTTTCGGAGCGGGGACGATGACCTTTGACCGCCAAGGTACCAAGTGAACATGAACCAACGCCCACAATTCGATTTAAGCGCAACCGGAACTCCACGCTCCGAAGACCGGCGCTCGTTGCAATCGCCTCTGCAAGGCGGCAATGGCGCGTTGCAATGGTCAAATTTGACTGTGAACCACCACTCATAAAATCATGAAACACCTATTGCCATCAGAATTAGAGAAAGCCCTTGGCGCACGGGTTGTGACACTCAACTCCGGTGCGCGGGGCATCCGCGGCGGAATGACTTGCACAGTCAAGGACCTCGGCGGCGATGAGCCGGTGATGGACTTCATCGGCAGCGACGGTGGCGTGGACCGCTACAACGAGGTGATCGACCAGAGCGGCTGGGACTTGGAAGCCTTCCGCGCCAACCCGGTGATCCCGGACTGCCATGATTATTCCAGCATCGCCAAAATCCTTGCCCGTGCCGACAGCGTGCAGGTGACGGACGGACGGCTCGTGGACCGCGTGCGTTTCTGCGTGGAAAATCCGATGGGCCTGCTCGCCTACAAGATGGCCAAGGGAGGTTTCATCAAGAGCCAGTCGGTCGGTTTCATCCCCCTCGAATGGGTGAACGGCTCGGGCGAAAACCAGCCTGAGCGCACCTACAAGAAATGTGAGCTGCTGGAAATCTCGCTCGTCGTCGTACCTGCCAATCCCGGCGCGACCATCGGGCTGGCGCTCAAGAGCGGCGCGATCCAGCGCGGCGACGTGATGGATGTCGTCAAGTTCCTCAAACAATTTTGCAGCGAAGAAAAGACAAATCCCGATGACCTGGCTGGCGCGTCCGTCGCGGGAATTTATGACGCGCATTTGTTGCGAATCGCCCGGGGCCTCAAAGAGGTCATGAACCAGGCGTGACCAGTTCAATCAACAACCACCAAATAAAATTCCGTTTATGAAACAAACCTTCCGCAAATACAAAAACCTGATCAGCCTCACGGCGGTCGGTCTGCTGGCCGTGGCACTCACGGTCCTCACCGGCAACGTCGCCAGCGGCATTGCCATCATCGGTCTCTGGCAGCTCTCGCAGTTCGCCATGAGCCGCAAACCCGGCTACTGCTTTACCGCCGTGCTCACGCCCGAACAGGTCAAGGAGTTCGATCAGATCCTGACGAGCTTCAAGGGCTACGACGGGCTGTTCAAGGAACTGCTCGACGTGTCCAAGTCCGAAGGTGGATTCGCGGCGATCAAGAAATTGCCCGAGCTGCTCAAGACCGAACAGAAACGCAACGACGAGCTGCACGGCGAATTGAAGAAGCTGCGCAAGCAGGCGGCCGCCTTTGCTGGTAACACCGGCGTGCGCTGGATCGGTAACGTCCCGTTTGTCACCGACGACTGTGCTCGCGCCCTGACCAGTTGCGTCATCCTTGACATCGCGCGGATCGGAGAAAAGGCGATGAACGCCCTGACGCCGCACCAGCGGAATCATGAAGGCTTGATCCAGCGCGCATGCGAACATTTGGGCATCGAACAAAAAGCGGCGCTGACTGGCACGGAAATCCCGCTGCCCACCGTCTATGTGCCGCAGATCGTGGAGCTAGTCTGGAAGTATGGCCAGGCCCGGCAATACGCTACCGTGTTTCCGCTCGGTGCCGGCACCGTCAAGTTCCCCCGATTGAAAGCCGGTGAAGACGACTTCGGTTTCCTCGGCGTCGGCACGGCCGGCATGAGCCAGAGCGTCACGGAAAAGAAGGTCACTGCCGAACTCGTCACGTTCACCGCGAACAAGGCGGGCGGTTTGATCCGCATCCCCACCGAACTGGAAGAAGACACGTTCGTCCAGATCGGCCAGTTCCTCGCGCGCTACATCGGCCGCCAACTCGCCAAGCTGGAAGACAAGACCGTGTTCCTCGGCGACGGCACGAGCACTTATGCGAACATCACCGGCGTCGGCCCGTATTGTGTGGCCAACTCCACCTATCTGGTGAGCATGGCCTCGGGCAAAACCAAACCGTCTGACGCGACTCTGGCGAACTTCCGTAAATTGCGCGCCCTTGTGAGCGACGCCGTCTTGAACGGCACCAATGCCGCGTACTATATGAAGCCCACGATGGAACAGCTCCTCGTCAGCTTCAACACCATCGGATCGCCGTTGATCTACCGCCCACAGCAGGGGGTGCAGCCGGCCACGCTGGACGGCTTCCCGATCCACTGGATTGGTGTCGGCCAGGGCTATGCGGAAACCGCCGCTCCCAGCACGTTCCTCGCCTTCTTCGGCGACCTCAGCTATGTGACGCTCGCTGAACGTGGCGCGCCCCGCGTGGAGATCAGCCGGGAAGTGTTCTTCGCCACGGACGAACTGGCGATGCGCGCCCTGGAACGCATCGACGTGGAAATGATGGCCGTGGACGCCATGAGCGCGCTGCAGACTGCGGCCAACTAAACCTGAACGCATAAATTGAAACTGGCCCGCGCCGGGCGAAGTAAAGTCGGCGCGGGTTTTCAAACCAAAAATATATCAGCCCATTAACATCATGAAAAATACTCTCAAAAAAGTTATCATCGTCGGCGCTGTTTGCGCCGTCATCGCGGCGGCGGCTATTGCAGCCCTGCCAACGTTCCTCAGTAAAGCAGCCACCGGCTCCACGGTCGCGCGGGCAATTTTCCCGCAAGACCCGACCTCGCAGATCCGCGTGGTCAGCGCCATCAGTTCGAGCGACCTATCGAGCAGCACGTTGAAGTTCTACTCGGGTGGCACGGCCACCTATACCGTGGCCACCAATGCCACCAGCAGCACAAACCTCTACGTCGCCAGCACGAACGGATTCGCGCTGAACAACGTGGTTTATGTGCAGGGCACCGGCTCCAACGTCGTGGCCACGGTCACCAGCCTGGTCAGTTCCACGAACGTGGGATTGTCCGCGGCCATCGGCGCGAATGTGGGCTTGAACTGCGAGGTGGAAATCCTCGGCAGCGCATTGCCGACGCTCGCGGTTGGCGCGACAACCAATAAGACGTTTGCCAGCGACGGCCTTGTCGTGGGCAACTACGGCCGCGCGCTCGTCGTGGAACAAACCGGCACCGGTTACAGCTCGCTGGACAGCGTGACTGTTCATTACGACAGCGCCGCTTATTGACGAAACTTTCGCCGTGGTCTGGTCCCCGCGGCGAGAACCGGGGCGGTGGGCGACCCCAAAATCGCCTACCGCCTCACCTTAACAAAATGAAATCGGAAAGCGAAAAGCAGAAAGCGGAAAAGCCCGTTGCCACGGCGTTGCAGCAGCCGCCCGAGAATCGGGCGATGCCGTCGCCGGCAGACCGCCCATTGCCCAACGGCGCTCCGGATTTCACCAAGCGCCGGCCGGGCGTGTTCTCTCGCTCCATTTTACCTAGTTGATTTTATGCTCACCGGATTTTCAACGCTCAACTATCTCAAGAGCCAACTGCTCCCGGAATCATCACGCCTGTCTGAGGCGTATGACGCAGTGCTGACAAACCTCGGGCGCGGCGTGGCCGGCACGTTCGACAATTACTGCCAGCGGAAATTCGCGCGGGCCGTGGGCGAAGTGGAGATCCTGCCCGCCGACAAATGCCAGTTTTTACTTTCCCGCTTTCCCATCGAGAGCATCAGTGCCATCGACTACAAAGAGACCGAGGCGCTCGGCTGGGTGGCGCAGACCATCAACACCTACGTTAACACCATCAACAACGGCAGCGGCGTGGTATATCTTCCAGATGGCGCGGATGCGGGCCCATTCTACGCGCAACTGAGATTCACCTACACCGGCGGCTATTGGATTGATGACACCGACGATCTGAGCGGCGCCGTGCCGGCGGGGCAAATTGCTTTGCCGGATGTTATCCGTGCTGCCTGGCTGCTGCAGTGCCGCGAGGTGTGGAATCAGACTGACAAGCTCGGTGGCAACCTCGTGGCCGATGTGGCCAAGCAGCCCACGTTCAAAAACCTCGAACTCGTACCGCAGGTTAAACAGGACCTCGGCAGCTTTGTACGGTTCAACCTGGTATGAGCCTGCAAATTGCCATCACCCTAACGCCTCAAGCGGAAGCTCTGGTGCAGAACGCCAAGAGCTTTCCCACTCGGCTGCCGGCGGCGATGGCGCGCACGCTCGACCAGCAGAACCTGCTCACGGTTTCGCACATCCAGAAGAAATATCTTTCGTTCTCAAAGAGCGGCCCAACCACCTCGGAAGGTTTACGCGCCATCAGCACGCCGGGCTTTCGAGGCACGCTGCGCGCCAGCAAGGCGAGCATCATTGGAGCAGCCAACGGCCAAGGAGTTTCGGCTTCGATTGGCAGCAACATCACGAAGAAAGGTTTCAGCTATCCGGCCCTACACGAGTTCGGCGGCATCGTGCATCATCCTGCGCGGACCGGATCGGTGCGGCTGCGCACCACGGCGGGCGGAAACATCCTGCGGCAGCCAGGCCGCGGCGGCGCGATGTTCGCCGGAAAACGCCATACGCGCTTCAAGGTGGTGCAATACCAGGGCAAGGCTTACAACGTGACCTATCCCGCCCGCGCTCCGATCCGGCGCGGCATTGCTGACCGCAAACCGGACTACACCGCGGCCCTAAGCGCCACGGTGGTGAAAACCTTTCTCGGAAAAGATTTCCCCGGAGGTGCCGCGTGAGCTTCACCGATTTCATCCGATTGCAGAACGATGGTGCGCAGGCATTGCTGGGCGATACAGATCTGGCCAATGTGAACATCGTCACGCGCCACCGGCTCGTGCAGGACGGTTCACGGATGCCCGACCAGACGCTGGCGGCGGAAGTGCTCGCCTACACCACGCCGCGGGGAGGCCGGCAAGGTCTCGGCATCATCGTTGAAATCCCCGAGGTGAGCGTGGAACATCCCAACTTGCCCGGTCCGGAATGTTTCATCATCCAGACGTTCCTGATCCTGGAAGACCGGGTGCAGAATCTCGGGCCGACCACCGGCACGCTCAAGCCCGCCGACCAAGCCGGCCAGCGTATCCTGGAACTCATGCACGGTTTGAACGTGGAGGGCGTGGGCCAATGGTTCGCCGAGCGCAACGCCATGCAGGCCGCGCCGGACTTCGAACCGCTCGACGCTTTCCGGGTGCGGCTCAAGCTGCGGTTGCAACGCGACCAGAGCGAACGCTGCGCCAATCCGGCTATCACCGAAGCCACCGGCACGATCACCTTGGACACCACAGACGACGGGGTCATCTGGTACACGACCGATGGCAGCTATCCCGCGCCGGGAAACATCCAGGCAAAACAATTCAGCGCACCGTTCCAGGCCGACGTCGGCACGGTCATCCGCTGGGCCGCGTATTCGCCGTTGCGGCCGCAATCCCACGTCGGCAAAGCCACCGTCACCTAAACACTAAACCTAAATAAAATTATGGGACTCACCCGCTCACTCATCGTAAAAGGCCCGGCCAAAATCGTCCTTGGCGGCACATCCTATTGGACTCCGGACGACATCAGCCTTGAAGTGGATGACGGCGCGGTGGACGTGCGGTCATCCATGTTCGGGCCCAAGCTCGACGCGCTGGTGATCAACCCCAAGGTGACGGTGCAGTTCACGCCGCACGCAATGGTGGATGCCGGTGGCGCCGTGACGCGGGCAGCGGCGCTGGCCGCGCTGATACCGGCCATCTTTACCAACGGGTTCTACGGCACGCAATACATCGGCAGCGGTGGCAGCGAGGCCACCTGCGTGCTCTGGTCCACCACCGGTGAAAAGGTGACGATCAGCAACGCCATCATCACCAAACCGCCGAGCGTTTCGTTCAGCGCTGATAAGCCAATCTTCGGCCAATGCACGGTCACTGGCATCTGCGCTACTACGAGCAGCGACATCAATCTTGGCTTGGCCAACTCGCTCTACACCGCGGTGGCCAGTGGAGCGTCCGATCCGGGCGTGGCTTTCCTGGGCGTTCCCAGCTACCTGCAACGCCGTTACAAAGGCAACCTGGGCACGCAGACCGGGTTCACCGAAATCTGGCCCGAGGGCGGCTGGATGGTGGATTTCAACCCCACCTGGAAGGAACGGCAGATCCAAGGCTTGACCGTGGATTACGAACTCGCTGGCATGGAGATCATGGCCAAAGGCGTCATCACCGGCCCGACCATGAAACAGATCCTCGACCTCGTGGCCATCGGCGGAACGGGCGGCGCGAGCTGGCCGCAGGGTTCGCTCATGAGCGCGCAGCAGACCACCAACAGCCTGGTAATCACCGACCCGAGTGACAGCACCACGCCGTTCACGTTGAACAAGCCGGTTATCCGAAAGCCTGGCTTCAAGTTCGGCCATGATGTGCTGCGCAACGGCGAGATCGGATTCCACTCGCAGCTCCGGTTCAGCTCTGGCAGCGCCGTGGCGCTGGCGACGATCGCGTGAACAAGACCATAGACCATAAGATTATGAAAGATACAACCACTGCACCAGTTGCAACGACACGGCCCACTGCCACATCGGCCACCGGATTCACTTGCCCCTATTGCGGGCCGGATGCAAACGGCGTGCAGATCCACCAGCTCACGCACCATGCTAATCCAAAGCTCACGCTGGATCAGGCCACGGCGGAAGTAGCCAAGGAAGCCAAAGAGCCAAAGTAAGCGATGAAGATCTCCTACAAACTGGCGAGCGGCGGCTCTTACACCGTGCTGGGTGATGAGAGCAGCCGTTCCGCGTTGTTGGAAGACTTCAAGCCGGCGTTCCAGCCGCAGAACCAGAACGAGCCGCTGTTCCGGGCCTCGAACACATTCAAGGCGGCGCGCGGAAACATGGGCGCGAGTCTGGCGATGGTCATCAGCGTACCGTATTCCACGCGGGCGGCGGCCAAGGCCGGGGCGCGCACACTCAAAGCCGCATTCGCAGCGCAGGTCCACCTGAAAGTGGAAGAGGGCGCGGATGCGGAGTATTACCCCAACGCCCTGCTGGCCGGATTCGTGCCGGTATTCGCCGGCGTTACCGTGCGCTATCAGCTCCAATTTCTCACCGACGACGTCACCACCACGGCAACTTAAAAAGACCATGAGACCATTGACCATCAGACTTTTCATAGGCCTAGTTACCATGCTATCAGCGGCCGCCCAGGCACAGACCAATGTCATCTATGCCGACGTAGGCGATCTAGGCGCGGCATTGCAGAAGAATGTGAACGTGACCTGGACGCTGCTCGATCCAAACCCACGTACTTACAATGGCATCGTCATCAACCAAACGCCAAAAAGCCAAGCGAGCGATGCCAACGGGCGCGCATGGTTCACGAACATGATCTGGGGAAAATACCGCGTGGATGTAGCCGGCACGCCCGGTACTAGCTACAAGGTGACTGTGGGCACGAACACGATGGGCCTGGTGAACTTGGCGGCCGTGATCCAAAATCCAGGAACACTGCCTCCCAACTCCGCCACCAACTATTACACCCAGGCGCAGATTGATGCTTTGTTATCTGGAATCGGCGGCGGCGGCACGACCTATACGAACAACACAGACATCGTTGGGAAGATTACCGGAAGCGGGATCGGTTCGAACTGGTTGTCGCTCGCCACCGCCGCCAGCCTCACCGGAGTGAGCAACACCGTTATCACGCTCTCAAACGCGCCAGTGAATCTCGTTCTCAACTACGGCAGCGTGGCGAACACGTTGTCGTACATTGCGACGAACGATTGGAGCGGCTACAACGGTGCGCCGACGATGTCGATTTTGGGAATCGGTGACTCGTTATTCGCAAACAAGTTCGGCTCGGCGGCGGGCGACTTCCGCACGGTGCTGCAAAACAAATTCGGCGATACGGGCGAAGGGTTTGGCCACGCGGTCGCATTCGCGGCGAACAGCGGCTACACCACGAACGATTTCACCTATTCGTTGAACGGTCAGTATTTTGTGCTGACAAACGGGAGCGTGACATTCGACTTAGACGGCGCGGGCCTATCTGCTCATGCTGACCATGTTCAGGTATTCTATTATTCCCAGAGCGGCGGCGGCGGCTTCTCTGTTCAAGCGGCGCAGAATGGTGGCAGCTACGCATGGATTGGCGGGGTGAACACGAGCGGCGGCGCAACCAAGACGCTGCTGATGACGAACATTTCAGTCCCAGAGGGCTGGTACACGACCAAGCTAGTGTCGTCCAACAACGGCGTGGCGTGGATCGCGGGAGGCGGCTGGAACAACCGGGCGCACAAAGGTGCGGCCACCTACTGCATGGCAATGGGTGGAATTGATTGGGATAATTTCAGCAAGTGTAGCAGCACCGTCCTCAGTAACTACGGCGCGACCATCAAACCGCAACTCATCACCGTGGAAGAAACGTCGTCGTCGAATTTGTGGATGAACGGTGCGGCCTACGTCATCACCAACATCGTCAACGGCAGCATCGCGGCGGGCCAGACGCCAGACGTGTGGGTTGTGACCCCAAACCCGATGGCCGCAAACGATGCGGCAAATGTTTCTCAAATTGGAGCGATGAAATTGCTGGCTAGGCAATACGGGTGGGGCGTGTTCGACCAGCATCAATGGTATATCAACAATGGCGGCACGAATTGGATGTTGGCCAACGACTCCTA
>Ga0265324_10000612_pt1 | contig 24383 bp, 21 predicted proteins | sample 41419metaG_FD_198634 | JGI IMG/M metagenome (GOLD analysis project Ga0265324, IMG submission 198634) | Rhizosphere microbial communities from Carex aquatilis grown in University of Washington, Seatle, WA, United States - 4-14-19 metaG | ecosystem: Host-associated > Plants > Roots > Rhizosphere...
AAACACGGCGTCACCCTGTATTTCGTCAGCGAACTGTCCATCAGCCGCTCGCGCTGGTATTGGCTGGACACCAATATCACGCGTGAGGAACAGGTCGCCAAGCTTTCGTTCAATGCGCTGACGCAGCAATACCGCATTTCGCGGGGTTCCTTATTCCAGAGTTTTTCCGATTTGAAAGATGCCTTGCATGTGCTGGGGCACCAGACCGCACTTCCCGTTTCGCTGGCCTTGCTGGATAAAAATGGCGGCGGGTATTTTTCGCGGCTAATGAAAAAGGGCAGCGATTGCTGCTCCGCTTTTGCTCAGATGCGACTGGACGTGACACAGCTACCCAAGCCGTTACAGGTGAATGCCCTGACCAATGAAGACTGGAACCTGGAATCCAAACCGTATCGTTGGGAGATTCAGCCTGCATCGCCAGAGGCGGAGAAATAGCCATGAAGTATCTGGTCATCGTCAGCGGAGTCATCGGCGCAGTACTGCTGTATCTCCTATCCAGCGCCAGTGCCAATACCGAATTGTTTTCTCACAATTACTACACATTGTTGGCGCTGACGGGTGTGCTGGCGATGGGATTGGCAGTGTTGCTCTTGTCTCAGGCATGGCAATTGCGAACCAAGCTCAAGCATCAGGTGTATGGAGCGAAACTCACCTTAAGATTAGTGACGATCTTTTCCGTGATCGCCATCGTACCGGGGCTGCTGGTCTATGCGGTATCGGTGCAGTTTCTTGGCAAGAGCATCGAATCATGGTTCGATGTGCGTGTAGAAAAGGCACTTGAAGGAGGTTTGAGTCTTGGCCGTAGCTCACTAGAGAATGGGCTGGATGAGTTAAGCAAGAAAACCCGGTTCGTTGCATCGATCCTGGAAGAACAGGATCCCTCAAGGCATAGCGCGACGCTGGAGCGATTGCTCGGAGATGGAGGGACACAAAATGCCGCTGTGTACGGGCAGAACGGAAAAATACTGGCTCTTGCTGGCAGCAAGGAGCAACTTTGGCCGGAAGCACCCGGTACCGAACCCTTGCGCCAGGCAGTGCGACAAGGCAAATACGGCCTGATCGATATACTGCCGGATGGACGGCTGATCCTGCGAGTGCTGGTTCCGATGCGTTCAGCACGATGGACGGATGGACTGCGCACCCTGCAATTCGTGCAGCTTGTTCCGAAACAGCTGGCGGAGGATTCCGAGACGGTACAAGCGGTGTACCGCGACTACCAGGAGCTTTCGCTATCCCGAGTCGGGCTGAAGCGCTTGTATGGCGTCACGCTCACGCTATCTTTGCTGGTCGTTCTGTTGAGCGTCAGTTCAGTGGCATTTTATTTAAGTGAACAGCTTACCGCGCCGCTGGCGGCACTGGTGTCGGGAACGCAAGCGGTGGCACAAGGGGATTTCACCGGCAACTATCCTGTATACAGCGGCGATGAGCTTGGTTCGCTGACCGAGTTGTTCAACCAGATGACTGCCTATCTGGCCGATGCCAAGCGCAAAGGCGAAAAGCAGCAGTTGGAAGTCGAAAACGCCAAGGCATATTTGGAAAGCGTGCTGGCACATTTGTCATCCGGCGTCCTGGTTGTCGACGAACAACATCGCCTGCGTTCTGCCAATCCAAGCGCGAACCAGATCCTGGGCTTGCCGTTGCACGAGATGGTGGGCATGACGCTGCCGCAGATCGTGGCTGCGCATGTCTTGTTGAGACCGTTCATCGGTGCGGTGATGCAGGGTTTCGGTGAATCCTCGCAGCATGAATGGCAGCGGCAGGTGGAACGCATGAGCAAGAATGGCGACCAGATGCTGCTCATGCGCGGCACCAGGCTGTCCACGACGGAAGACCACGGATATGTGGTGGTGTTCGACGACATCACGCACCTGCTCCAGGCGGAACGCCAGGCGGCATGGGGTGAAGTGGCACGCCGCCTGGCGCACGAGATTAAGAACCCGCTGACCCCGATACAACTTTCGGCAGAACGTCTGCAACACAAGCTGCTGACCAAGCTGGATGAGCAGGATGCGCAACTGTTGCAACGTGCCACTCAGACCATCGTCAGCCAAGTGGCGGCGATGAAAAACATGGTCACCGAGTTTGCCAACTATGCGCGCGCACCGGCAGCCCGACTGGTTCCGCTCGACATGCATCAGTTGCTGAACGAAGTGATGGGTTTGTATGAAGCCAACAGCAGCCCCATCACCCTGCAACTTGGAGCACGCCAGACCATGTTGAGCGGCGATGCGACGCGTTTGCGGCAGGTGATCCACAACCTACTACACAACGCGCACGATGCGCTACAGCAAACCGAACATCCGCAGATCGTGCTGGCCACGGAAAATACGCCAGACGGTGCATTGAAGTTGATGGTGCGCGACAACGGCAGCGGCATCCCCGAACAATTGCTGGGGCGGCTGTTCGAGCCGTACATGACGTCGAAGCAAAAGGGAACTGGCCTTGGTCTGGCCATCGTCAAGAAGATCGTGGAAGAACATGGTGGAAAAATAACCATTGAGAGTCAGCCCATGGTGGGTACATGCGTAAGCGTGATATTCCCCTTGGCGGAATCGGAAACAGAGGTGATTTGATGGCGGCAAAAGAGATACTGGTGGTGGACGATGAGGTAGGCATACGCGAGTTGCTCTCGGAGATATTGTTCGATGAAGGTTACCGCATACACCTAGCCGAGAATGCGGCGCAAGCACGCAGTTATCGCGAGCATCATGAACCCGACCTGGTATTGCTGGACATCTGGATGCCGGATGTCGATGGGCTGACGCTGCTCAAGGAATGGGTCGAACAGGAGCAATTGACCATGCCGGTGATCATGATGTCCGGGCACGGCACCATCGAGACAGCGCTGGAAGCCATACGCATCGGGGCGTCGGATTTCCTGGAGAAACCCATTGCACTGCAGAAATTACTGGCTACGGTGGCCAAGGCGATCCAACAGGGTGTGCCACCTGTCGGTGCGTCACAGGCCGAAAACTCGCCGGAAATATCCAGCAATGACGGTTGCATCCAGGTGTCATTGCAGTTAGATTTGCCGCTCCGGGAGGCTCGAGAGCATTTTGATGGCTTGTATTTCAACTATCAGATGCAAAAAGAGAATGGAAATATTTCCCGAATCGCAGAAAAGGCGGGCATAGAACGCACGCATCTTTACCGAAAACTCAAACAATTGGGGATAAAACCCCTTAAAAAGAGCTCCGGGGATAACCAATAAGACGAATGCGGCTATTGCCAGCATGTCGGTCTGTATTGCCCAGAAGCGCGCCAGTAGGCATAATCAATGCCTTTCACAGAATTTATATTGATTATTAATTTCCGTAAGAAGTTTATTAGGAGGCAGGAAAATGGCAGTGGCACGTAAAGTAACCCCCCCAAAATTCAATGACATCACCGGCGCAATCCGCATGCTGGCGGTGGATGCCGTACAAAAGGCCAACTCCGGCCACCCCGGTGCTCCGATGGGCATGGCCGAGATCGCTGATGTGCTGTGGAACCACCACCTGCGGCACAACCCAGCAAATCCGAAATGGGCGGATCGTGATCGTTTCATGATGTCCAATGGACACGGCTCCATGCTGGTCTATGCGCTGCTGCACTTGTCCGGCTACGACTTGCCGATGGACGAACTGAAGCGCTTTCGCCAAATGAACTCCAAGACTCCCGGTCACCCCGAATACGGCTACACCGCCGGCGTAGAAACCACGGGCGGCCCGCTGGGTCAGGGGATCACCAACGCGGTTGGCATGGCGATGGCGGAAAAATTGCTGGCCAACGAATTCAACAAACCCGGACACGAGATCGTCAACCACCACACTTATGTATTCATGGGCGATGGTTGCATGATGGAAGGCATTTCGCATGAAGCCTGTGCATTGGCCGGTACTTGGGGTCTGGGCAAACTGATCGCTTTCTGGGACGACAACGACATTTCCATCGACGGCCATGTGAGCGGCTGGTTTACCGACGATACGCCCAAACGCTTTGAAGCGTACGGCTGGCATGTCATCGCCGACGTGCAAGGTCACGACAGCGAAGCGATCAATGCCGCGATCAATGCCGCCAAGGCTGTTACCGACAAACCTACTCTGATCTGTTGCAAGACGATCATCGGCGTCGGCTCTCCCAACAAGGCGGGCACGCACGACGTACACGGTGCAGCACTGGGCGATGCCGAAGTCGCCGCTACCCGCGAGCATATCGGCTGGAAATACCCGCCGTTCGAGATCCCGGCGCACGTCTATGAAGCCTGGGATGCGCGCACCAAGGGCGAAGGACTGGAAAAACTGTGGAACAACAAGTTCGCGGAGTACAAGAAAGAGTTCCCCAAGGAAGCTGCAGAATTCCTGCGCCGCACCAAGGGTGACCTGCCTGCCAACTGGGCGGAGCATGCTGCCAAGGCCATCGCCCAGATCAACGAAAAAGCCGAGACCATCGCGACCCGTAAGGCATCGCAGAACGCAATCAATGCTTTGGTTCCGGCATTGCCCGAATTTCTGGGCGGTTCCGCCGATCTGACCGGTTCCAACCTGACCAACTGGACAGGTGCCCACCACGTTTCCGGCAAGAAGCCGGGCAACTACATCAGCTACGGCGTGCGCGAATTCGGCATGTCGCACATCATGAACGGCATGGCGTTGCACGGCGGCTTGCTGCCGTTCGGCGGCACCTTCCTGATGTTCTCGGAATATGCTCGCAACGCATTGCGCATGTCGGCCTTGATGAAGCAGCGCGTGATCTACGTGTTCACCCATGATTCCATTGGTTTGGGCGAAGATGGTCCGACGCACCAGCCGGTCGAGCAGACCACTACGCTGCGCTTTATCCCTAATATGGATACATGGCGTCCTTGTGATACGGTTGAATCCATAGTTGCCTGGGTGTGTGCGGTAGAACGCAAAGATGGCCCAAGCTCGTTGATTTTCAGCCGCCAGAATCTGGCATTCCAGAAACGCGACGCGAAACAGATCGAAAACATCCGTAAGGGTGCTTACATATTGTCCGAAGCCGAAGGCGGCAAGCCGCAAGCCGTTATCATCGCCACTGGCTCGGAAGTCGATCTGGCCGTGAAGGCACAGGCTGTGCTGGCTACCGAAGGTGTCAAAGTGCGCGTAGTTTCCATGCCCTCGACCAATGCCTTCGACCGCCAGGATCAGTCCTACAAAGACAGCGTATTGCCCAAGGGCATCAAGCGCGTGGCCGTCGAAGCTGGCGTGACCGGCCTCTGGTACAAATATGTCGGGCTGGATGGGGCGGTGATCGGCATGGATAGCTTCGGCGAATCCGCACCGGCTCCGGAACTGTTCAAGCACTTCGGATTTACGGTGGACAATGTCGTCAAAACCGTTAAAGGCGTGCTGTAACTCGACAATAAATTAATCAATATATAAACAGGAGAGCAAACATGGCAATCAAAGTTGGTATCAACGGTTTTGGTCGAATCGGTCGTATGGCGTTCCGCGCGATCTCCAAGGATTTTCCGGATCTCGAAGTAGTCGCGATCAACGACCTGCTCGAGCCGGAGTATCTGGCTTACATGCTGAAGTATGATTCTGTACACGGCAATTTCAAGGGCGACATCAAGGTCGACGGAAATAGCCTCGTGGTCAACGGCAAGAAGATCCGCCTTAGCGCCGAGAAGGATCCGGTCAACCTGAAGTGGAACGAAGTCGGTGCCGACATCGTGATTGAATGTACCGGTTTCTTCCTGGACGACGCGGGTTGCCAAAAGCACATTGCTGCCGGCGCCAAGAAGGTCGTGATGTCTGCACCCAGCAAGGACAAGACCCCGATGTTCGTGTACGGCGTGAACCATACGGCCTACACCGGCCAAGCCATCGTGTCCGCCGCTTCCTGCACCACCAACTGTCTGGCACCGGTAGCCAAGGTGTTGAACGACAACTGGGGCATCAAGCGCGGTCTGATGACCACCGTGCACGCAGCGACTGCCACACAAAAGACTGTTGACGGCCCGTCCAACAAAGACTGGCGCGGCGGTCGCGGTATCCTCGAGAACATCATCCCCTCTTCCACTGGCGCAGCCAAGGCCGTGGGTGTGGTGTTGCCGGAATTGAACGGCAAGCTGACCGGCATGGCATTCCGCGTGCCTACCTCTGACGTGTCCGTGGTCGACTTGACGGTCGAGTTGAACAAGGAAGCCAAGTACGCCGACATCTGCGCTGCGATGAAAGCAGCTTCGCAGACCGGCGACATGAGCAAGACTTTGGGTTACACCGATGAGAAGGTGGTTTCCACCGACTTCCGTGGTTGCAGCTACTCGTCGATCTTCGATGCAGAAGCCGGCATCGCGCTGGACGGCACCTTCGTCAAGGTCGTTGCATGGTACGACAACGAGTACGGCTACACCTGCAACATGCTGCGTTTCGTACAGCACGTCGCCAAGTAATCCGTTCGATCAAGGGCTGGCTCGCGCCAGCCCTTTCAGTTATTAAGTCTGCACAGAAGGAAAAACCATGTCCGTTATCAAAATGACCGATCTGGATCTCAAGGGCAAACGCGTCCTGATCCGCTCCGACCTCAACGTACCCGTCAAAGACGGCAAGGTCACCTCCGATGCGCGCATCACTGCATCCATGGCGACCATCAACTTTGCACTGCAAGCTGGCGCTAAGGTGATGGTGACTTCGCACCTTGGCCGCCCGGAAGAAGGCGTGTACTCGGAAGAGAATTCGCTCAAGCCCGTGGCCGATGTCATCGCCAACAAGCTGAACAAGCCGGTGCGCCTGATCCGTGACTGGGTCAATGGCGGTTTCAATGTCGCCGATGGCGAACTGGTGTTGCTGGAAAATTGCCGCATCAATAAGGGCGAAAAGAAGAACGTCGATGAGACGGCGAAAAAATATGCGGCCCTTTGCGACGTATTCGTGATGGACGCGTTCGGCACTGCGCACCGTGCTGAAGCCTCGACTCACGGTGTGGCGAAATATGCGCCTGTGGCAGCCGCAGGCATCCTGCTGATGGGCGAACTGGAAGCTTTGACCAAGGCGCTGCTGCATCCGGCACGTCCTATGGTCGCCATCGTCGGCGGTTCCAAGGTCTCGACCAAGCTGACCGTGCTGGAATCCCTGTCTGAAAAGTGCGAGCAGCTGGTGGTTGGTGGCGGTATCGCAAACACTTTCCTGAAAGCAACGGGCCATAACGTCGGTAAATCACTGTGTGAAGACGATCTGGTACCGACTGCGCAAGCGCTGATCGAAAAAATGAAACAACGCGGCGCTAACATCCCCATCGCTGTAGACGTAGTCGTTGGCAAGAAATTCGACGCCAATGAACCCGCTGTGTTGAAGGATTCGAACGATGTGGCCGACGACGACATGATCTTCGACATCGGCCCCAAGTCAGCACAGGAGCTGGCCGACATCATCATGAAGGCAGGCACCGTAGTGTGGAACGGCCCGGTCGGAGTGTTCGAGTTCGACCAATTCGGCGAAGGCACCAAGACCATCGCCAAGGCGATCGCTGAAACCGATGCGTTCACCCTGGCAGGCGGCGGCGACACTATCGCAGCGATTCAGAAGTACGGCATCTATGACAAGGTGTCTTACATCTCCACCGCAGGCGGTGCGTTCCTGGAGTTCCTCGAAGGCAAGGTATTGCCGGCTGTTGAAATTCTGGAGCAACGCGCCAAGCAATAACCAACTAGGAATCTCATGCTGCGCAGAACAAAAATAGTAGCAACACTGGGGCCCGCATCCAGCGACCAAAAGGTACTGGAACAAATGATCCGCGCGGGAGTGGACGTAGTACGCATGAACTTTTCGCACGGTACAGCCCAGGATCATATGGACCGTGCCGAAAAAGTGCGCGCTGCCGCCAAGGCGGCAGGCCGCACCATCGGCATACTGGCAGACCTGCAAGGCCCGAAGATCCGTGTGCGCAAATTCAAAGATGACAAGATCACCCTGAACAAGGGTGATGCCTTCATTCTTGATGCTTCGCTGGACGGATTGGGAAATCAGGAACGAGTCGGGCTCGATTACAAAGAGCTGCCCAACGATGTGGATGTCGGCACGGTACTGTTGCTTAACGATGGCATGCTGGAATTCCATGTCACAAGCGTGAAGGGCACCGAAGTACATTGCGTCGTCGTGCGCGGCGGCGTGTTGTCCAACAACAAGGGTATCAACCGCAAGGGCGGCGGACTCACGGCTCCCGCACTGACCGACAAGGACAAAGAAGACATCAAGACAGCCGCGCTCATCAAGGCGGATTTTCTGGCCGTGTCGTTCCCGCGCTCGGCTGACGACATGAAACTGGCGCGCGAACTGATGCATGCAGCAGGTGGCAAAAGTCTGCTGGTCGCCAAGATCGAGCGTGCCGAGGCGATCCCGGTGCTGGGCGGCATCATCGAGGCATCCGATGCCATCATGGTGGCGCGCGGCGACCTGTCGGTAGAAGTCGGCGATGCAGCCGTGCCCGGCTTGCAGAAGAAGATGATCAAGATGGCCCGTGCCAAAAACAAACTGGTCATCACTGCCACACAGATGATGGAATCGATGATCTCCAATCCGATCCCGACCCGCGCTGAAGTGTCCGATGTGGCGAATGCGGTGCTGGATGGGACCGACGCGGTCATGCTATCGGCGGAAACAGCCGTAGGCGACTATCCGGTGGAAACTATCGAAGCCATGGCGCGCATCTGTCTCAGTGCCGAAGTGGAAACAGAAGACAGCATCGCTGATCGTCGTCTGGATCACAGCAAGTTCACACGCATCGACCAATCCATCGCCATGTCCGCGTTGTATGCGGCATCGCATTTCAAGGTGAAGGCCATCGTCGCACTCACGCAATCCGGATCCACCGCCTTATGGATGTCGCGTATCAACGGTGGCACGCCGATCTTCGCGATGACACCGATGGAAGCGACTTTGAGCAAAGTCACGCTGTTCAGCGGCGTACATCCCATCGCGTTCAAGAGCGAATCGAAGGATCACTCGGTGACCCTGCGCCTGGCAGAAGATGAGCTGGAACGGGTAGGGCTGGTGCAGGATGGCGATCTGATCGTGATGACCGTTGGCGAAGCCATCGGCAAGGCCGGTCATACCAACACCATGAAGATCGTGCGCGTGGGCGACCACCGCAAAGGTTAAGCAATAACTTAAAGCGTACTTGTAAATTCAATTTCAGGAGGAATAAATGGCACTCGTATCTCTACGTCAACTACTCGATCACGCGGCTGAAAACAGCTACGGCCTGCCCGCGTTCAACGTCAACAACCTGGAACAGGTCAAGGCGATCATGGAAGCGGCTGACGAGACCAACAGCCCCGTGATCATGCAAGGCTCCGCCGGTGCGCGCAAATATGCGGGTGAACCATTCCTGCGCCACCTCATCGAAGCAGCGGTCGAGATGTATCCGCACATTCCAGTCGTCATGCACCAGGATCACGGCGCATCGCCGGCCGTCTGTATCAACGCCATCAAGTCCGGCTTCTCCAGTGTGATGATGGACGGCTCTCTGATGACAGATGGCAAGACACCGTCCACATTCGAATACAACGTCAACGTCACCAAGAGCGTGGTCGAGATGTCCCACGCGGTCGGCGTTTCTGTTGAAGGCGAACTGGGTTGCCTGGGGTCTCTCGAATCCGGCCACGGCGAGAAGGAAGACGGCCACGGCGCCGAAGGCGTGCTGAGCCACGACCAGCTGCTGACCGATCCGAACGAAGCAGCCGAATTCGTCAAAGCGACCCAAGTGGACGCCCTCGCCATCGCCATCGGTACTTCGCACGGCGCCTACAAATTCACCAAGCCGCCCACAGGCGACACCCTGGCAATCAGCCGCATCAAGGAGATCCATGCGCGTATCCCAAACACCCACCTGGTGATGCACGGTTCGTCTTCCGTGCCGCAAGAATGGTTGAAGATCATCAACGAATTTGGCGGTGCGATGCCGCAGACCTACGGCGTGCCGGTCGAAGAGATTGTCGAAGGTATCAAGCACGGCGTGCGCAAAGTGAACATCGACACCGACCTGCGCATGGCCTCCACCGGCGCCACCCGTCGCTATCTGGTGCAGAACCCCAAGGACTTCGACCCGCGCAAATTCCTCGCCGAAACCACCAAGGCCATGAAGGCGATCTGCAAAGCACGTTACGAAGCTTTCGGTTCCGCAGGCCAGGCCGGCAAGATCAAACCGATTGCACTGGACGCGATGGCGATGCGCTATATTAAGGGCGAACTGAACGCGATCGTGAAGTAAGCATCGCTTCAGGCAGCAAACAAAAAGCGACCTTCGGGTCGCTTTTTGTTTTGTGCAACATAGGTGCAGTTAACAGCAATCGTTGAAGATGAGCGAATTTAAAGGCTTCCGTAGTTTTAGGTGAATTATGGGCACAAACAAGTTGCCTATAACTGATTCAAAAAGGAGACAAGTGAATGGGATGCGCACAAAGCCACGGCTGCACCACATAAACCGCCTTCGCCGTCTAGTTGACCGGTATCGTCGTTAGAAAAAAGAGCAAGAATCCAGACATCAAGAAATCAGGTTGGCATTGTTCGGCGCTTCTATAAGATTTCATCCGTGGGCTAACGCACAGTGAAAGTCTCGGGTGTGAGTGATGATGGTTTCGCGAATCCTTTGTTTGAGCATCGAGAGCAGCATCGTCATTCGCTTAGCGCATAGACCAATGGAAAAATGAGAGATGTCGCAAATAAATTAATGTCTGCTTTAGCGGTGGCTCTGACTTTATCCGCCTGCAATACGCTTGATCAGCAGCATGGCTCCGCCGGAGCAAGCAATGGCATCCCGCAATCGGAACAACCAACTGCGAACACCATTCCCTCAGGCGAAAAAGAGAAACCCGCACATATCGCACCGTCGAAAGATGAGCGAATAAGCATCAACGTGCATATCTTCGGACTCTCATATCACCCCGATCGTGCGGGCACCCGTATAAATCACTTGAATAATGAACTAAATTTCGGTCTCGGGCTTGGCTACAAGCTGTTCGAAGATAATCTTGGCGAAGTGGTTTCAGAGGTAGGGGTTTATAAAGACTCTGGTCGCAACTGGGCAAAGATCGCAGGAGTTGGCTATAAATTCAAGATCACTGATCGCTGGAAATTGGGAGCCGATCTGCTGGCCATTCAAAGCCCGACCTACAACTATGGAGATGCCTTTATCGCCCCGATTCCGCGACTCAGTTATGATTTTAGCCACGCGAAGATAAACTTGATCTACATACCGCGATATAAAGAATTAAATCAATACGCCGTATATGGTCTCTATTTAACTATACCGATTTGGAAATGATCGCGTTTCTTCTGGAATCACCCAGTTGGATAAAGCCTAAACTTTTTGCAACGTGGCTTTACGCCGGAGATATCAGTCGAACAACGGAACAATGACTGCTTTATGGCAATGAATTCAAATTGAGCAATTTCTCTGAATTGGGTTAGGTATCGACGGTCGCCACTGTCCGCTTTCAAAAAATCAAATATTCTTTGACGTGAGGGCGCCGCGAATCATTATTCTGAGCCCTGCGACTCTTCCAGCAAAAAACGCTCGAACTCATGTGCCGCTGTAGAGGGCCGCTTGTCCTTGCGCTGTACGATGTACCAGTGGCGCACAATAGGGAAGTGATCGACGTCGAGCACTGCCAGGCGTTTGGTCTCCAGCTCCATGTCGATGCCGTGGCGCGAGATGATGCCGATGCCGATACCTGCCTGTACCGATTGTTTGATGGCCTCGTTGGTGTCCATCTCCATGTGAGCAGGCAGTGGTAGTTTGTGGCTGCTGAAGAAACGCTCCACTACACCGCGCGTTCCGGAGCCTTGTTCGCGCAGTAGAAATGTCTCCCCGGCCAACTGCTTTGGCTGGATCTTCTTTGTACGCGCCAGTGGATGAGACGGCGCAGCAATAACCACCAACGGGTTCTCCATGAAAGCCTCGGCACGCATATCTGCGCCTTGCGGCGGCTGTCCCATGATGGCGAGATCGGCGATGTTCTCTGTCAGTTGCTTGATGACTGCATCACGGTTGGCGACGGAGAGGCTGACTTTTATCTTGGGATGCGCTTTGATGAATTTGGCCAGCAGTTGCGGCATGAAATAATTGGCGGTGCTGACGACAGAGATGTTGAGATGTCCACGTTCCAGCCCTTTCATCTCATCGAACACCGTTTCCATCTCCTGCATCAGTTGCAGCATCGAGCGCGCATAGTGCAGTAGCTCGGCACCGGCGGCGGTGAGATGCAGTTTCTTGCCGGTCTGTTCGAACAGCGGCAGGCCGACCGCCGATTCGGCCTGCTTGATCTGCATCGACACCGCCGGTTGCGACAGGTACAGTTCGGCAGCCGCGCGCGAATGACTGAGATGGCGTGCAACGCTCTCGAAGACTTGCAATTGGCGGATAGAGATGGGCAACATGGGAGGATTTATACCATAAGTAATGCTTATGGTTAACATAAATTAGTTTGACTGTTATTTATGATTAGCGCGGGTATAGTTCGTTCCGCAGTCGATACCAACACAACGAGGAAATACAAATGGATCAGTCCAGTCGTTACTCAAACCTTGATCTCAAGGAAGCAGACTTAATCAAGGGCGGCAATCACGTATTGACCGCTTACATCATGAAGCCCAAGACCGGGCACGGATTCCTGGAAGTGGCTGCGCACGTTGCCGCAGAATCTTCCACTGGCACCAACGTTGAAGTTTCCACCACCGATGATTTCACCAAGGGCGTTGACGCGCTGGTGTACGAGATCAACGAAGAGACCGGCCTGGTCAAGATCGCCTACCCGGTGGACCTGTTCGACATCAACATCATCGACGGCCGCGCGATGATCGCGTCGTTCCTGACGCTGACCATCGGCAATAACCAGGGTATGGGCGACTGCGAATACCTGAAGATGCATGACTTCTACATGCCGCCCAAGTACCTGCGCCTGTTCGACGGTCCCAATGTCAACATCGTGGACATGTGGCGTTCGCTGGGTCGTCCGGTCGAAAACGGCGGCTACATCGCCGGCACCATCATCAAGCCCAAGCTGGGCCTGCGTCCGGAGCCTTTTGCAAAAGCGGCTTACCAGTTCTGGCTGGGCGGTGACTTCATCAAGAACGACGAGCCGCAAGGCAACCAGCCGTTCTGCCCGCTCAAAAAAGTGATCCCGCTGGTCGTCGACGCGATGAATCGCGCTCAGGACGAAACCGGCGAAGCCAAGATGTTCTCCGCCAACATCACTGCCGATGATCCTGCCGAAATGATCGCCCGTGCCGAGTTCATCCTCGACGCATTCGGCTTCAACGCACCGCGCGTTGCCTTCCTGGTGGACGGCTATGTGGCAGGCCCGACTGCTGTGACAGTTGCACGCCGCAACTTCCCGGCACAGTTCCTGCACTTCCACCGTGCGGGTCACGGTGCCGTGACATCGCCGCAATCCAAGCGTGGTTACACCGCGTTCGTTCACTGCAAGATGACACGTCTGATGGGCGCATCCGGCATGCACGTAGGCACCATGGGTTACGGCAAGATGGAAGGCGAATCTTCCGACAAACTGATCTCATTCATGCTGGATGACGACGTTGCTCAGGGTCCGTACTTCAAGCAGGAGTGGAACGGCATGAAAGCCACCAGTTCCATCATCTCCGGCGGCATGAACGCGCTGCGCCTGCCGGGCTTCTTCGCCAACCTCGGCCACGGCAACGTGATCAACACTGCAGGCGGCGGCGCTTACGGCCACATCGATTCACCGGCTGCCGGAGCGAAGTCGCTGCGTCAGGCTTACGAATGCTGGAAAGCGGGCGCAGACCCGATCCAGTGGGCGAAAGAACACAAAGAGTTCGCCCGTGCGTTCGAGTCGTTCCCGAAAGATGCCGATAAGCTGTTCCCGGGCTGGCGCGAAAAGTTGGGCGTACACAAGTAAAAAAATAGGGGGAGTGGAGATGTGCCTGTCGTTGCATATGGCAGGTACAACTCAAAAAAGACCTGCAGGGAAAAAGTAAGTTTGAACTTGAATCGAGCTGACATAGATCGGCATAGAAGTAAAATGCGCCCCCACCAGTTGGGGGCGTTTTTTTCCAAGGTTTAAGACCGCTCGGCTCACGCGGGAAAGAGCCGGACAAAGGAGTTTGCGATGGATAACAAAGAACAATACAAAGTTCACAAGGAACCGTTCTATCAGGCTCAGGGCGACGAAGTCACACTGTATGCAGCGGCCTATGCGGCACGCTTGCCGGTGATGGTGAAAGGCCCGACCGGCTGCGGCAAATCGCGCTTTATCGAATACATGGCCTGGAAGCTGAACAAGCCGCTGATCACAGTGGCTTGCAACGAAGACATGACCGCCAGCGACCTGGTCGGGCGTTACCTGCTCGATGCCAACGGCACACGCTGGCTGGATGGCCCGCTGACCACGGCCGCGCGCATCGGTGCGATCTGCTATCTCGACGAGATCGTCGAAGCGCGTCAGGACACCACTGTGGTGATCCACCCGCTCACCGACCACCGCCGCACTTTGCCGCTGGACAAGAAAGGTGAACTGATCGATGCACATCCCGATTTTCAATTGGTCATCTCTTATAACCCCGGTTACCAGAGTTTGATGAAGGACCTGAAGCAATCGACCAAGCAGCGCTTCACCGCGTTCGAATTCGATTACCCGGAAGCGAAGGTCGAGGCGGAGATCCTGAGCAAAGAAGCAGGTATCGAGATCGGCCTGGCAGCGCAACTGGTGAAGATCGGTCAGGCCGCACGCAACCTCAAGGGGCATGGATTGGATGAAGGCATCTCCACACGCTTGCTGGTGTATGCGGCCACGCTGATCAAGGGCGGTGTCACGCCGAAAGCGGCTTGCCGCATGGCGATGGTGCGTCCGATCACCGACGATGCGGATATCCGCGACACGCTGGATCACGCCATTGATGCAGTATTTGCATAAAGCCGAACCGTTCGTGGTGAGCCTGTAGAACCATATGCACGTAGTGCATGCCCTTCGACATAATCAGCGACTTGCCCGCTTGCGGGCTTAGTCGAATGGCTAGTAGTTCTATCAGGCTCAGGGCGAACGGCTTATGGATTCGTAGAGTGGGCACAAACAACGTACCCACCCCACGTTTTGATTAGTCATAGAAAGACAACCTTGTCCGAAACGGTGACCATCAGCGCGAAAATGCAACCCTACTGGGAGCGGCTCAACGTCGGCTTCCCGGATGTGCGCGCCGTGTTCGAGGAGTGCATGGTTGAAGCGCTGACCATGCTCTCCGAGGAAGGCATCGGTTCCTACATCGACAATGCCCGCTTCCTCGGCAAGATGGGGCGCGGTGTCGAACCTATCCTGATCTATCTGGAAGAAGCGCCGACCGTGGTGCAGAACGCGGGCGAAGCGGCGTTGCCAATGCTCAAGGATTTTTCCTACCTGCTGTCCAAGTCCACCAATTTCAAAGCCATCGTGCCCTTCCTGCAAACCATCGCGGCAGTTTCGCGTCGTCTGCAGTCGCAGGAACAGTTACAGCGCTACCTCGAACTGTCGCGTCAATTGATGGATGACACCACCGGTTCTGTGCACGGCTTGCACAAGACGTTTGCCAGTCCCGGACTGCCTGAGTTTTTCAAACAGGCCCCGAAGTTGCTGGAGATACTGTCGTTGCAAGGTTTGAAGAACTGGGCTGAATACGGCGCGCGTTACTACAACGACCATCCTGAACGGCAGATCGAATATTTCAACCTGCAATCGGCCGACTCCAAGGCCGTGGTGCAACGCGAGAGGCACGGCACACTGTTGGTGAACAACGAACGCAAGCTCGACCTGTACCTGCATGGCCTGTGGCAGGACAGCGACCAGCTCATACCGTACTCGCTGGCGTTCGATGAGCAGCGCAAACCGATGCCTTACTACAACGCCGAAGGCATACGCCTGCCGGATGTGTATGACGACCTAAAGTTCCTCTCGCCCTCCCCCCACCCCATGCCCTTTCCCGACGGGAGAGGGAGTCTAGTCGGGGCTGGGAGTGAGGAAACTCGGGTCATTCCAGGCATTGATCGGTATCGTGCAGCGTTAGCCCACATCGCTGCGCACCGCCGCTGGACCACACCGGTGGTGGCGGACAACATCAGCCCGTTCCAGCGCATGGCGGTGGAGTTCTTCGAGGATATCCGCGTCGAGCAACTGGCGATGAAGCTGTATCCGGGTTTGCACAATTTATTCATGGCGCTACATCCGGTTCCCATCGAAGACGCCTGCGATCCCGACAAACAATCGGCGGTGCGCCATCGTCTGGCGATGGTGTCGCGTGCAATGCTCGATCCTTCATGCAGCTATCGCAACAAAAACGTGTGCGAGGTAGTTGAACGTTTCCACTGCATTATGGCCGCTGGCGATTCGTCCACGCAGGAGATGGTCGACCTTGCGATCTCGTTCATCGCCCGCACACGCCGTCAGGCCGATTTGTCCGCCGACGTGTATTTCGATAATACCGAAGTCGATTACCGGGACGACAATCGTCATATGTGGATCTTCATCGAAGAGGGTGACGAGGAAGAAGCTTTCGACAAACCCGAGCGGGTCGAGCAGCAAGAGGAATTCAATGGCTTGCCGCCGCGCCACTATCCCGAGTGGGATTACAGCGCACAGAATTACCGTCCGGATTGGGTGAGCGTGTACGAGGGATTGCACCCGAAAGGGAATGCGGCCGACATCGACAAGCTGCTGGAAAAGCACGCGGCGCTAGCCAAGCGACTCAAGAAGATACTCGACCTGCTCAAGCCGCAGGACAAGGTGCGCATCCGCTATCAGGAAGAAGGCAGCGAACTCGATCTGGATATCGCCATCCGCTCGCTCATCGATTACAAGAGCGGTGCACAACCCGATCCGCGCATCAACATGAGCCACCGCAACGACGGTCGCAGCATCGCGGTGATGGTGTTGCTCGACTTGTCCGAATCGCTCAACGAAAAAGCGCAAGGCAGCGAACAGACGATCCTGGAATTGAGCCAGGAAGCGGTATCGCTACTCGGCTGGGCCGTGGAAAAGCTGGGCGATCCGTTTGCCATCGCGGGCTTTCATTCCAATACGCGCCACGATGTGCGTTACCTGCACATCAAGGGCTACAGTGAAAAATGGGACGACGAAGTCAAAAGCCGCCTGGCAGCGATGGAAGCCAGCTACTCCACGCGCATGGGCGCTGCGATGCGCCATGCGGCACACTATCTCGAGCAGCAGCCGACCGACAAGAAGTTGATGCTGATCCTGACCGATGGCCAACCATCGGATATCGATACCAAAGATGGCGAAATGCTGATCGCGGATGCGCGGCAAGCAGTAAAAGAACTCGACCGCAAAGGCATCTACAGCTACTGCATCAATCTCGACCCCAAGGCCGACGAGTACGTGGCGGACATCTTTGGCAGGCAGTACACCATCATTGACCGGGTCGAGCAGTTGCCGCAGAAGTTACCCGAGTTATTCATTTCATTAACCAAATAGCCGTAGAGAGCATTTCGTAAACCCTGTAAAATCAACGTCAATCTGAGGAGAGCAGTAATGAGTAAGAGTTTGATCCAGTTCATCATCGAAGAACAACGTCACATCCCCAACGCAAGCGGCGATTTCACCGGCCTGCTGAGCGACGTCATTTCAGCCTGCAAGCAGATCGCCCATGATGTGAACAAGGGAGCTTTGATCGGTGTACTGGGCAGTGCCGGCAGCGAAAACGTCCAGGGCGAGACCCAGAAGAAACTGGACATCATCACCAACGAAGTATTCATCAAAGCCAACGAATGGGGTGGCCACTTGGCGGCGATGGCCTCGGAAGAGATGGACGACATCTATCCGATCCCGGCCAAGTACCCCAAGGGCAAATACTTGATCACGTTCGATCCACTGGACGGCTCTTCCAACATCGACGTGAACATCTCCGTCGGTACCATCTTCTCCATCCTGCGTTGCCCGGAAGGCGTGACCAACCCGACCGCAGCCGATTTCATGCAGCCCGGCACCAAGCAGGTCTGCGCGGGCTATGCGCTGTACGGCCCGAACACCATGATGGTGATCACCACTGGCCAGGGCGTGAACGGATTCACACTGGACCGCGACGTCGGCGATTTCTTCCTGACGCATCCGAACATGCAGATTCCGGAAGATACAGCCGAGTTCGCCATCAACATGTCCAACCAGCGCTACTGGGAAAAGCCGGTGCAACGCTACGTTGACGAGTGCATGATGGGCAAGGAAGGCGGCCGCGAGAAGAACTTCAACATGCGCTGGGTCGCTTCAATGGTGGCCGAAGTGCACCGTATCCTGACCCGCGGCGGCATCTTCATGTATCCGTTCGACACTAAGGATCCATCCAAGGCCGGCAAACTGCGCCTGATGTACGAAGCCAATCCGATGTCGTTCATCGTCGAACAGGCCGGAGGCGCAAGCTCCACCGGTCGCGAACGCATCATGGAATTGAAACCAACCGGTTTGCATCAGCGCGTTCCTGTCATCCTCGGCTCGAAGAATGAAGTCGAGCGAGTGGTTGGATATCACAAAGGAGTATAAATAGTCATGGCCAAGCCGCTCGTTTCCATTGTTATGGGCAGTTCAAATGATTGGGAGATCATGCAGCAAGCCGCACGCGCCCTGCAGGATTTCGGCGTGACATTCGATGCGCGGGTCATCTCCGCACATCGCTCTCCTGATCTGCTGTTCGACTACATCAAGGAAATGAGCGCGCAAGGCGTGCAATGTTTCATCGCCGGCGCCGGCGGTGCGGCACATCTGGCCGGCGTGATCGCCGGCAAGACCACGCTACCGGTACTGGGCGTACCCATTCCTTCCAAATATTTGAAGGGCATGGATTCGTTACTGTCCATCGTGCAGATGCCCAAAGGCATTCCGGTCGCCACGTTTGCCATTGGCGAGGCGGGTGCGGCGAACGCGGGATTGTTCGCCGTTTCCATGTTGGCTCTGAATGACAAACAACTGGCAGCCAAGCTGACCGATTACCGCAAAAAACAAGCCGAACAGATCGCCGCAACCACTCTACCCACACTGAACTGATATGAGCGCATTACACGAATCCAATCTGACCAGCCTGAAATTCCTGCATCGCGGCAAAGTACGCGATCTGTATGAAGTGGATGCCGAGCATCTGCTGATCGTGCAGACAGATCGCCTGTCCGCATTCGATGTGATCCTGCCGACGCCGATCCCCGGCAAAGGCGAGGTGCTTACGGCAGTCTCCAATTTCTGGTTCAAGAAGCTCGGCAATGTCATCCCCAATCATCTTTCGGGTATCGACCCCGAGTCAGTAGTGAAAACCGATGCAGAAAAGGCGCAAGTGCGCGGACGCGCCTTCGTCACCAAGAAGCTCAAGCCACTGCCGATCGAAGCTATCGTGCGCGGCTATCTGGCCGGTTCTGGCTGGAAGGACTACAAGAAGACCGGTGCCGTGTGCGGCATCCAGTTGCCCGCAGGTATGCAGGAAGCGCAGAAGCTGCCGCAACCCCTGTTCACGCCTTCGACCAAGGCGGCGGCGGGCGAACACGACGAGAATATCTCGTTCGAGGAAGCAAAAAAACTGCTGGGTGCGGACATGGCCGAGCAAGTCAAGAATGCCACGCTGGCACTCTACACCCAGGCAGCCGACTATGCGCTGACCAGAGGCATCATCATCGCCGACACCAAGTTCGAGTTTGGCACTGACAGCCAGGGAAATCTATATTTGATCGATGAGGCGCTCACGCCCGATTCGTCGCGCTTCTGGCCTGCCGATCAATACAAGGTCGGCAGCAATCCGCCCAGCTTCGACAAGCAGTTCGTGCGCGACTGGCTGGAGTCTTCCGGCTGGAACAAGCAACCGCCCGCACCGCAGGTTCCGGCGGATGTATTGCAGAAAACCGCTGACAAATACCGCGAAGCACAGCGGCTTCTTACGGGCGCATGACGGACATCCCCCTCAAACTCATAGAAGGCTTCCGTCGCTTCCGCGAGCAACATTTCGAGCGTATCGACAGCCTTTACCAGCAACTCGTAAAAGAAGGCCAGACCCCCAAAACATTGGTCGTCGCTTGTTGCGATTCGCGTGTGGATCCGGCGCTGGTATTCGATTGCGATCCCGGAGATCTGTTCGTTATCCGTAACGTGGCCAATCTTGTTCCGCCATTGGAGGAACACAGCGGGCATCACGGTACGACTGCAGCCATTGAATATGGAGTAAGCACGCTGGGTGTGAAACACATCATCGTGCTGGGACATGCGCATTGCGGCGGCATCAATGCATTGGTCAAGACGGGCGGTGTGGGCACCCCTGGTTCCTATATTGACGATTGGATGTGTCTGGTGGAGAGCGCCAGGGCAGATGTGATAGCGGAGATGCCGCAGGCCACCTTGGCCGAACAGGAACGCGCCTGTGAAAAGCGCGCCATCCTGGTCTCGCTAAACAATCTGATGACATTTCCCTGGATACGCGAACGCGTGGAGCTGGGAGACTTGTATTTGCACGGCTGGTATTTCGATATCCAGCCTGGCCAGTTGATGCGTTACGACACGAGTACTGACAGTTTCATCGCGCTGTGATCACTTGGCGGCGGCGGCAGGCTGGGTTTTGGCAGCCAGCCCCTTCAATTCGCGGTAGCGTTGTTTATCAGCCTCGTAGCGCAATTTGACCGCTGCCGATTCCTTTTGGCTGGTATCCAGATCCCTTTGCAACTTGGCCACGCGCGCTTCCGTCTCGGTGAGGTCATCAGCCAGCGACTGCGGTATCTTGCGATTTTGTTTGGTCCGCGCATCGCTTTCCTGTTGCAACTGAACCAGAGATTCCTGTGCCGATTTCAACAGAGTGGTATAGCTACCGATGCGTGCGTCGACTTGCGTCAGGTTGCGGTCGCGCGCCAGGTCGATCTCCTTTTCGTTGCTGTAGGTGTTGAGCAAAGCATTGTCGTGGCGCTTGGCATCGATGGTGGCCTGGCTATCCGGTGTTTTGCTGATGGCAACCGGCGCCCCCTTGTCCTCGGCGCGCTGCTTGTTCAGCTTTTCAACCTGACCTTTTTCCAGCTTCATCTTTTCCGAATTGGCATATTCGGGCGGAATGGTCTCGCCGTAATGCGTTACCCCCTTCTCATCCACCCACTTGTAGAGCTTGGCTTCTGCACTCAACGAGAAAACGATGCACAAAGCCGCACACGCCAGCAACAATTCAGACTTGATCATTCTTTCACCCCGTAACGGTCACGATAGGATTGTACCGCGTGCAGATTCTGCACCAGTTCTGCCTGTCCCTGCAAATAAGCGAGCAGATCATCCAGTGCGGCGATGGAGATGACGGGCAGACCGTAGTCACGCTTCACTTCCTGCACTGCCGACAACTCACCCTGTCCGCGTTCCATTCGATCCAGCGCGATCACTACGCCGCACGGTGTTGCACCGGCAGCACGGATAAGTTCGATGGACTCACGCACCGAAGTGCCGGCCGAGATCACATCGTCGATGATCAGCACTCTGCCCTGCAACTTCGCGCCCACTGTGGTGCCGCCCTCACCGTGGTCTTTGGTTTCCTTGCGGTTAAAGCAATACGGCACGTTGCAACCTTGCTCAGCCAGCGAGATGGAAGTGCCCGCCACCAGCGGAATACCCTTATAGGCCGGGCCGAACAGCATGTCGAACGGCACGTTCGAGGCAAGGATCGCCTGCGCGTAGAACTGGCACAGCTCGCGCAGGGCGGCACCATCCTGGAACAATCCGGAGTTGAAGAAATAGGGGGAAAGACGACCGGCCTTGGTCTGGAACTCACCAAAGCGCAATACGTTCTGCGCAACAGCGAAGCGGATGAAATCCTGGCGGTAAGCGTGCATGGATAGCTTTGCAGAGTGATTGAACAGAGTCGCTATTATAATGCGCGGAGATATTCAACGAGAGAATTCATGCGCATCATCACCCTCAACCTGAACGGCATCCGCTCCGCCTACAACAAAGGCCTGCTGGAATGGTTTGCCAAGCAGGATGCCGACATCCTGTGTGTACAGGAACTCAAGGCCCAAGCCGCCGATATGACGCCGGACATGCTCGCCCCGCTCGGTTACCACGGCTATTTCCACTATGCCGAAAAGAAAGGCTATAGCGGCGTCGGAATCTACAGCAAGCGCAAACCGGACAACGTCACCGTCGGTCTCGGCATCCCCGAGTTCGATGCTGAAGGCCGCTACATAGAGGCCCAGTTTGGCAACCTGAGTGTAGTGTCGCTGTATCTGCCCTCCGGCTCCAGCGGTGAAGAACGTCAGGCGGTGAAATTCAAATTCCTCGAAGCCTTCATGCCTCACCTCCGCCAAATGATGGAGAACTCAAAGGGCGCAGTTGTCGGTGAGTCGCGGCTGCTCCCGCAAACGGCTGGCTCCGCCAGTAACGTGTCGCAGCCGCACATGTCGCCACCATTCAGCAGCGGGCGCGACATCATAGTCTGCGGTGACTGGAACATCGCCCACACTGAAAAAGACTTGAAGAACTGGCGCGGCAACAAGAAGAACTCCGGCTTCCTGCCCGAAGAGCGCGCCTGGCTCACTGAACTGTTCAATGAAGTCGGCTTCGTTGATGTGTTCCGCAAACTGCATCCAGAACTTGAAGCCTACACCTGGTGGTCGAATCGCGGCCAGGCATGGGCAAAGGATGTGGGATGGCGTCTGGATTACCATGCAGTTACCCCGGACATGGCTGCAAGGGCAGTATCGGCGGGCATCTATAAGGATCAGCGTTTCAGTGATCATGCACCGATGATGGTGGATTACAAGGACCAGGAATGAAGACGAGCAACGAGCCATCCTTTCCGCAACATAGAACCATGCATCCACTCAATGTCATCAGATTTCGCAACAGTCTCTGTTTCAGCCTGTTCGCCTTGCCGCTGTTTGCCCATGCAAGCCTTCCAGTATCTTCAAATGTTCCAGGTGGCGTCGCGGTCGTGCCGTTGTGCAGCATCGCAGTCTGTACAGTTGCGCCGCAAACGTGGCTGGACGAACAGCCCGTGCTGGTGACATCCGATCATGATGAGTGGGTTGCGGTGGTCGGTCTGGCACTGACCACGACGCCGGGTGCACATGAATTGCGCGTCAAGATCGGCACCGAGACGAAGGATCAGTCATTCACCGTTAATGCCAAAGACTACCCCGAGCAGCGCATCACGCTCAAAGACAAGGGCAAGGTCGACCTGTCGCCCAAGGACCTGGCGCGCGCCAATCGCGAGATCGCTGCCATCACGAAACTCAAGCATCACTGGCACGCAGTGCCGGATATCGATCTGGCGTTCATCCAGCCCGCCGAGGGTAAGCAGGGAGGTCGCTTCGGCGTGCGCCGCTTCTTCAACGGCGAGCCGCGCGCACCGCATGCAGGCCTGGATGTGGTGGTGAAGCGCGGTACGCCGGTCAAGGCCAGCGCGCAGGGCAAGGTGCTGGCAGTCGCCAATTACTTCTTCAACGGCAAGACGGTCTTTGTCGACCACGGCAACGGGCTCATCACCATGTATTGTCACCTCGACCGCATCGATGTGAAGTCCGGAAAGCCTGTGGAAAAGGGACAGCAGCTCGGCCTCTCCGGGATGACCGGCCGCGCTTCCGGACCGCATCTGCACTGGAGCGTGATACTGAATGGAGCGATGGTCGATCCGGAAACCTTCCTTCCGGCAAAATGAACGCATTGCGCGGTGCAAAACGAGACGATGAAAAGATGAGATCGATCAACGAACCTTTGACGCTGGTGATCGCCGGCCTTGTCCTGCTCGGCATCACCGCCATCCACCCGCATGACTACACCACTTGGTGGATGGAGACCGCGCCCATATTCATCGCATTGCCCATCCTTGTCGCTACTTACAAAAGCTACACCCTAACTCCGCTGACGTATCGCCTGCTGTTCGTGCATGCGCTCATCCTCATGGTCGGCGGGCATTACACCTACGCCGAGGTGCCGCTGGGTTATTGGATGGAAGACTGGTTCGGCTTTGTGCGCAATGATTACGACAAGATCGGCCACTTCGCGCAAGGCTTCGTCCCCGCCTTGCTGTTCCGCGAATTGCTGCTACGCAGTTCACCCTTGAAGCGCGGCAAACTGCTGTTCACGCTGGTGACCGCCTGCTGCCTCGCCATCAGCGCGACCTACGAACTCATCGAATGGGCAGCGGCCATCAGCATGGGGCAAGGTGCGGATGCCTTTCTCGGGACACAGGGCGACCCGTGGGATACACAGACGGATATGTTGATGGCGTTGATTGGAGCGATCTGCGGGCAAATGGCGTTGGGAAAGATACAAGACGGTCAACTATTGCGAAGCTGAACTGACCCGGTCCTTTCGGACACTCCAATCAAGCAACACTCCTTCTTCGCTCGAACTCTACCGGACTGACATAACCTAGCGACTGATGTATCCGGCTACGGTTATAGAACAGCTCGATGTAATC
>Ga0265324_10000613_pt1 | contig 24352 bp, 24 predicted proteins | sample 41419metaG_FD_198634 | JGI IMG/M metagenome (GOLD analysis project Ga0265324, IMG submission 198634) | Rhizosphere microbial communities from Carex aquatilis grown in University of Washington, Seatle, WA, United States - 4-14-19 metaG | ecosystem: Host-associated > Plants > Roots > Rhizosphere...
CCAACCATCAGCCCGGCGATGAACACCGCCAGCACGACGAACACGAGCATTCCATAAAGCCCCGCGCCGACGCCGCCGAAGATGATTTCGCCAAGCTGGATGTTGAACAGCGGCACCAGCCCGCCGAGCGGCGTGAAGGAATCGTGCATGGAATTCACCGCGCCACACGACGCATCCGTCGTGATCGTGGCAAACAACGCGGAGTTGAAAATGCCGAAGCGGACTTCCTTGCCTTCCATGTTGCCACCGGCGGCGGTGAGGCCGAGCTGCTGATGGATCGGATTGCCCGCCGCTTCGTAATGCCACGCGGCCAGCGCGCCGGCGAGGAACAACGCCAGCATGGTGATCCACACCGCCCAGCCGTGCCGCTGGTTTTTGGTCATGCGGCCGAGGTAGTAAGTCAGGCCGCTGCCGATGCTGAAGATGGACAGCATTTGCAGGAAGTTGGAAAGCGGCGTGGGATTTTCAAACGGATGCGCGGCATTGGCGTTGGTATAGCCGCCGCCGTTGGTGCCCAGCATTTTGATGGCGACCTGCGAGGCCATCGGACCTTGCACGATGGATTGTTCCTCCACTTTTTGATCCACCATGACGGGCATGTTGGTCATGACTGGCTGGCCTTTCGCGTCGAGCTGCGGCACATCCACCATCACCGCCACGCCGTTGGTCATCAGCGGCTGACCCTTTTCATCCAGCTTCGGCGCTGACACCGTGACCGCGACATTCGTGGTCACCGGCTGGCCCTTGTCGTCGGTTTTCTGAACCTGGATCGTGTAGGATTCAACCAGCTTCGCCGTGGTGTAGGGCTTGAAGTTTTGAATCATGCCTTGCGACACCAGCACGACCGCGAACAGCAGGCAAACCGGCACCAGCAAATAATAAGTGACGCGCACCAAATCCACCCAGAAGTTGCCGAGCAGGTTCGTCGAATGCCGCGCAATGCCGCGCACCAGCGCCGCCGCGATGGCGATGCCGGTGGCCGCCGAGCCGAAGTTGTGAATCGTCAGCGCGACCATCTGCGAGAGATAGGACATCGTGCCTTCGCCGCCGTAGCTCTGCCAGTTGGTGTTCGTCGTGAAGCTGACGGCGGTGTTGAACGCCAGATCCGGCGACAGCGCGCCGAGATGTTGCGGATTGAGCGGCAGGAAATTTTGCAGCCGCAGAATCGCATAAGTGAACACGCAGCTCACCAGGCTGAACAGCAGCATGGCCCAGGTGTATTGCCGCCAGTTTTGCTCCTGCTCCGGGCGCACGCCCATGACCCAGTAGGAGAGGCGTTCGAGCGGACGGATCACCGGGTCGAGCCAGGTTTTGCCCTTGGGATCGAGCACCCGCATGAGGTAAAGCCCCATCGGTTTGGTGATGAGCGCGAGCGCCGCGACGTAGAGCGCGAGTTGTAACCAGCCGGAAGTGTTCATGGGTTGTTAAAATTTTTCAGGATAAACCATCGCGATGAACAGGTAGGCGAACAGCGCGACAGCAATGAGGCCGACAATAATGTTTTCCATAAAAGTTTAGAGTTTTTCGCACCAGTGGGCGTAAAGTTCGCTGGCCGCAATAAACAGGACGACGGTTCCGATATAGATGGTATCGAGCATAAAATGGGTCAGGCGTGAAAACCTGCGGGTTGGTTTTGTTGGATCACTTCGGCCAGCCGGGTGGCCAGTGACTGCGGCTCGTCGGTGCCGAGCGCGAATTTTTTGCCGCTGCGCAAGGTGATGAGGATGGCGTCGAAGCCGGACACGTTGTAAAGCCAGCCGAGGCGCGGACTCCAGTGAATGCCCCAGCTCAGGCCGGTCCGCACCGGTTCGGCGGAGACGATTTCCGCGAGCGGAACGCTTTTGTGGAGGAGTCCCGACCCAAAATTCCAAACGAGTGTGCCGTCGGTGATTTCGATGGTGAGCGAGCGAAACAGCCAAGCTATCACCAGTAAAATCAGCGGTGCAATCCACAGCGGCTTAAGCAACATCATCGCCAAAACGCCAAAGATCATCGCCATGCCGAGCGTCACCGCGAGAATCAGTGTTCCACGCTGCGTGTGCCGGTAGCTGCCAGCAAATGTATTCGAGGTCATAGCCAATCCAATTCAATTGTGGCTGCCGTTCGCGCCCATTTTTTGTGGGCACAACGCGACAGCGCATTTTTTAATCGGGGTGACCTTGGTTTCCCGCACACGCGGGAGCTAGAGGATCGCCCTTCCAATTGCCTGCGAGATTAGCTGTCGGGCTTGGCCTTGAAAGTGGCCTTGAAACCAGTTGCCTGGTTTCGTTCGCCCCGTCCTCAACTTTGAGGAGTTTGGGTCTCCCGCGTCCGGCTTCAGGAAGGAAGCCAGACTTCGGCTGCAACGCGAAAACTTAATCATATCCGCCGCCGTTTGTCAAATTTTGCTCAGAAAACCAAGAAAACCGTTGCCAAAACACCGTCCGCCGCGTCTCATTTGGCACCGGCATGAATTGGAAAATCATTTTTTGCGCCGCCGCCCTGCTTTGGCCGGCGGTGCGGCTGCTGGCGGCGGATGAAACCAATTCCGCCGCGAAAATTTCCGCGCCGTCGCCCGCGCGCGAATTCCGCGCCGCGTGGATCACCACCGTCGCGAACATTGACTGGCCGTCCAAGCCCGGCCTGCCGGTCGCGCAACAAAAGGCCGAGCTGATTTCGCTGCTCGACCGCGCGGCGCAGTTGCATTTGAACGCCGTTTTCTTCCAAGTGCGTTCGGTGTGCGACGCCGTTTACGCCTCGCCGCTGGAACCGTGGTCGGAATATCTCACCGGCGTCCAAGGCAGGCTGCCGTCGCCGTTTTATGATCCGCTGGCGCTCGCCGTGACCGAAGCACACAAACGCGGGCTGCAACTGCACGCATGGTTCAATCCGTTCCGCGCCGGCCATCCCGAATCCAAGTCGCCGCCGGCGCTCAATCACGTCACGCGCACGCATCCGGAAATCATCCGGCATTACGGCAAGCAAACCTGGAGCGATCCCGGCGAACCGGAGGCGCAAGCCCGCGCGCTCGCCGCCGTGCTCGACGTGGTGAAGCGCTACGATGTGGATGGCGTGGTGTTCGACGATTATTTTTATCCGTATCCCGAAAAAAGCTGGAGCGGTGCGCCCATGGATTTTCCCGACGCCGCGAGCTGGAAAAAAATCGGCGTGCAATCCGGCCTGAGCCACGACGACTGGCGGCGTGCGAACATCAACCAGTTCGTCCAGAAAGTCTCGTCGTCCGTCCACGCCGCGAAACCATGGGTGCAGTTCGGCATCAGCCCGTTTGGCATCTGGCGGCCGGGCGTGCCGGCGGGCATTGACGCCAAAGCGCTTGATTCCTACGCCAAGCTCTACGCCGACGCGCCGCTGTGGCTGCGCAACGGCTGGGTGGATTATCTCGCGCCGCAGCTTTACTGGCCCATTGCGCCGCGCGAACACAGCTTTCCGCTGCTGCTCCAATGGTGGCGGCAGCAAAACCCCAAGGGCCGCCACGTCTTCGCCGCGTTGAACGACGTGGAAACCGGGAAAAAATTTTCCGACGACGAAATCGGCCGGCAGATTGACGTCGTCCGCACGCAGACGAGCAACGGCGGCGGAGTCCATTATCATCTCCGCACGCTCGCGGAAAATTCCGGCCTCGCCAAAACCGTGGCGGCGAAATACGCGCCGCCCGCGCTGCCGCCGGCGGTGCCGTGGCTGGTCGCCACGCCGCCGGAAAAGCCAAAATTGACGACGCCGCCAGGCTACAACAACGGCGTTGCCTTTGGCTGGCAAAAAAACGAAGCGGCGCGGTGGTGGCTGTTGCAGGCCTGTGTGCAAGGCAACTGGACGACGCAGGTTTTTCCCGCGCCATGGGCCGGGTTCACCTACAGCAATTCGCGGCCCGACGCCGTTGTCTTGCGCGCCGTGGACCGGCTGGGAAATTTGAGCGAGCCGGCGGTCTGGACGCCGAAAAAATCTTCGCCGCCGGACGCCGCGAAGGGTGCGGAGCGAATGAAAAAGTGATCGCAGGGGGGCACGAGCCCCAAACTTTTTTGAACGAGGACTCGTGGAACTCGTTGCTCCGAGAACGAAAGATTGGTTTTGGCAGGGCTGTAAGCCGAATTCTGTCTGCGCCTTGCGGCGGAGAGAATCATTTGTCTGAGCGACCGATACCCGAAACCTGTCCGCTTTCGCGGGCGCGGAGCGGGCAGCTCCTCGGTTTCCAATTTGGCCTTGCACCCGATGGGGTTTTCCGTGCCGTGTCGCTTGCGCTTCACGCGGTGCGCTTTTACCGCACCTTTTCACCCTTACCGTTGAACTTGCGTCCAACGGCGGTTTAATTTTCTGTGGCACTTTCCGTCGGCCAGTCTTCCAACTGGCCGCCTGCGTGTATCCCAGCCGAACAAGCCTGGGTTACGCAGCATCGCGCCCTGTGGAGTTCGGACTTTCCTCCCCGGACTTGCGCCCGGAGCGATTCTCCGTCCTGCCAAAACCAGTGGCAATCTAGCTGAAAACCTGAATAATTCAAGCCATGGCTTGACCAAATGTTGCGCCTGTGGCTTGCCTCGATTTGACCGAAGCCGGGCGCAAGACATCCAGCGCTGCTTTTCGGGTAATCTCACTCATTTGGATGTTCAGGCTTCGGCAACACCCCTTTTTGAGCAACAAATGGTTTCCTCAACTCCTTTCTCCCCGGCATCGGCAACCCGCTTATTGGGTCAAATCGCTTTTGATGACAACGCAACCCGCGCTGAATTTTTGGGTGTTTTTGGTTGCTTTTCAGCCCCAAGCTGGCAAAGTTGACAACTCAATGTCGGGGCGTAGCGTAGTCTGGCTAGCGCGCTTGTTTCGGGTACAAGAGGTCGTGAGTTCGAATCTCACCGCCCCGACCATTTTTTCAAGGGTTTTCCAATCTGGGCAACGGTTCCAACTTGGAGTGGGTCAATGTTTCCACGGTTACGGAACCATGAAAGCCGAAAAGACCGCTTCTCTCAAATCGGATTCCGCATCGCTACCGGATTTATCAAAGCTGGAACCTGCGCGGCGGGCGGCAAAAAAACCGCTCAAAAAATCAAAAGGCCGGCGGCGGGCGCACGCAGGGCTTTCGGAGTCACGCAAAAATCTTGTCCGAGCGGCCACGGGAAGCCCTCACGAAACCTTGCGATTTCTGTTTGAATGACGGCGGGCGGAACTTAAAATCGCGCGCATCATGGACAGCCTGCTCGTTCAACTCTCTACGATTCTCGCGCCGCTGAAGCTGGCGGAGCTGTTTCCGCAGCCTCAGCCGCTCGAGGTGGAGTTGGGTTGCGGCGACGCGTCGTTCCTCGCGGAATACGCGCGCCGGAATCCGCAGAAAAATTTCATCGGCGTCGAGCGGCTGCTGGGGCGCATCCAGAAGCTCGATAAAAAAGGCCGGCGGATCGGCCTGACGAACACGCGCGGCGTCCGCATCGAGTCGGCGTATTTTCTGGAATATCTGCTGCCGCCGCATGGTGCGGCGGCATTGCACATTTATTTTCCCGATCCGTGGCCGAAGAAGAAGCACCGCCGCCACCGGCTCATCGGCGAAACTTTTCCCGCGCTTGCCCGCCGCGCGCTCGCGCCCGGCGGCACGGTTTTTCTGCGAACGGACGATGCGGATTATTTCCAGCAGATGAACGAGGTTTTCGCCGCGGCAAAGGAATTTGAAACGGTGGCAACGCCGGCGGCGCTGGCCGAAATCACCACGGACTTCGAGCGGGATTTTAATGCGCAGGGAATTCCGACGCTGCGCGCGGCCTATCAATTGAAACCGTGAGAGACTCCCATTTGCGATTTACGATATACGATTTACGCGGCGGCGGCGGATTCGAAATCGGCTCGTAAATCGCAAATCGCAAATTCCATCACACGTCAATCACCGGCCCGTTGCCGCCGCCGGGCGGATTGGGCGGGCCGGGCGGGCGGCGCTGCACGGAGACCCGCGCGTTGCCGGTCAGGACGTTCAGCGCCACGGAGATCAGGCTGATGATGAGCGCGCCGAGGAAGGCGTAGCCGAAACTGTCCACTTGGAAATGCGGCTGGAGCAGCGCGCCAACGAGGTAAAGCAGCAGCGCGTTGATGACCAGCGTGAACAGCCCGAGCGTGAATATCAGCAGCGGCAGCGCGATCAGCATCAGGATGGGCCGCACAAAGGCGTTCAGGATGCCCAGCAGCAGCGCGGCAACCAGCAGGTTTAGCGGATGGTTGTCGTAACTGATGTGCTTGTGCAAAATCATCGCCGCCACCAACACGGCCAGCGTGTTGATGATCCAGCTTTGCACGAAGCGTAGGAATTTTTTTGAGCGGGGCTGCATGGATGAAAAAACTAGTGCACCGGAATTTTCCCCGATTCCGCCGCAAAAACAAGGCACGATTTTGGCTGGCTCGCGGCCACCTCCCCGCCGGTGCCGACGCGAAGAACGGGCTGTGGCCCATTACGCCGGACCAGACCGTGACGGTGCTGGTCCCGAATGATCTCTATCTCACCGGCCACGGCGTGACCGTCTTCGGCCAGGCGGGGAAAGTGATTGGTCCCCTTGACGGGCCGGAAAAATGGTTGGCGAACGTGTGCTTCGGCGGTGCGGATCACCGGTTCAGGGCTGGCCAGCCATTCATTCGGAATTGGAGCGGCAGAGGTTTTTGAACAGGGAAAACCAGAACCCCAGCAGGCCAAGCAAAATCACGAGGCTCAAAATGACCGAGCTGCGTCCGAGCGACAGCCCCAGCACGAAAAAATTGAAGGAGATCAGGAAATAGCCGATGACGATCAGCGGGCTTTTCCGCAGGCGATCCTGGGTGCCGTTCCGGAGCACTTCGCCTTCGGAAAAAACCTGGAGATACGGCATCAGGTTGTTGTAGGGCCCGACCGCGCGGCCGCAATGCTCGCAAAACCAGGCCGTCGGTGGCTGCGGCGTCGAGCAATGCGGACAGATTTCCGCCGCCGCCTGCAACTGGTTTTCCACCTCGCCATCCCAGGGATCGGGCCGGACCGGTGCGTCGCGAATCCAGGTCACCAGCTTCCACAGCGCCGCCAAAGCGAGTCCGCCCAGGGCAAGGTCGCCGATCATCAGATTGGGATCACTGACTGCAAACATAACGGCTGCTGTAATCTGTCATGCCGGCCGGCCCTGTCAAGTGGCATCAAATCGCGCATGCGGCCAGACAGGTTAAAGAAGGCATCGAAGCCCGACATCCGGCTCGCGCCGGTGGCCGCCGCCAATGCCGGGAAATTCCAATTGCGCGTCTCCGCGTGGCAAAACCGGCAGTGCGTCCTCCTGACCTTCGCTGACCTGACAATAGCCCTGCCATTCATTGTTGGGCCGGATTTCAACCGCAAAACCCACGAAAGGAAATGGGACGCAAAGCCCGTAGGGCTGGCATCTTTGTAGATTGCGATTTCAAAACGAATCAAGCTCCGTTCAGGAGCGACATCTGGTGGGGCGAGCGTCCTCGCGAGCCGGCTCGTCGGTAGCCTCGCCCCACCGGTTCTGCCGCCCCGCGAACGGCAGGGAAAGGTTCGCGCTATTGACCGCATGAGCGGCAGTTCTCTGGTTAAAACTCGAACTTGAAGGCCAAATCGAGATGGCGCTGGGATGAATCGTGCGGAGAGGCCTGATCATCGCCGCCGTCGTCCTTGAGATTCTTGCCGACGGAATAGACGATTTTCTTCTCCGCCGAATAGCGCAGCGGCTGGCCGTCAAAATCATCCACCGGCACAGCTTCCAGAAATTCCGGCACCAGCGCATTCAAGTCGGGCGGCAGATGTCCATGCGTCAGTTGATAGGCGCGCAGGGCGAGGATGGTGCGGATGGCCTGCAATTGCACGTCGCCCTTCGACTTTTTTTCCAGCGAACCGGCCAAGGCGGGCATCATCATGTAAAACAGGATTTGGCCGACCGGATTTCCGCTCAGACAAATCGAGACCATGTCCGGCCGCGCTTGCATCCCGGCCACGTTGGCCTCGCTGTAATGGTGCGGGGCCGCTTTCACCAGCATCAACGCCCCGCGCGCGAACAAGCCTTCGGTCTGGCTGTAACTGAAGATGGGCCAGACCGACCAGAAACCGAAATGCGGCAGATCCTCGCTCTTGATGCGGCCGGCGCGCATGGCCGCCAGCGTATTCATCTGCACCTGATGCTCCACCCGGATGGCGTTGGCAAACGCCTCGCCGGCTTCGCCGGGCTGGGTTTTAAGCTGGAGGCTGTAGGCTTTCAACTGGTCCGGCGTCAGCTGGGTTTTGCCCACCCAATGCTGGATTTGGCCCAAGCCCATCGTGTTGACGGCGGCACCGACCAGATAAACGATCAGCACGCCGTGGGAATTCTCCATCCGCCGGCCCAACTGGATGTGTTTCACCAGCTCGTCAAACGCCGCCTGGTCCTGGCCGCGGTGAAGGAGAAAGTTTTCGCGCACCATGGCCAGTTGCGCCAGTTGTTTCCAACTCGCCAGATAAGGCAGCAAATCTTCCATGGTGGAAACTTCCGGCACCTGAAAATCCGGGAGCTTCACGGCGGCGTCCCAGCCGGCGAGCGCCTCGCGGTTGCTGGCGAGCACCGTCGCGGCCAGCGCGTCATCCCAATTGGTGTCCTTCACCAGATCGCCGATGGCCTGCTCCTGGTCTTTCGGCCACCAGATGTTATTGGTCGCCGCCGCCAGCAGGTCGTAGCCGTTGGCACCGGGGGAAATCGTGGCGCGCGCCAACTGCAGTTCCTGATTCTGAACCGGCGCGGGCGTGAGCGAGCGCAGGAAGATGCAGGCCAGAAGCAACCCGATCACGGCCAGAAAACCCAGGGAAATCCGCAGCAGCCATTTTTTCATGCCGACAAACTGCGCCCGCCCGCCCGCCAAGGCAAGCCGTTTGAAGTGAGGAGCGGCGACCGAAAGCCAGCCGAGAGTCTGGCTAAACCGCCTTGACCAAACTTTTGCGACCAATCATGCTGCCCGCCATCAGCCATCACTCCGGGAATACGGACAATAACCAAACATCACATGAAACTTCCTTGCCTGTACCTCAATTCAATCCTCATCGCCTCGGCCATCATGTTTTCCGGTTGCGCCACCGCGCCCAAGACGGTGAAAGTAAGCGCGCAGATTCTCGTCACCGATGCCGGCAAAGTTCAAAAGACCGGGCTGGCTCCGGTTTGGATTTACGACGCGACCAATGCGCAACTGACGGCCCAGTTTCCACTGCCGAAATTCGGCGGGCGCAGCCGGCAGGACTGGCAGCGGATCACGACCGCCTTTCCGAATTCGCTCAACGTCTATTCCAATTACGCCGCGCTGGACCCGCTCGGACCTCAGGCCGAGGTCAAACGAATCGCCGCCAACGCGGAGTATTACAAGATGAAGGACGCCCTGAACGGCCAGACCAACGGCCCGGCCTTTGACGCCGTCCAACGACAGGAATTGGAAGTGAAGCGCCTGCTGGCCGAGGAAAACAAACTTTGGGACGCGGCGGACGATGCGCGCGAGTTGATTGTCCTGTGGTATAACCTGAATCCGGGACTGCTTTACGCGGCGGGCCTGCCCGCACCGCTGGCGACGGCCCAGACCGACAAGAAAGGCAATTTCAACTTCACTCTTCCCGCCGGCAAAAGCGTTCTCATCGCCGCGCACATCGAAGGCACGGTGGATGGGCAGCCAGGGAATTATTTCTGGCTCCTGCCGTTCAATGCCGGCATTGCCGCCACCAACGCCATCGTTTTGACCGGCGACAATGCCAGTTGCAAACACACCAAGCCGCAAATGCCGCCCGTCATGCTGCCCGAAGCCAACGGTTACATCGGCAACGTCGGCTTCTGGATGCTCAACCGCGCGCGCGATGCGCGGCAGAGTTACGAACCACCGACGCAAAGTGCGCCAGGCAACGAGTCTCTCCGCCTGTCATCGCCGGGGACGAGGTAAGCAGGCCGGTTTTGCCGCTCAAGCAAACGGCTGGAAAAGGTTCGCGCCGGTCAGCAGGCGAGACGAACCGTTCTAATCTTTGAAGGTTTGCGCGATTGCTCTTGCGGCTTGTTCTGCCTGAACATCGGCGCGTGGAATTTGCTTATTGAGTGCAACTGCTTTATCAATTTCCTCTTGCGTCCGATAATCACCGGGCAAGTAATTGACTGCGGGAAGAACGGGAATTTGCAAGGGGATTGGACGGTAATCGTTGTAATCAAATTTCCCAAACCATGAAATATCCAGCAACCTTTTATCTGGCGGATGATCAAAAACCATCACATAGCCAAATGGCGGAAAAATAATTTCTGAATAGGTTGAAGTGGGGTCTGAAGCGTCGGTGCTCAATCGGCCAGTCACACCTGACTGGCGCACTGCGCTAACTGCGTAAAATGTAAAAATTCGCAAGTGTGCCGGAAGATGCTTCCGTTTTTTATCAAGAACGAACCTCTCCAAATCAGGTTGGGCTTTGCGAAACTGCGGGCCATTAACACTGAAAAACATACAGGCGATTTGTTTTATTACCCGCAACGGCAATAGATGGAAGTTGTAATAGAGAGTTGGAGTATTTCGAGCCATTACTAACTTTTCCATTCCCTGATAAACCCAATCCACATAATTTTTCCCATACCAGTGGCCAGTCAGACTATTGCAACGTTCACAAAGCGTGTAAGCACCTGCCCCGCGTTGCATTATTTTGGACTTTGTATTTGTGGGGTCACCTTTCTTAAGAATTTCATCAATGCCTTTTAGAACGATTGGCCGATTGTTAAATGCAGCTTCTGGCGGAACGTGCTCGTAGGACAATTTCCCGAACTTCCCGCAGATGTGACATTCACCTTCTTTTGGTTTGCGTGACATGAATCACAACCGCACCGGAATGTTCTTCTCCTTCAAAAACCGTTTCACCTCGCCCACGGTGTAGGTGCCAAAATGGAAAATGCTCGCGGCGAGAACGGCGTCGGCTCGGCCGTCGAGCAGCACTTCCGCCATGTGTTCCAGACTGCCCGCGCCGCCGCTGGCCACTACCGGCACGCCCACGGCCTCACTCACGCGGCGGGTGATGACGAGGTCAAAGCCTTGCTTGGTGCCGTCGGCGTCAATGGAGTTCAGCACAATCTCGCCCGCGCCGAGCGCCACGGCGCGCTTGGCCCATTCGAGGGCGTCCAGGCCGGTGTCCTTGCGGCCACCGTGCGAGAACACGCCCCATTTGTCCGGCGCGATCTTCTTGGCGTCAATCGAGACGACGATGCACTGGCTGCCGAATTTTTCCGCGCCCTGCCGGATGAGTTCGGGGTTGGCGATGGCGCTGGAGTTGATGGAAATCTTGTCCGCCCCGGCGCGCAGCATGGTGAACATGTCGTCCACGGACTTGATGCCGCCGCCGACGGTGAGGGGCATGAAACATTGGTCGGCGGCGCGCTCGATGACCTCGACCATCGTGCCGCGCCCGTGTGCGGTGGCGGTGATGTCGAAGAAGACCATTTCGTCCGCGCCCTGCTCGTTGTAGCGGAGGGCGAGTTCCACGGGGTCGCCGACGTTGCGCAGGCCGCCCTTTTCGGCCACGCCGAACTGGACGCCGCGCGTGACCTGGCCGTCATGGACGTCGAGACACGGGATGACACGTTTTGCAATCACGTTGAACATTTAAGGGGGTGTTGCGTCCAAGGGCAAATGATAAGTGACATATTTTCCTTGAAAGCGGTTTGCTGTCGGCGCAAGAATGAATCCGGTTCAAGGTTTTTGAGGTGCATATGAAAATGAATTGTCACAGCGCGGGCGTCTTCGCAGGACTTTTGACAATCTTGGCGGCCACCGGCTGCCGCACGGATTATGGCGCGGGCAGCCCGTATCAGCCCGGACCGGTCGTGGGCAAGACCGTGGGCAACGGCGTGGGCGTGGTGGCGGGCAACGCCGCCGGCCTCGGCGTCGGCGCGGTGGAAGGCACGGTGCATGGCGTGGCCAGCACCATTGACCCCAGCTATCATCTGGTGCGCGTCTGGAAAACCGAGACCACCGCCGACGGCCGCACGATCCAGGTGCCGCAGGATATTCTGGTGGACAAGTATGGCCGGCCCGTGACGGCACCGCCGCCAACGGGAAACCTCCCGCCGCCTTCCGGTTCACTTCCGGTTCCGGCACCGGCGGCTCAGAATTGATTTCCGACCGCAGCCTCTGAAAACTTCCCTTTATGAAAAAATTCATCATTGCCGCCGTGTTTGCCGTGCTGGCGCTGGCCGTCCGCGCGCAGGACAACTCCGCTGACAGCGACACCGTCAGGTCAACGAACGTGTGGTATTCCACCAATGTCACCCCGCACCTGGCCATCACGGAAAAAAACGTGCCCCACGGGCTGCGCAAAATCGCCATCATCGTGCAGAACCGCGGTTCCGCCGGGCTGAACGAAAAGGTCGCCGTGCTGGAAGACCTCGTCGCCAGCCGCGTGGCGGGCAAGGGTTTCGCCGTCATTTCGCGCGATGATGTCACGCGTTCGCTGAAGGATTATGCCAACGGCAAGGAGCCGAACGGCGAACTGACCGCGCTGGATCGTTCGCTGGAGGACAATTCTTCCGCGCTGCGGCTCGTGCAAAACCTTGGTGCGGATTACATCCTCGTGCCGTCCATTGTCAGCCTCGGCACGGAGAAGAAAAATTACACGGGTAACGGCATCAGCACGCTCAATGTCACGCACCGCCTGCGTGTGAGCTACAAGATTGTCGAGGGCAACCAGGGCGGCGCGGTGCGCGGCGGTGCGTTCACCTCGGAGAAAACCATCCGGCAGAGCGGCAATTTGCAGACCGAGAGCAGCGACATCATCAACGACCTGCTCGACGACGCGGCGCAGCAACTGGCCGACGCCATCGTGGAAAGCGGCAAGTCGCTGCCCACGGAAGTGGCGAAGGCCGCGCTGGTGAATTTCAGCGTGGCCTGTTCGATGACCGACCCGCGCCAGCAGCCGATTTTGATTTCCGCGCTCGGCATTACGGCGGACAACAAGGTGGTGTTGACGAACCAGCCCGTGGCCGTGCAGGCGATGGACGTGACGGTGGAACTCGACGGCGTGGCGCTCGGTTCCGCGCCGGGAAATTTCCAGGGCCGTCCCGGTCTGCACAAAATCCGGCTGTCGCGCGAGGGCTTTGACGCATGGGAACGCACCATCAACATTTACGACGGCCAGAAGCTGCGCGTGGCGTTGCAGATGAGCGACGCCGGCTACGCGCGCTGGGCGGACACGACGGCGTTCCTCGCCGGGCTGGACGCGAACCGCAAGCTCACCGACGCCGAGGTGAACCGGATCAACGGCATCGCCGAATTTTTCAAGAACAGCCATTACCGCGTGGACACCAAGGAAAACGTCCACGTCACCTACAAGAGCCTGTTTTGATTTTTAACCGAAACGAAAAACGAAAACACGAACATGAAAAAACATCTTTCCCTCATCGTCCTCGCGGTTGTGCTGGCCTTGCCGATGATCGGCGCGGCGCAGGACAAAGCCACGCTGGCGGTTTCGTCCATCAAGCCGACGGCGGCGCTGGCGAACGCGGTGCCGGCCAATAAAAAGGCGCAATTGAACCGCATCATCGAGTCGCTGGACGGGCAGTTGATCACCGCGTTCAACACCACGCGGAAATTCGAGGTGCTGAGCCGCAGCGATCTCGGCGACCTCCTCAAGGAGCAGGATTTGGGCGCGTCCGGCAACGTGGACGCGAAGACCGCCGCGCAGGCCGGCAAGCTGGCCGGTGCGAAATATCTGCTGGTCGCGACGGTGGATGATTTTCAGGATTACGTCGAGACGGCGACGTTCGAGGGTACCGGCCGCAGCGCGACAAAGCGCGTGTTCCGTTTTTCCATCGTGGGAAAAGTGTATGAATCCTCGACCGGAAAACTTTTGGAAACGGCGAATTTCCAGACCGGCAACGACGAGTTCAAGCAGATCCAGCAGGAACGGAATTACTCGGTGAAGGACGGCGAATTGAGCGACGAGATGATGGTGGCGGTGTCCCGCTCAATGGCGGAAAAAATCGCCACACACATCGCGGATGTGATTTTTCCGGCCAAGGTTTTGGTGAAGCGGGATGACACCGTGACCATCAACCGCGGCGAAGGCGGCGGCGTGAAGGAGGGCGACGTGTTCAACGTGTTCGCGCTCGGCGAGGAGATGATTGACCCGGACACCAAGGAATCGCTCGGTCGCGAGGAGGTGAAGGTCGGCAAGGTGAAGATTTCGCAGGTGAACCCGAAGACCTCGGTGGCGAGTGTCTTGGAAGACACCGGCATCACGCAAGGCGCGGTGTTGCGTCGGGCAAAATAAAACGGGAAGCGAGGAACGTGAAAAATTTTACCGTCGTCAAAAACGTTTTGCGCCTGCTTCTGCCACTGGCGGGCGCGGGGCTGTTGAGCACCGGCTGCCAGACTTACCAGCAGCAGAACAAAGTCATCGGCTATTGGCATCAGGGTGATTTGACCAACGCCTTCGTCGAGGCGTCGCGCAAAGTCCAGGACAACACCGACAACAAGGACACGATTGTCTGGCAATTGGAACAGGCGACGGTGCTGCGCGCCGCCGGGCGCTACGAGGACAGCAATAGGGCGTTCGACCGCGCGCAGGCGAAGATTGACGATTATGCGCAGAAGGCGAAAGTGCGCGTCGGGCAGGAAGCCGGCGCGCTGTTGTCCAATCAGGCCAACCTTGCCTACGAGGGTCGCGCCTACGACGGCATCATGTTGAACACCTACATGGCGCTGAATTATCTCGCGCTCGGCCAGCCGGACAATGCGCGACCGGAAATCATCCGCGCCTACCAGCGCCAGCAGGACGCGGTGGAGGAAAACAAAAAGCGCATCGAAAAAGTTCAAGATGAAGCGGCGCAGTCCAAGGACAAGGCGGCGATGGATCAGGCCGAGCACAGCCAGGAATTCCGTTCGCAGGTGCAGAATTCCATGGCCGGCGTCAATGATCTGAAGGTGTATGCGAATTATGTGAACCCGTTCACCGTCTATCTCGACGGCCTTTATTTCATGGCCAACGCGGCGGACAATTCGGACATGGAGCGCGCCCGCAAATCGCTGGAACGCGCGGCGGGCTTTGCCGATAACAACGAGTATGTGAAGCAGGATCTGGCGGCGGCGGAAGCGCTTGGTAACGGCGCCAAGCTGCCGCCCACCACCTACGTCATTTTTGAAACCGGCTGCGCGCCGGAGCGCGGCCAGATCCGCATTGATATTCCCATCATCATTTCGCGCGTTTCCTACGTCGGCGCGGCGTTCCCGACGCTCCAGCCGCAGGGAAATTTTCAGCCGGCGCTGACCGTAACCGCCGGCGGCGCCAGTCACACCACGGAAACTGTGGCGAGCATGGACAGCGTCATCACGCTGGATTTCAAAAACGAATTGCCGGTGGTCATCACCAAGACCATAGCCGCCACCGTCACCAAGGCCGTTGCCGCCTACGCCATCAACGAGGCCGCGCGCAACACCAGCAACGACCGCGATGCGCTGGGCAACAATGTCGCGAGCATCCTCACCCAGATCGGCACGGCGGCCTACCAGATGGCGGTGAACATCGCCGACACGCGCACCTGGACGACGCTGCCGAAGGAATTTCAGGTGGCGCGATTCCCGACGCCGGCGGACCGCAAAATAGATTTGACCACGCCCAACGGCATGAAAACATCGGTGACGCTGGTGGACGGCACGGTGAACGTGGTTTATGTCAAAGCCATCACCGCCGGCACGCCGCTGCTGGTCAGCCAGTTCAAATTAAAATGAAAACCAAATATCTCCTGCCCGTCGTCTGCGCCGCTGCGGCCCTGTTCGCCGCTGGCTGCGGCACCACCGTCAACTCCGTCGAGAACGCGCAGAAGGATGGCCGGCGCACGATGGTTTCCGACCAGCGCGTCATCAGCGACACGGGGCTGAATCACCGCGTCGGCGTCGTCGGCGTCAACACCGCCATGACCGCCGGCGGGCTGCTGCGTGTGCAGGTGGAACTGCTCAACGAAACCCGTTCGCTCCACCGCTTCAGCTACAAGTTCGAATGGTTCGACGTGAACGGAATGCAGGTTGAGAACATTCTTTCCGCCTCGTCCACCGACCAGATTGAAGGCCGGGAGAGCAAGATGATCACCAGCATCGCCCCGAATCCGGGCTGCAAGGATTTCCGCCTGAAACTTATTTCCGCCGACTAAACTTCAACCAACCGAAATATGAAAACCAAAATCATTGTTCCCCTTGTCACCGCCGCCGCTGCCGCGCTATTCACCGGCTGCGCGACCGATGCGCATTATGTCCAGACGGGCGACCGCGAGCAGATCGTCAGCCTGGGGCAGATCAACATCCAGGATTACGCCAACGCCGCCAACGCCGCTGTGAAAGATTTGCTGGCGTCCGGCGCGCTTGACCGCGTGGCCAACCCGCCGGCGCTGGTGGAAGTTTCCAAGGTCATCAACAACACCAGCCAGTTGGTGGACCAGGATCTGCTCACGCAAAAAATCGGCATCGCGCTGACCCAGAGCGGCAAGGCGCAGATCAAGCTCGTGGATAAATTGGGCAAGGGCTATCAGCAGGAGAACGAGTTCTTGAGCGACCAGAAGGCCACGCGCCTGCCGGACTTCACACTGTCCGGCAAAATCATCGAGACGGTGGATCGCGCCGGCAACACGCGCCGCACGACCTACAGTTTCCAGATGGCGCTGAACGACCCGAAGGCCGGCGTGCAGGTCTGGATGAGCGAGAAAGAAATCGGCAAGCAGGGCACGCGCTCGTCGGTCGGGTTCTGAGCCGCGCTGAAAACTTCAACGTCGGTGGACATGTTCCGCCGGCGTTTTTTATTTCCCGACTACAGCGGCTGTGATGGTTTCCGTCCCGGTGGCCGGTGGGGCTCGAACCTTGTCCGAGGTGGCAAAAAAGCCCGTGGTTCCTGCGTGAAGCCGTGGTCTCTCCCGCTGGTCCGCCAGTAAAACTGACGGAGTGGTGCGCGCGAGAGGACTTGAACCTCCACGCCTTGCGGCACCAGATCCTAAGTCTGGCGTGTCTGCCATTCCACCACGCGCGCGTTTTAGATTTTCAGGAGCCAGCTACTTTGATTTTGGAACAATTTGACTTTGTGCCGGTATTGCCTTGTAAAACCCATTGAGACTACAAGCAAGGCTGGCGACGAAACAGAAAGCACAAGTCAGCCAATTCCAAGGCGTAGAACCTATCAAAAGGCCCGGGACAACCGCAAGCAACCAATTTGCGGCCAGTGGTCTAAAAATCGCCGGCGGTAGTCTGCTGCCGGCCCGGCGGCTTTTCAGAACTGCCCTTCCTTCTCCTTGAACAGCACGTTGAACGTCGTCAGCGAACCGTAGCTCTTGGTGATGTATTGCTGCATTTCCACCTTTTCGCCGTCCGTGAGTTTTTCATGCGCGTTGATTTTCTGTTCCAGCACGCGGAGATTGTTCCGCACCATCACGATTTTGTGGAAGAACACTTCCAGCGGCACTTCCTTCGCCTGCAAAGTCGTGTCTGCCGGGTGCAAAACCAAACGCCCGCCATGCCAGCGCAGGCCGAGTTGCTCCACGACGGCATCCGGCTTCGCCAAACCCAGTTTGGCCACAGCCTCCTCGACGGTCTCGGCGATGAATTGTTTCAGCGGCACCGTCAAGCCGCTCACCGCCGCCTGCACGTCGAGCGGTTCCAGGCCGGCGGCTTCGGGCGACACGCTGCGCTTGCTGCCGTCGTCAAAGGCGATGTCCGCCGCCGCTTCGGCGATGGCCTTGACCGTGCCGGAACCGTATTGCGGATGCCGCACGCGCTGGCCGAGATGGAGGGATTCGATTTTCATGCTTTGAGTTTAACCACGGATGGACGCGGATGAATACGGATTTTTTCGAGCAAAATCAACGCGACAAGATTGGGGAAAGGCGGTAGGCTCGAGTTCATCCATGAAAGCCTCCACCTTGCGTTTCCTTGCCCCGGCTGCCTTGATGTTGAGCCTGTGTCTGCCGTGGGCGGTGCGCGGACAGTCGGCCGACAACATTCCCGTCATCCAATTTCAGGATGTGCCTATCACGACGGCGATCGCAAACCTCGCCCGCATGGCCAACATCAATTATCTCGTGGATCCCAAACTGTTCACGGCGCCCGAGGGCACGCCGCGACCGGAACCCACTTTGACCCTGCGCTGGGAAAATCAGACTGCATCCATCGCCTTTGCGCGCGTGCTGGTAGAAAATCATTTGTGCGCGTCCAAGGACACGTTCACCACTGTGATGTTCATCACCAGACCGCCGGTCGTCGTGCACCCGGTGGATGCGACGTTGCTCGGCCGCGATACGAATGGGGTGATTCCCAGCATCAAATTTTCGGACGTGCCGCTGGGTGAGGCGCTCAAGAGCATGATCAACAACGCGCACCTGTCCGTCCAACTCGACCCGCATGTGACCGGGGAAGCGCCGCCGGAACCGCCGGATTTCAAGATGGAGATGCCGCCGACGGTGTCCGTCAGCTGGCATGATCTGACGGCAAAGCAGGCCCTCGTGGAGCTCTGTAATGACTACGGTCTGACCATCGTGAAAGGCGCCGCGCCGGACACGCTGGAAATCAAACCGAGGAAATGACGCTTCGGTTTTGAAAGCATCGCCTTGGAGGATGCGCAGCGAACCCGAGGCTTTTGGAAATTGCGGCAAATGAAGATTTAGCGCCGTCGGCGCGGAATCTTTGTAGCAATATCCTCGTCAAAAAATTCCAGCTCCATTCGGAGCGGCATCGGCATATGCCGCCCCGGACGGGGCTTTAACCTTTGGCGGCGCGGGGCTACAACGATGCCGCGCCGAGGGCGCTGAAAAAAAACGGGCGCGACAAGGTTCGGAAAAGACAGTAGCCTCAATATACAATCAAATCTTGGGGGAAGCTTTATTATGGCTCTAAAAATTAAACAACTCGTTACGAGGGCAAAAAAATACGTCGAAATTGAGGCGCACACAAAAGTAAGACGGGTTTCTTTTGCTGAACGTTTTCACCTTCTTGGCCGTGAAGATGTAGTTCTTTCTGTCACTACGACTGACAAAAAAGATCCTGAATGGTGGGTTGTTGGTGGATCTACTCCAATGAATCTTTATGCAAAGTCCCATTTTCGTTCTGCTGACGAGGCGTTTTCTATGCATACAGGACTTATGCTTCGAATGTCAGCAAAAGATTTTGAGCAATCTGAGATTGCTCCAGAGGATATTGGGTATGACGCATTCATTTCACATGCTTCTGAAGACAAGCAAAAATTGGTTCGACCCCTAGCCACTGCGCTCGAAAAGATGGGGTTCCGTGTTTGGTATGATGAATTTGAGCTTCGGGTTGGAGACAGCTTGCGACAATCTATTGATCGAGGACTTGTAAACTCGCGATATGGTATTGTTGTTCTTTCGCATGCTTTCTTCGCAAAGAACTGGCCGCAGTATGAACTCAATGGTTTGACAGCGCGCGAGATGGATGGTCATAAAGTAATTTTACCAATTTGGCACAAGGTCACAAAAAAAGATGTTTTGAAGTCTAGTCCAACGCTTGCCGATAAAGTTGCCGTTAATACGAAATGTAAAAAAGTTAGAGATGTCGCTATTGAGCTTGCAAAAGTCTTAGCTGAATAAATAACTTCAACATACTTTTCATGTCCGCCAAATATTCCAACTCATTTGAATTCGAGCAGCCATTGTGGACGGCTGGTGTCCATCGCGTTGCGGGCGTGGACGAGGCGGGCAGGGGACCGCTCGCCGGACCGGTGGTTGCCGCCGCCGCCATTCTTCCGCCGGCGTGGCTCGAATCTGGTTTACCGAAGGAACTTTCCGGATTGAACGATTCCAAACAGCTTACGGAGTCGCAGCGGGAAAAGTATTTCGAGTACATCACCCGCTGCGGCCACATCGAATTCGGCATCGCCGGGGTGAGCGCGGCGGTGATTGACGAGATCAATATCCTCCAAGCCACGCATCGCGCCATGAACGACGCGCTGGCGCAGTTGAGTCCGCTGCCACCGCACGCGCTCGTGGACGGCCGCCCGGTGAAGTCGTTGCGCGTGCAGCAGACGGCCATCGTCAAGGGCGACGCGCGGAGTTATTCCATCGCCGCCGCCAGCATTCTCGCCAAGGTCACGCGCGACCGGCTGATGCTGGAATATCATCTGGAGTTTCCCGCCTACGGTTTCGACGGGCACAAGGGCTATGGCACGGCGAAACATCTGGCGGCCATCGCGGAACACGGCGCGTGTCCCATCCACCGGCTGACGTTCGCGCCGCTGAAAAAGGAAGAGCCAAAACTTTTTTAACCACGGATGGACACGGATAAACACCGATTAGGAAATTGTTTTGGAGCGCGGCTCGGTGAGCCACAGTTGCACGGCGACCGTTTCAATTTTTAAATTGCTGCGGGGCACAGACCCGCGCTCCGTTCTCCGTGGCTATCCGTGCCCGTCCGTGGTTGATACTTGTGCATGAGCTTTTTTGAAAAACTGAAGGCCAGGTTCGCCGGCAAGCCGAAGCCGGAGCATCTGCGGCGCGGCGAACTGGGCGAGCGCGCGGCGAAAAAGTTTTTGCAGCGCGCGGGGCTGAAGTTTCTCGCCGCCAACTTCCGCTCCAATCACGGCGAGATTGACCTGGTCTTCCGGGAGGGCGACTGCCTGTGCTTCATCGAGGTGAAGACGCGTTCCTCGGAAGAGTGGACGCGGCCCGCCGACGCCGTGGACGCGCGGAAACAAAAACTGCTCTCGCAGACGGCACTGAATTACCTGCATCTGCTGAAAAATCCCCGGGTGAAATTCCGCTTCGACATCGTGGAAGTCCTGCTGCGCGACGGCGCAGTCCGCGAGGTGCGGCATCTGCCCAACGCATTTCCGCTCGCCAAGCCATATCGCTACGCGTGATCCGGCGGGCGGTTTTCCTCTGGTTCAGGCCCGCCGGATGGACTTATAGAATATTTCATTATTTAGATAATCAAATGCAATCATGACTAATTTAAATTGATTCTTATCCGTGTTCCGATTTTAATTGCCGCTGAACACCGTCGCAATTTTTAACGCCTTGTCATTTATGGAAACCATGCTCGAAACCACGACCGAGACCAGACCGCCGATTGCCCTGACCACGCTCCCCACCGATGATGTCCGCCAAATCATGTGGCGGTTCGCCGACCGCTACGAATTTCACATGCTCGTGCAGAGCGCGCGCGGCGTGGCGCGCGGGCCGGTCGCGCGGCTTGTGGCCGCCGGCGGACGCAATTCGCATGAATGGACGGCGGAAAAAAACAGCCTGCTTCAGCATTACGATGAAAGCGGCATCACCGCTGCGTCGCTGGAACCGGAACAAGGCGGTTATATCGCCGGACCAAAAAATCTGGCGCTGGCGCTGCTGGCGTTTGAACTCGCGTGGGTGGATGCCGGCGCGGCCACGGGCAGCCTCGCGGGAAATCTCGGCCTCGCGCCGATCCATGAGCGCGGCACGCCGGAACAGCGTGAAAAATATGTCAGCGGGGCCGCTCCGCTCAAGCCGGGCGAAAACCGCAAGCAAGTCCGCGCGGCGTTTGCGCTGACGGAGCCGATCCCGTTTGTCGGCGTGGAAACGGGAATGCTCGCCGGCAAGGTGCGCGTGGCCGAATGGATCAACGGCGACGAGCCGATTCTGCATGTGGACAAGCGCGGTCGGTTCATTACGAACATGGGCTTTGCCAACGTCGTCACGGCCGCCGTGGATTCCGACGACAAACGCATCAAGGGCAGTTGCATGGTGATTTTGGAGGAAGGCGATCCGGGCATTTGGGATCGCGGCACGCCGACGAAAAAACTAGTCCACCAACTTTCTTCGACGAACGATCCGGTGTTCAACCTGAAAGTTCCCGCGCATCGCATCGTCGGCGGTTACACGGTCAAGGACGGCGTGATCATTCCGAATTTCTCGCACAGCGAAGTCATCGAGGCCGTGTTCCGCCGCACGCGCGTGACGGTGGGTTTGATGACCAGCGCCAAGCTGCTTTCCGCCGTCGAACCGGTGATTCTTTACCAGCGCCGCCGGTTTCGCGGTGGGCAAGGTGCGCCCGGCACGCCGCGCTACGAACTCGGCATCCAGCAAAAGGAAGACGCGCTGCACCGACTCGTGGACGTGTGGGCGACCGGCGAGGCGAGCGCGTCGCTCGGCTTCGAGGCCGCGCGCTTGTTCGACGAATTGGATCCGCTCGAAAAAGAAAAAGACCACATTCTCGCGGAGAAAAAACTGACCGGCCGCGCTGCGCTCAAGGAATTGGCCAAGGCGCAGGCCACGGCGATGGAATTGCTCAAGACGAAAAAGACTTCGGACGATCCGCTCGTAAAATTTGCCCAACTCGACTCGCTGGCCAACGTGCTTTGCCCCGCGTGCAAGCTCTGGAACACCGGCGTCGGCGCGAACATGATGCGCGAAGCCGTCAGCCTCATGGGCGGCTACGGCGTCACCGAGGATTGCCCCGGATTCCTTGGCCAGAAATGGATGGACGCGCAGCTCGAAGCGACTTACGAAGGCCCGGAAGCCGTGCAGCGGTTGCAGCTTTCCATCACGATGACGAACGAATTGTTTCTCGCGCAGTTCCGGCAATGGATTGCCGAGATGCGCGCGCTCGCCAGCGAACGGCCCGGCACCGGCGCGTGCGCGCTGGCCAACGCCATGCGCCTCTGGCACTGGACGCTCAATCACGTCCAGACCGCCACCGACGCCGATGGCGCGAAGCTCTATCACAAGACGCGCCAAGGCGTGACGTTCCCGCTGGCCGACGCGCTGTGCTGGCTGCTCGCCGCGCGGCAGTTCATCCTCGACGTGGCGGAACTGGAAACGAAAGGCGCGGAAAATCCAGCGCTCGCCGACGGTCTCGCCGGCACGGTGAGTTTCTTCAACGATCTTTGCCATGTGCAATGCGCCCGCGCCGCCGGCGAAGTCGGCCGCGTTTGCGCCGAGATTGTCCACGGCTACAACCGCCATCCCGCGTGGGATTCAAAGAGCTGCCACGCCTGCTACTGCGCCGAGGAACTCTCGTCGCTCGAAGGGCTGATCCCCGGCATTGACGGTTCGGCCCGCGCCTACTCGGACGTTTCGGAAACCGGCGAAAATCATCCGTGCAAAGCCGGCCCGTGCGTGAGTTTTGCCGGCTTGGAAGACTTTGTCCACCTGCGCGCCAAGCTTGACGGCTGCCTCACCGGTTGCCGTCTCGCCAAAGACCGCGCCGCCGAATCGCTGACAAAAGTGATGACGCGCGAAGCGCTGGACTATCCAGTTTAACCTCACGCAAAGCCGCCAAGGCGCAGAGAAAATTGCCTTGGCGTCTTTGCGTCTTTGCGTGAGCCACATGAACGAACAACAACCTCAAATCGAACGCCAGCGCATGGACGCGGACATCGTCTGCGTCGGCTTCGGCCCGGCGACGGCGGGATTTCTCACCGCGCTGTCCAAACAGCTCGTCAACGCCGACGGCACGCCCGCCGTCGAAAGCGTCGTCATGCCCGGAATGCCGCCGCAGGTGCTCTGCTATGAACGCGCGGACGACATCGGCTTCGGTGTGTCCGGCGTCGTGACCAAGGCGCGGGCGCTGAAAGCCAGTTTTCCAGAAATCAAAACCGCCGGCATCCCGATGGCTGCGCCGGTGGGCGAAGAAAAAGTTTTGTATCTGCTCGATCCGCATGGCGCGAGCCGGCGTTCGGCGGCGCTGCGTCTGGCGGATTCACTGATTTACGCCACAAAATTTGCGCTGCCGGTTGAAAACCATGCGCTGAATCTGCCGTGGACGCCATCATTTTTGCACAAGCACGACGGCATGATTCTCTCGATGGGCCAGTTCATGCAATGGGTTGGCGCGCAGGTGCAAAGCACCGGCACTGTCCAAATCTGGCCCGGCACGCCGGTGGCGGAAGCACTGATCGAGCGAGGCGAACCAGCCGAAGCGGAGCGCCGGGCACCGTCCCGGCCAGTTTCCACTGAGTCCTCGCAACAGGCCGAGACGGTGCTCGGCGCTCCAAAAGTTGTCGGCGTCCGCCTGCTCGACCAAGGCGTGGACAAAAAAGGCGCTCCCTCGGACGGTTTCACGCCCGGCATGGACATCCACGCCGCACTTACCGTCATTGGTGATGGCCCGGTCGGCGCGATTGGCCGGCAGCTTGATGAACAATTTGGCTTGCCCAACGGCAATCACACCCGCGATTGGGCCGTGGGCATGAAGTTCGTGGTGGATTTGCCGGAGAATACCGCACTCAAACCCGGCACGGTGCTGCACACGTTCGGCTATCCCGAGCCGGAGATTTTTGGATTTCTCTACGTCCATCCCGACCGCGTCGCGTCGCTCGGCATTTTTGTGCCATCGTGGTTCGACAGCCCGGCGCGAACCGCCTACCGCTATCTCCAGCACTGGATGCTGCATCCGTATCTCTGGCGCCAACTCAAAGGGG
>Ga0265324_10000618_pt1 | contig 24210 bp, 30 predicted proteins | sample 41419metaG_FD_198634 | JGI IMG/M metagenome (GOLD analysis project Ga0265324, IMG submission 198634) | Rhizosphere microbial communities from Carex aquatilis grown in University of Washington, Seatle, WA, United States - 4-14-19 metaG | ecosystem: Host-associated > Plants > Roots > Rhizosphere...
GGCCAAAAATGAGGCTGCTGACCTGCACCGCCAGCGGCTCGGCCGGCAAGCCGACTTGCGTGAGGGTGCCGTCGCGCTTTAGGAGTACGAGGTAGGCGTTGATGTCGTGTTGGGCGGCCACGGTGTCGAGAATGAAATGGAAACTGTTGAGATGCTTCTTCATCTCGTCGGCGTTCTTGGAAATGACGACTTCATCGGCCCCGAGCCGCAAGGCATCCTTCACTTTGCCCGGCGAGGTGGTGAAGACCACGACGTGGGCGCCAAAAGCCTTCGCCAATTTCACCCCCATGTGACCGAGTCCGCCGAGTCCCACGACGCCAACTTTCTGGCCTTTGACTACTTTGTTATGCCGTAACGGGGAATAAGTGGTGATCCCCGCGCAAAGCAGCGGGGCGGCGGCGGCGGGATTCAAATTCTTCGGGATATGCAGCACAAAGGCTTCATCCACGACGATGCTCTCGGAGTATCCGCCATAAGTCATGCCGCCGGCATGTTTGTCCGGGCCGTTGAAGGTGAAAACCGCGCCTTTTTCACAGAATTGTTCGAGGTCTTCCTTGCAATTTTCACAAATGCGGCAGGAGTCCACCAAGCAACCGACGCCGGCGATGTCGCCGGCCTTGAATTTCTTGACGAGCGGGCCGACTTTCACCACGCGGCCGATGATTTCATGACCGGGCACGCAAGGGTAGGTGGTGCCGTGCCATTCGTCGCGGGCGGTATGCACGTCCGTGTGGCAGACGCCGCAAAAGAGAATCTCAATTTGCACATCGTGCTCGCCGGGGGCACGGCGTTGAAAGTTGAACGGCGCAAGCGGCGTCGTGGCGCTTTGAGCTGCGTAAGCATTGGTTTTCATAAAGTTGATTATTGCCCAGTGGCTCTGTCGGTGGTTGCCAAATAGACCTTCAGGTCAAGGCTGGCATAATCAATCATTGGTGGTTCCGGCCGGAGCCGCTCTTTTTGCCGCCGCCGTCGAGTTTGTTGACGGTGGCCCAAGCGCGGGCGGCGGCGGTTTTGGTGCCCAAGCCCTTTTTATCGTAGCCCGCCTCAATGTGGGCCGCCTGACGTTTCTGTTTGTCGGTGTAACTGGATTTATCGCCTTGAGGCATGGGGTTTGGCTTTTAGTTCCGGGGTTTTCCAATCGCTTCAGTCTTTCACGGCGAAACCGACTTTGAGGGTCACCTGCCAGCGATGGACTTTGCCCTTTTCGATGTTGCCGCGCGTTTCGACCACCTGAAACCAGCACAGATCCTTGATGGTTTTGTGCGCCCGTTTGATGGCGGTTTCCACGGCGTCCTCAATGGAAGCGGTGGAAGTGCCGGTGAGTTCGATGAGTTTATAGACGGGATCTTTCATGGGCGTTTTTGGGTTGAAAACGGAATGTTCAATCAAGTCAGTAGTTGGTGAGCATCGGCGGCTGGTTCGTAAACACCGGTGGGCGGTTGGTGAAAACTGGCGGACGATTGGTGAACACCGGTGGCCGATTTGTCAATACCACCGGACGGTTGGGGACGAGTCCGGGGTTTTGGGGCTGGCTGGGGGGCAGTGGTTGAATCGTCCCGGGCGGTGCGGGGACCGGCAAATCGGGCTGGGGTTGCGGCACGATGGGTTGTGGTGTCGGTTGTGGTGTCGGTTGCGGCACCGGTTGTGGTGCCGGCTGCGTTGGCACCATGGGCGGTCTGCCCGGTTTGAGCGTTTGCCCTGAACTGTTCAAAGTGGCGATCAGACTCACAATCGTCAGCGCCAGCAACGTCCGCATCATTTTGGTTTTCATAATTTTTTCGTTCGGTTGTTTGTTGTTAATCGCCGCCGATACAACGGCAAAATTGTTCCTGCTTCTTCACTCCGGTTGAGCCGGTCAGTCCACCACCAAGGTGACGGCCGTATCGCCGCGCAGGGCTTTGGAATACGGACAGGTCTGGTGCGCCGCGTCCATGATGCGTTGTGCTTGGGCTCGTTCGGTCCCCGGAAGTTGCGCATGCAATTCCACCGCCAGGCGATAGCCGCCTTGGTCATCCTCGATCAGGCTCACCAGCGCCCGCACGGTGGAATCCGTCACCGGCGTGCCGAGTTTCTTGGCCGCGTTGACCAAAGCACCGTGGTAACAGGCGGAATACGCGCCCGCAAACAGCAGTTCGGGATTGGGGCCGCGTCTCTCGATGCCTTTTTGCAATGGATTCCCCAGCGTGACATCCAGCAATCCGTCGGGCGTGTGAATGGTTCCCGAACGTCCACCCTTGGAGATCGCTTCGGCAGTAAACAAGGTTTTCATAAAGGAATTGAGCATCCAGTCGCATGGACTGACAAAGTCTTCGGCAGAGATCGTCGTTCACCGAACCAATAGAACTACGATGACGATGACGAGCAGGAGCCCGACCGCGCCGCCGCCGATGTAGAGCGCGCTGGCGAGAACTGGTGAGAATAGGAGTGACATAACTTGCCTTTCATTTTGGCCGGCAATTCATTTGCCGTCCTTTTCTGGCATCACCATACGCGCCGAACCGGGCCTTGCCTATGGGGTGTAACCCTACTGAAATCATGAATAACTTTTCCCGTAAATGAGCCAGCCGCCCAAGTAAATGGGCGGCTGGATTTTACCGGCGACCGCTATGGCAATCTATTTGCACCCGCAACTGGAACAGGATTCCTTGACTGCCTTTTCAACGGTTTCGCGGGTTTCGCCCGTGCGCTTTTGAATCCGGCCAATCAGTTCCTCCTGTTTCCCTTCGGCGAATTGGAGATCGTTATCCGTGAGCTTGGCCCATTTCTGTTTGAGCTTGCCCTTGGTAACGTTCCAGTCGCCTTTGATTTCGAGTGTGGTCATAATGTTATGCTTCAGTTTTGGTTGGTTGTTTCGATTTGCCGTCAACCCGAAGGCAAAAGTATAGCCGCACATGGTTTTGAAATATGAGCCAGCCGTTCACGGCGCGATTTTATCGCTCACCCATTGGCGGGCGTCCATGAAACCTTTTTCCACGGCGTCGTAGGCTTTTTTGGTGCCGGCCTTGACGCTGTCCCAAGTGGATTCCGTGGCGTTCGAGGCATCCGCCAGCTGCTGGTTCAACTTTGTGGCCTGATCGCGCAAGTCCTGCAGCTTGGGTTTGGCCTCGGCCTTGACGGCATCGCTGGAGCTGTCAATTTTGGCCGAGAGCTTGTCCAAGTCCTGATTCAGCGTGGTCAACTGGCCCTGCATAAACTTCACGAATTCATCCTTCTGCGCGAAGGTGTAATCCTTCATGTCCGACGCGGCCTGTTTCGTCTCGGTTTGTACCTTGTCGATCTGCTGCGCGGTGGTTTTTTCCTTGTCGCAGCCGGTGGCGAGAGCGGCGGCGGATAGGAACGTGAGGAGCAATATTTTATTTTTCATAATCAATAGTTTTACGCAAACACCTTGTGAATGCCATGGGGTGTTTACCCCATACCTTGCTTGCGAGTCACAGTCTCAGCACCCGGCAGGTCTTGCGGAAATGGTAGCCGTAGATCGAGAGCGTGACCGCCAGCGGGAACAACGGCGGCCGCCGGAAGAATGTCCAGAGCAGCAAGCCCCAGTAATGAAAGCGTTCGCGGCCAAAGACGCCGAGGCGGATATTGGCGCGGAGAAACGCCATGAAATAGGCCCACTTGAACGAGCTGGATATTTTCGGGTGCCGATATTCGCGCAGAAACGTGCGGATCCGCCGATAATACGGTCCCGGTGCGTAAATGTATCCCATCAGGCTCTTGTAGCCTTCGCGCAACGTCTCCCGGTTCATCCGCGGAATAAAATTGGTGGTCCCGTCCAGATTGTTGCCGGTGGTCTGGCCAATCAGGCGGCCCTGGACGTTCAACCGCTGGTGCAGCTTCGTGCCGGGCACGGCTTGCAACAGGCCGACCATGGCCGTGACGATCCCGCTTTTCTGGATGAACTCGCTCTGCCGCGCAAAAATCGTGGGCGTGTCGCTGTCGAACCCCACGATGAATCCGCCCTGCACCTCCAGTCCCGCGCGCTGGATGCGCTTCACGTCGGCGACCAGATCGCGTTTCTGGTTCTGGCGCTTGTGACATTCGGCCAGACCGGCCTCCTCCGGCGTCTCAATGCCAATAAAAACCTGGTGAAATCCCGCCTCGACCATCAGCCGCATCAACCCCTCGTCGTCGGCCAGATTGATGGAGGCCTCGGTATAGAACGGCGTGCCGCGCCCGCCATTCTGCCACCGGATCAACGCCGGCAGCAGCTCCTCCTTGAGCGCGCGCTGGTTGCCGATGAAATTATCGTCCACGAAAAAAACCGTCCCGCGCCAGCCGAGCCGGCGGAGGCCGTCCAACTCGGCGATCACCTGCGCCGTGGTCTTGGTGCGCGGCCGGTGCCCGAACATCGCGGTGACGTTGCAGAACTCGCAGTCAAACGGACAGCCGCGTGAATACTGCACGCTCATCGAGGCATAACGCCGCAGATCCGCCAGCTCCCACAACGGTGCCGGCGTCTGGCGGAGGTCGGGAAATTCCCGCGAGGCATACACGCGCCGGGCGGTGCCGCGCGCGAAGTCCTGCAAAAATTCCGGCAGCGTCACCTCCGCCTCGTTCAGCACGAAATGGTCAACTTCGGGAAATTGTTCATGGCCCAAGGTGAACAGCGGCCCGCCGGCGACAATGGTCTTGCCTGCGGCGCGGCAGCGCGAAATCAATTCACGCGCCGAGTCCTGCTGAGCGATCATGCCGCTGATGAACACCACCTCCGCCCACGCCAAATCTTTCTCGCGCAGTTTCCGCACGTTGACATCCACGAGCCGCTTATCCCAATCCTTCGGCAACATGGCGGCCACGGTCAGCAGGCCTAGCGGCGGCAGCGACGCTTTTTTGCCGATGAATTTCAACGCGTGTTTGAAACTCCAGAACGTGTCCGGAAATTCCGGGTATAGCAGCAAAACTTTCACTAATTACCAAATCATCCGCCAAAACCGCCCGGGTGCCATGGGGTGTTCACCCCATATACGCGGGGGGATTTTTGCCGGATGCTGATTATCAATTAATGGCTTGTCCTCAGGCACCAATGAATTTCGAATCATCCCGTCGTCACCAGCCTGACATTATGAAGCGAAAAACCATCCGGCTATCACAGGACTATGTGGCGGCGTTGCGGATGCATTTGCTGACCGGAATGCACGGGAGTCTGACGGCGGCGGTGGAACTTGGGCGGCAGGCCGTCGCCCTCGGTTTGGAGACGCTGGAACTAGCGCGCATCCACGAGCGGGCCTTCGCCACGCTCGATTTATCCCGATGTAAAAAAGAAGTCATCAAGCGGTCGGAGATGTTTTTTAGCGAGGCCATTGCCCCGATTGTGGCAACCCATCACACCGCGCGCCAGAACCGGTCGCTGATGGGCCGATTGAAGAAAACGCTTGGCCGGCGCACGGAGGCGCTGGCCGCCAGCCAGCGGCAATGGCAACGCGGCGTCGTCCGGCGCAAGTTTCTGGAGGATGCCGCCGAGAAAAGCGGAAATCACCGTGATAAATATCTGAAGGAGTCGCTTCAATTGCAGAAACATCTGCGGCAGCTCACCCACCGGGTGATGGCCGGGCAGGAAGATGAACGCCTGAAGATCAGCCATGAACTTCAGAATGAAATCGCCCAGACGCTGCTGGGCATCAATGTCCGTTTGATCGCCATGCAACAAAAAGCCCGGAACAACGTCATCGGGCTAAAGGGCGAAATCGCCAGCACCCAGCGATTGGTGGTGAAATCAGCCCGATCGGTGCGCCAGTTCGCGCGGGAACTCGACCTCCAGCCGCCGGCCAAAAACATTCCCGCCGTGGCCGCGCTCCGTCGGGTGGTGGCGTCCGGGTCGCGAATTCAGCGGGTCTCGGCCAGCCGGCTCGCGCGCGAAAAATCTACCGGGGCACAACCGCCGAAAAAGACTGGCAGCGCCGCTTGCGTGTCCGCTCCGGTTCCGCCCATCACGAGCCCGGTCTTTCCGGTCATCGCCATGGCCGCCTCGGTCGGTGGCTTGAAGGCTTTGTCCGTCATTTTGGGCAACTTGCCGCCGAACTTTCCGGCGGCCATCGCCATCGTCATGCACCTGGCGCCCGATCATAAAAGCCTGCTCGCCGAGATTCTCAACAGCCGCTCGCATCTGATGGTCACGGAGGCGCACAATGGCGATCAGCTTTGTCCGTCACGGGTTTTTATCGCCCCGCCCAACCATCATCTGTTGGTGGCCAAAGATGGCCGCTTGGAACTGTCCTCGGCCCAGGCGGAGAAAATTCATTTTGCCCGGCCTTCCGCCGAGCCATTGTTCGCCACGGTGGCGGCGGTTTACCGGCAGCGCGCCATCGCGGTGGTCCTGACCGGTGGCGATGGCGACGGCTCCTTCGGGGTGCAGATCATCAAGGACCAGGGCGGCCTGGTCATCGCGCAAGACCGGCCCACCTCGGAAAACTTCTCCATGCCGGAAACTTCCATCAACACCGGCGACGTTGATTTTATCCTGCCGCTGGACGAGATTGCACCTACGCTGATTGCGTTGGTTTGGGCGGGCAAGAAACTGAAAAATAGTCGCCAACCGGTTGCGCCCGGCCCGGCAAAATACGCAACGCCGCGCTATGCAGCCGGCGGCAAAGCTGTCATGCTCAAGCCTAGAAATAAAAGCGCATGAATAAGAAAGCTTCCCCTTCACGCCGGTCGAAAACTCCTACCAAAGCGGTCCGCCCCCAAGCCGCTGGCACCCCCGTGAAAGCCTCGTTTCCGATTGTCGGCATCGGCGCGTCTGCCGGCGGGCTTGAGGCGCTGGAACAATTTTTAAAGCATGTCCCGCCGGGCAGCGGTCTGGCGTTCGTGATTGTCCAGCACCTGGACCCGACGAGCAAGGGCTTCATGTCCGAACTGCTCCAGCGCGCCAGCGGCTTGCGCGTCATGCAGGTGAAAGACCGCACCCAGGTGCAGCCGGATTGCGTCTATGTGATCCCGCCGAACAAAGACATGTCCCTTCTGCACGGCGTGTTGCATCTGCTCGCGCCAACCTCGCCGCGCGGGCTGCGGCTGCCGATTGATTTTTTCTTCCGCTCGCTGGCGCAGGACCAGCAGGAGCACAGCGTGGGCGTGATTCTGTCCGGCATGGGTTCCGACGGCACGCTGGGCCTGCGCGCCATCAAGGAAAAAGCGGGCGTGGTGCTGGTGCAGGAACCGGCGACGGCCAAATTTGATTCCATGCCGCGCAGCGCGATTGACGCCGGGCTGGCGGACATCGTGGCCCCGGCGGAAGAACTGCCGGAAAAAATCCTCGCCTATCTGCAACGCACCCCGCTGATCGCGCGCAAGGAGACGGTGCTGGAAGAAAAGACCCAGAGTGCGCTGGAAAAAGTGGTGGTCCTGCTGCGCGCGCACACGGGCAACGATTTTACATTCTACAAGCGGAACACGCTGTATCGCCGGATCGAGCGGCGCATGGGTATCCACCAGATTGGCAAGATGGCGCATTATGTCCGCTATTTGCAGGAGAATTCGCAGGAGCTGGATCTGCTGTTCCGCGAATTATTGATCGGCGTGACAAACTTTTTCCGCGACCCCGCCGCATGGGAACAGTTGCGTGACCAGGGCATTCCCGCGCTGCTTGCGAGCCGCTCGCCCCGCCAGCCCTTGCGCGCGTGGGTGCCCGGCTGCTCCACCGGCGAGGAAGCCTATTCGCTGGCCATCCTGCTCAAGGAAGCGGTCGAGGAGCTGAAGCCCAAGGATAAATTCGCGATTCAAATCTTCGCCACCGACCTAGATCGCGACGCGATTGACAAGGCGCGGCAGGGCGTCTTCCCGGAAAACATCTCCGCCGACGTGACAGAAGCGCGGTTGAAACGGTTCTTTACCAAAGAGGCCAACGGCTATCGCGTGCGCAAAGAGATTCGCGAGATGGTCATCTTTGCGCCGCAGAATCTCATCATGGACCCGCCGTTCACCAAGCTGGACATCCTGAGCTGCCGCAACCTGCTGATCTACCTGACCACTGAGGTGCAGAAGAAACTGATTCCGCTCTTTCATTACAGCCTCCTGCCCGGCGGCATTTTATTTCAAGGCAGCGCGGAGACGGTGGGCGATTTCACTGATCTGTTTGCGCCGTTGAGCGGCAAATCGCGTCTTTACCGGCGTGTCGAATCCATCCTGCGGCCGGAGCAAATCGCGTTTCCCTCATCCTTCACCGCCGGCCCGCCCCTCGGGACGGAAGCCCGCCCGGCCTCCAAACCGCCGGCCAGCCTGCAATCCCTGGCCGATCAACTGGTGTTGCAAACTTACGCGCCGCCTGCCGTGCTCACGAATGACACCGGCGACATTTTTTACGTCAGCGGCCGCACCGGCAAATATCTCGAACCCGCCGCCGGCAAGGCCAACTGGAATATTTTCGCCATGGCCCGCGAAGGCTTGCGCTACGAGCTGACGCGGGCGTTTCAGGAAGCGCTCCGGCAGAAAAAATGCGCGACGCTGCACGGAATCAAGGTCGGCACCAACGGCGGCACGCAGTTCGTGGATGTGACCGTGCAGCGGCTCGAGGAGACCGGGCCGTTGCAGGGCTTGGTGATGATTGTTTTCACCGATGTGACGGCCCCCGTGGCCGCCGAGGCGGCGGGCAAAGTGCCGAAGTTTTCCGCCCACAGCCCGCGCCTGATGGAACTGGAGGCGGAACTCCTGCGGGTGCGCGGCGAGGCGCGGGCCACCCACGAGGAGATGCAGACCTCGCAAGAGGAACTCCGTTCGGCCAACGAGGAATTGCAGTCCACGAATGAAGAATTGCAGTCCACCAACGAGGAGCTCACGACCTCGAAGGAGGAGATGCAATCCATGAACGAGGAGTTGCAGACGGTCAACGCGGAGCTGCAGGCCAAGGTGGATGAATTGTCGCGCACCGGCAACGACATGAAAAACCTGCTCGACAGCACGGACATTGCGACGCTCTTTTTGGACAAGGATTTGAACGTGCGCCGCTTCACGCCGCAGGCGACGAAGATCATCAAGCTCATCGCGACTGACGCCGGCCGGCCCATCACCGACCTGGCCTCGGAGCTGCGCTATCCGGAACTGGCCGACGATGCGCGGGAGGTTTTGCGGACGCTGGCCTCGGCGGAAAAACCGATCGGCGCGCGCGACGGCCGCTGGTTCACCGTGCGCATCATGCCCTACCGCACGCTGGACGACCGGATTGACGGCGTGGTCATCACCTTTGCGGACATCTCGGCCTCCCGGACGCTGGAAGTGAAGTTGCGGGAAAAACATGACCTGCTGGTAAAGACCTTGGCCAAACCCGCCGCGCCGGCCAATACCGCCAAAACCACAAGGCGCATTGGTGGCGCAAGGAAGAAACCTCAAACCAAGTGAACCATGAAAAAAACCACCGCCCCGACCACGCCGGAATCCTCACCCAAGGCCGGCGAATTGCGGCGGCGGGCCGAAAAGCGCCTGCAAGCGCAGCCACTGGTAACGGATTTCATCCAGAGTGCGACCGACACGCAACGCCTCATCCATGAATTGCAGGTCCATCAGATCGAACTGGAGATGCAGAACGATGAACTTCTGCAGGCGCGAAGCGAGCTGGAGGCCGGGCTGGAAAAATACCGGGACCTCTATGATTTTGCCCCGGTGGGCTATTTGACGCTCGACTGCGAGGGGATGGTTCAGGAGGCGAACCTCGCAGCGGCCAGTTTGCTGGGGATCGCCCGTTCCCGTTTGCACCTGCGGCGCTTCGGGCTTTCCGTTGTCGCGTCCGACCGGCCCGTTTTCGCCGGCTTTCTCGCCAAGATTTTTGCCGGCCAGGACCAGGGCCGGGAGTTCTGCGAAGTAAAACTGCTCAAGGACGGCCAGCCGCAGGTGGTGGTGCGGATCGAGGCGGCGGCGGTTTCGGGACAGGAATGCCGGGTGGTGCTGGAGGATTTCACCGAACTCAAACGGGCCGAGGCGGACCGGCTCATCCTGAACAAGCTGGAGTCCACCGGAATTTTGGCGGGCGGCATTGCCCATGATTTCAACAACCTGCTCACGGTGATCCTGCTCGACCTGGAATTGGCCTTGGAATCCACTGTTCCCGGCGCAAGGTTGACGCAGCTTTTGGAGGAGGCGAAAAAGGCCGGCTGGACCGCCCGCGGCCTGACCCATCAGCTCATCACCTTTTCCGACGGCGGCGCGCCGGTCCGGAAACCGGTTCATCTGGCCGTGGTGATTCAGGAATCCAGCCGGGCGGCGGCGAGCGGCTCCCGGATGCGTTGTGAATTTTCCCTGGCCGACAATCTCTGGCCGGTGGCGGCGGACGCGGAGCAAATCGGACAGGTCATCCGCAATCTGGTCCAGAATGCGCGGGAGGCGATGCCCGGTGAAAGCGTGGTCTCCGTCCGGGCGGAAAACGTCGTTCTCCCAGCCGGCGAAAAGTCTTCGCTCCCGCCGGGCGATTATGTGCAGGTGAGCATTGCCGACCAGGGGGGCGGCATCGCGAAGGAGGTGCTGCCAAAAATCTTTGATCCCTATTTCTCGACGAAGGAGAAGGGTAGCCAAAAGGGCATGGGTTTGGGGCTGACGATCTGCCATTCGATCATTCAAAAACACGAAGGAATGATCACCGTGAAGTCGGAGGCCGGGGCGGGCGCCACCTTCCAGATACTCCTGCCCGCCTCCCGGAAGCTGCCGCCGCCGGAAAAAACCATCTCCGGGCCGGCCTCCCAGCCGCTGCCCGGGAAAATCCTGGTGATGGATGACGAGGACACGGTGCGCAATGTGATCGGGACGATTTTTCAACAGATGGGCCATACGGTGGAACTGGCGGCGGATGGGGAACACGCCATCCAGGCCTACCAAAACGCCAAACGCGAGGGAAATCCCTTTGATGTGGTGATGCTGGACCTGACGGTTCACGCGGGCCTCGGCGGCCGGGAGACGCTCGAAACGCTGCGCCAGTTTGATCCCGCCGTGCAGGCCGTTGTCATGTCTGGATATTTCAACGATCCCGTGCTGCTCGAACCGGAACGTCATGGATTCAAGGACGCTCTGGCCAAACCTTTCAACCGCGACCAGCTCCAGAAGCTGATTTCCCGGCTAATGGACAACCGCTCCGCGCCATGAATGCAAAACCGTCCAGCTCGCCCGCCGCCGCCCGGCTGCGCCGTCGCGCCGAAGTCCAGTTGCGGAAGAAACCGAAGACACCGCCGGCCGCGAACGAAGCTCCCCGATCCGCCGCCGACCCGCTCCGGCTGCTCCACGAATTGCAGGTCCACCAGATCGAGCTGGAGATGCAGAACGCCGAACTGCGGCAGACCCGGGATAAATTGGAACTGGTGCTGGAGAATTATACCGACCTCTACGGCTTCGCGCCGGTGGGCTATTTCACGCTCACGACCAACGGCACCATCCAGCTGGCCAATCTCACCGGCGCGCATCTCGCCGGGATCGAATGTTCGCGACTGGTGGGACAATATTTCGGCACGCTCGTCTGCCCGGAGCATCGGCCGCGGCTGGCCAGTTTTCTGAAACAGGTTTTTGCGGGCGATACCCGGCAATCGCTGGATGTCGATCTGTTGAGCCATGGTGGCCCGGCCCGCACCGTGAATATCAGGGCCCAACGCCTGCTCACCGAGCCGGGTTGTCGCGCCGTGGTGATGGACATCTCCGACCGCAAGCGCGCGGAGGCCGCGACCGCGCAACTGGCGGCGATGGTGAATTCCTCCAGCGACGCCATCGTCGGCAAAGATCTGAACGGCATCATCACCAGTTGGAACTCGGGAGCGGAAAAGATTTTTGGCTACGCGGCCAGCGATATCGTCGGCAGCCCGGTCACGCGGTTGATTCCCGCCGACCGGCAGTCGGAGGAAGAGAGCATCATGCGCCGCATCCGGCAGGGCCGGAGCGTGGATAGTTACGAGACCGTGCGCCTGACCGAGGATGGCCGGCCCCTGGACATGTCCTTGACCGTCTCGCCCATCTGGGACGGGAATGGCAAGATCATCGGCGCGTCCAAGGTGGCGCGCGACATCACCGCCCACAAACGGGCCGAGGACATCGTGCGCGTCTCGGAAATCCGCTACCGCCGCCTGTTTGAAGCGGCGCACGACGGCGTGTTGTTGCTCGACCCCGCCACGCGCAAGATCACCGATGCGAATCCGTTCATGACCAAGCTGCTCGGCTACCGGCACGATCAACTGGTGGGGAAGGAACTGTTCGAGATCGGCCTGCTCAAGGATGAGGCGGACAGCCAGATCATGTTCCGCAAACTGAAGCGGAGCCACGAAGTCCGCTATGAAGATTTGCCGCTGAAAAGCCGCGACGGCCGGCATCAGGAAGTCGAGGTCGTGGCCAACTTGTATCAGGAAAACGGTCGGGCTGTCATCCAGTGCAACGTCCGCGACATCACCGCGCGCAAGCGCACCGAACAGGAGCTGGCGGAAAAGGCGCGGCTGCTGGACTTGAGCCATGACGCCATCATCGTCCGCGATGTCGCCGGCCGGATCCGGTATTGGAATCATGGCGCGGAGGAGCTTTACGGCTGGTCGCGCCAGGAGGCGCTGGGGAAAACCAGCACGCGTTTGTTGAAAACCAGATTTGCCATTCCCTTCAAGCAAATGCTCAAGGAGCTTTACCAGACGGACCGCTGGATCGGTGAAATCAGCCATGTGAAACGCGATGGCCAGCGCATCACCGTGCTGGCGCGCATGACCCTGGACCGCGACCCTCAGGGCCACCCGACGGCGGTGTTGGAAACCATCACGGACATCACCGCGCGCAAACTGGCCGAGACCGCCCAGCGCCGGGTGGAAGTGCTGGCCGGCTCGAACCTGAAACTGGAAAACGAAATCGTCCGGCGGCGGGTGCTGGAAGCCTCGCTCAAGCAAAGTGAGCAGCACCAGCGCAAGTTGCTGGCCGAGTCGCGCGAGATGCAGGAACAGTTGCGGCAGTTATCTCGCGAAATTCTCCGCGCCCAGGAGGAGGAGCGCAAGCGCATCAGCCGCGAACTCCACGATGTCATCGCCCAGACGCTGACCGGCATCACTGTCCGCCTCGCCACCTTGAAAAAGGAGGCCGGACGCACCGGCGACAGCTTTGAGCGCAACCTCGCGCGCACCCAGGAGATCGTCGGCAAATCCGTGGCCATCGTCCACCAGTTCGCCCGCGAGCTGCGCCCGGCCGTGCTGGATGATCTTGGTTTGATTCCCGCGCTGCATTCCTTCCTGAACGATTTTGCCGCGCGCACCGGCCTTCAGGTCAGGCTGACCGCCTTTGCGGAAGTGGAGGAAATTGACATCGCCAAACGCACGGTCCTCTTTCGCGTGGCGCAGGAGGCTCTCACCAACGTCGCCCGCCACGCCCACGCCAGCCAGGTGAAGGTGATCCTTCAGAAACAGCCGGACCGCCTCTGCCTGAAAGTCACGGATGACGGCAGGGCGTTCAACCTGGAAAATTTTCTCCGGCACCGCGGCGGCAAGCATCTTGGCCTGCTGGGCATGAAAGAACGGTTGGAGATGATCGGCGGCAGTTTTGCGATTGAATCCAAACCCGGCAAAGGCACCACCATCGAGGCGCAGGTTCCGCTCCCCCCCCCCCCGTCGTTGCAAAAGTCGCGCCGGGGAAAAATAGTAAAACCCATCACTAAATTATTATGAAACCCATCACTGTCCTCCTCTCGGAAGATCACACCATCGTGCGCGAAGGCTTTCGCAAAATGCTCGAACTGGAAGGCGATTTTACCATCGTCGGCGAGGCGCAGGATGGCCGCCAAGCGGTGGCCATGGTCAAAAAATTCAAGCCGGCCGTGGTGTTGATGGACATCGCCATGCCGCGGCTCAACGGCATCGAAGCGGTCCGGCAGATTCTCAAGGATTTTCCCGCCACCAAGATTCTCATGCTCTCCGCGCACAGCGATGATGCCTATGTCTCCACCGCCATTGAAGCCGGCGCGGTGGGTTTTCTGCTCAAGCAGACTTCCGCGCATGAGGTGTGCCGGGCCATCCGCGAAGTCGCCGCCGGCAAAACTTTTTTCACCGCTTCCATTGCCAGACATTTCGACCGGCTCAACCCGCAGTTGTCCAATCGCACCGGCAAGCTCAACACGAAAGCGGTCCAGCTCACCTCTCGCGAGATGGAAGTGCTCCAGCTCATCGCCGAGGGCAAGGCCAACAAGGAAGTTGCCGCCGAACTCGGCATCGGCATCAAGACCGTCGAGAAACATCGGGAGCATCTTATGCAAAAGCTCGACATCCACGACACCGCCGGACTCACCCGCTACGCCATCGGCGCGGGCGTCATCGAGAGCAGCGTGCAGGTGACCATCGTCTAGGCTGGCCGCATGCGGCTTCGAACGGTGAACATGCTCCACTGGCTGCATTCCTTGCTGCCGCACATCCCGCATTACGGATATGTGCTCGTCTTCATCGTCGTTTTTTTGAACAACCTCGGCGTGCCGCTGCCGGGCGAAACGATTCTGCTGGGTGCCGGGTTTGTTTTGGGAAAAACGGCGGACTCGCTGTGGTCGCCGGTAGTGGCGGGAACGGTGGCCTGTTTTCTGGGTGGCAGCGGCGCCTTTTGGTTTGGTCGGCGGCTGGGGTTAAGCGGTCTGGAAAAAATCCGCTGGCTTCATCTCACCTCCGAACGATTGAAGTGGCCGGAACACTTTTTTGAACGGCATGGCGCCAAGACGGTTTTCATCGCGCGGTTCATCTTTCTGTTTCCGCCGGTTGTGGTCAACCTGCTGGCCGGGATGTCGAAAATGTCGTGGCGCACTTTTCTGTTTTACAACCTCACGGGGTCGGCGGCCTATGCCACCACCTACACTCTGCTCGGATATTTTTTCGGGAAGAAGTGGAAACTGCTCGAAGCCTGGCTGGGACCCACGGCGCTTTACCTGGTTTTTGCGGGGATAATCCTCCTCGTTCTGTGCATGCTGTTCAGACATTCCGTGGCCGGATATTGGACGCGGCAGCTTGCCAGAAAACTTCGGCGAAAATAGGTGGGCGACCGGCTCGAATCGGCAGACGGCCACCAGAAATGTTCATTAAATGGGGTGAAGACCCCATATCGGATGCGCCCGGTTCCGCCTATGGTTCCTTGATGAAACATAATCATTCTCCCAAAAATCAAAGCCAAAGCCAGAATCCCACCGCCACCCGCCCGCCCGCGCCGACGGCCTTGAGCCGAAACGAAAACAATTTCACGCCGTCACCGGACGAGGTGGCCCGCCGGGCTTTCTTCGCCTACGAAAACCAAGGCTCGCAGCCCGGCCACGAGGTGCAGCACTGGCTGACGGCGGAGGCGGATTTGATCGCGGAACGCAACCGCACGCGCACCCACAGTTTTCACGACCAGCGGTAAATTTTTTTCTTAACCTGACCAAGCTGAAAGCATTTTAACCCTATGAATACTTTAAATGGCACCCGCACTGAAGCTCCCGCGATGTTTGAAACCGAGAATGATATTCCCAAGGCGCGCCGGATGGAATTGAACGCGCTGCTGAACCAGCGGCTGGCGTCGGCCGTGGATCTGCAACTGCAGATGAAGCAGGCGCATTGGAATGTGAAAGGCCCGTGCTTCATCGGCCTGCACGAACTCTTCGACAAGGTGGCTGAAGCGGTGGAGAACTATGTGGACCAGATTGCCGAACGCATCGTCCAGCTCGGCGGCATCGCCGAGGGCACGGTGCGCATGGCGGCGGCGAGTTCGCGGCTCACGGAATATTCCCCGGAGATCGCGGACGGCATGGCGCATGTCGAGGGCGTGGCGCGCGCGCTGTCCACCTTCGGCGCGGAAGCCCGCAGCACGATTGATGAGGCCAACGGCTTGGACGACGCCGACACGGCGGATTTGTTCACCGAGGTTTCGCGTGGCATAGACAAGTGGCTATGGTTTGTGGAAGCACATTCGCAGGCCGCAAAATAGAAAGGATCCCCATGAAAACCAGACTCACACTATTCGTTCTCGGCAGTTCGTTGTTGATGGGCGGGCCATCGTTGTTCGCCCAGATCACGAATACCAACACGAATTCCGTTCCGCTGACCCAGACCTTGAAATATCAGGTGGCGGTGGAGCAGGACCGCAACCTGGGCGAATGTTCGCTCCTGCCGCCGGGGCTCAAGGAAAAGCTGCGGCTCACCGACGAACAGCGCTCGGAACTGAAACCCATCGAGGATGACTTCGCCAAAACCGCCCTGGAATATCAGGCCGCCAATCAACCCCGGATTGACGCCGCGCTGGATGCGGGCCGCCTGGCGCGTGAGTCGAAGGACGCGCAGCGCATCCAGGCCGCGCGCAAACAGTTGCAAAATGTCTGGGCCGGGCTCCAGACATACCGGAATGAATCCGTCCGGCAAGTCAAACAGGTGCTGACCCCGGATCAAATCAAAATTTTGGAGGATGTCAGCAACCAGTGGCGCGAAAATCACGGCTCCGAATCAAACGACCCGTCCGCTAAATTAAACTCGCAATCCGATTAATGAGTGCCGGCCAACGAAAAGAATTATTATGAAAACCACCCCCAGCAAATTCGCGGAGATCCTGCAAACCCCGGTGTATCCGCAGACACTACACCAGTTCCGGCCGGTTCCCCGAGCCGCCACCAATCCCAAGCCGGCCAAGCGGGACAATGTCTTTTCCCAATCCCGAGACACGCGGGAAGACCGTGGCACGCGGGAAATGAAGACGACACAGAACGCCCGGTCATTCCCCCGTTCACAGTGATTTATCCCATGAACTCCAACCCACTGAAAGCCACCGGCGAGCGGGATGAAAACCCGAAGGAAACCATTCTCGAAGCCGCGCCCGAATCCGAGCGCTGGGATCCGCTGCCCGGCTCGACCGGACTCAAGGCTCCCGTGACGGCGAGCGAGGACGAGGACGACGAAGGCCGCAGCGATAATGAAACCATGGTCGAGTCCGGCGGTGCCGACGCGGAGAAAGACCGGAGCCGTCAGGCCGGCAGAACCGCCGCCAAAAACGACGAATGAAAAACCGCGATCGGCCAAAGCTGGAACGGCTGGTGGGCGCGCGGCTGCTCGGCGGCTTTCAAAAATTTGCACGGACGGTGGTGCGCGCGAGCGGACATCCGATGGCGTTCGGCCTCGCGCTCGCCATCATTTTCATCTGGTTGCTGACCGGCCCGCTTTTTCATTTTGGCAACACTTGGCTGCTCGTCATAGACACCGTCGGCAACCTCATCACGTTTCTGATGATCTTCCTCATTCGCAACGCGCAGAACCGCGAGAGCGAGGCCGTGCAGTTGAAGCTCGACGAACTGATTCGCGCCACGAACTCCGCACACAACGCGCTGCTGGACATCGAGGAATTGTCCGAGGCCGACCTCGACCGCATCAAGGCGCGCTTCGAGCGGTTGGCCAAAGTCGCGCGCGAAGATTCCGTTGCCGGCCGGCCGTCGGCGGCCAGCCCCGCAACCCAAACCGTCTGATTCATGAACTGGACTCCGCTCAACCTCACCGTCCGCGTCGGCTGCAACCTCGCCTACGAAACCACCGTGCCAACGCCCGTGCTGTTCGTGCTCAAGCCCCGGCTCGAAGGCCGCGTGCTCGTGATGCAGGAACGGCTTTCGTTCGGCATCGGTTTGCCGTCGTATGAATTTCAGGACAGCCACGGCAACATCACTTATCGCTCGACGTTCATTCCGGGACGAAACGAAATCCGCCACGATGCGCTCGTGGCCGTAGCGTCGCTGCCGGACAGCCGGGAAATTTTCGGCCACATTCTGCCTGTGGGACAACTGCCGTTTGCACTGTTGCGCTACACGCTGCCGAGCCGCTACTGCGATTCCGACAAGCTGCTGAATTTTGCGTGGCAACATTTCGGCCAAATCCAGCACGGCCTGCCGCGCGTGCAGGCCATCTGCGACTGGGTTCACAACAACATCGAATATCGCTTCGGCTCCGGCCGGCCGGACTTGTCCGCGTCGGAAGTCATCGCGCGGCGCCACGGCGTCTGCCGTGATTTCGCGCATGCGGCCATCGCGTTGTGCCGCGCGTTCAATCTGCCCGCGCGCTACGTCACCGGCCATTTGCCGGACATCGGCTATGTTGACCCCGGCACGCCGATGGATTTTCATGCCTATTGCGAAGTCTATCTCGGCAACGAATGGCTGACCTTCGATCCGCGCTTCAACGTCCCGCGCATCGGTCGCGTGAAGGTTGCGCACGGCGCGGACGCGGTGGATGGCGCGTTTGCCACGATTTACGGCGAGGCCCAACTCACGCATTTTGAAGTCTGGGCGTATCAGGTGGATCCGCGGCAGGTTTCCGTGGGCGATGCCATTGACCTGACCAAACGCCTCGACGGCAATCAAACCGTGCGGTTCAGTTAGAGCATTTTCAGAAAAAGTGTGGCCGTGTTTGGAGTGGACGCCGTCTTCCCCCTCGCCATGAACCACCCGGCGCATTCCAACGGCTTGACGCAGGGAGCGTTTCTCCCTCTCCGCGTCGGCGGAGTCTGCGGAGCCGATGGGGAGAGGGCCGGGGTGAGGTGCTCCTCCCACCATCTGGGGTTCATGGGGGAGGGAGCGCCTTGTGCTCGCCATGCGGCTACGCTTTAACTTAAAACGCTCTAGAGCGGATTAATTAAAGCTGTGGTCGCGTTTCGGCGCGATGAATGCGGAGAAGGATTTTTTATTTCGACTCCTCACCCCGGCCCTCTCCTCGTTGGGCGAGGAGAGGGGGCGCGTTTGCGTGATTGGCGCGTTTTCGGCGGTGCAGTGTCGGTTCATGGCACCACCAATAAACCGAATTAATTTCCTAAAGCCCGAGCGCCTGCAGCGCCTCGGCCAGATTTTGGCAGGTGACCACCTTGAGATCGGTTGGATAATGGAAAATCGTGAGGATATTCATGCCGATATCCTTGCTGGGGTCGGGAATGACGCGCACCACCATGCCCACGCCGGCCTTGCCGAGCAACTCCATCGTCAGCCCCATTTCCAGCGCGCACTCCGGGCTCATGGACACGAGCTGGCTGAAATCTGCCAGATAATGAAAACCCGGCGAAAGACCGGCCAGCTCCGCCACCACTTCCTGCCGGTGGTTTTGCAAATCCCCCGGGCACACGTCGCCGATAAAGCTGGCCGACAACAATTGCTTGGACCGGTTGGAGGTGATCAGTAACACGGCCATGAATCTAATTCGCTGGCCAGGGCAACACGAGCGAATAACTCATCGGGCTATGGTTGCGGATTAGTGGTCTCGGTCTGGGAGAAGGAAGGCAGCTTCAGATAATCAATGGCGGCCTGCACATCCACTTTTTCCTGGGGCAGCTCCACTTTGGCCAGGACGGCCTGAAGCGGTGGAATGGCTTCTGGGCTGTTGAATTGAATCACGGCTTCCAGCGCGGCGGCGCGAATTTGCGGATTGGCGTCGGTCAGTGATGCCAGAATCAGATTGAGGGAATCCGCATCGTTGTTCATCGCCAACTCGGCCAGGTCGGCGATGCGGTTATCAATATCCTGCGGGTCGGGCGTCGTCGCCACGGGTGTCGCCGGCGTGATGGGCAAAATTTCCGTGGGAGCCGGCAGTCGTGGACTGGCCTTGTCAGCGGCGACGGGCGCGGACGGGGTGGCGGCGGCTTGCAAGGAAGCGTGCCGTCCCGTCTGGAAACGATACCAGCCAACGAACAGCAACGTGGCGCCGACGAGCAGGAGGTAGGGGAATAAGATCCGGATTCTCATGATCGTATGGATCTAATTGCCGGTTCAAGGCTGCGTTTCCACGTTTTTCCCGGTGATGGAGACATTGCCCGTGATGAGGAACGGATTGCCGTTCACCAGCCCGGTGCCCACGGCGTTGGTGATGCCGAACTGGTCGGCCATCCCGATCACCATTTTATTCTTACCCGTGACATTGACCACGGAGTCCACGCCGAAGCCGTTGACATGAAACGTCACTGGCAGCAACGGGTTGTTCGTGGTTTCAAGGAAATAGAATCCCCAGTAACCATAGTATTTGCCGGCGCTGACAACGTTGTTGGAGACATTATAGCTGTAGCTGTTCACCGTCGGCGCATAGGTGATGACGCCGAAGAACGCCGAGACATCCACGTTGTTCGTGACGCCCGCGACCTTCACCCGGACAATCGTGTGCGATTTGCTGGAAGGCACGCCGAGCTGGTTGACCATCAGCAGTTGGGCGCCGGTGAAATTGTTGGTGGTGGCCACGCCCAGCCAAGTGAGGACGTCCTTGGTAACAACGCTCTGGCTGTTGGCCTTGATGGTGACCGTGTTGCCATTGGTCACCGGCGCGCCCTGCGACCAGGCCGTCAGCTTGAAGGCCATGGCCTGCACCAGATTGGTCTGCGTCGCCTGACTGCTGCTGACACCCGCGCTGGTGAGGCCGGCAAACAAAAATAACTTGAGATAGGTTTTCATGGTAAGAATTTTATCGTTGGTTAAGAAACGCTGGCTGATTTTTTTAGATTTTGGATTCATCCGTCGAGAATATCCAAAGGTGTGGGGTTGGCGCCATGGGGTGAAACCCTACTGCTGGCCGGCCACGCGTTTGATTATTTCGGCATAAAGACCGGCAGGTCAAAGGACCTGCCGGTTTTGAGTTTTATTTCAGGATTCGATGGCTTGCTTGTGCTTGCGCAAGATGCGCACGGTGCTGACTCCGAACGGCAGCAGGAGCAACGCCCCGGCCACCACGGTGGAAGGTTCCGGCACGGCCGTGCTCGCGACTGATGAGATGCTGCCCGAGTAGGAAACGATCTGGGTGCCCGAACCGGCGAAGAGACTGGTCAAAGTGGGGTCAGTGCCGGAGAACTGGAACGTCAGATTGAGATTTCCATTGTTCGGGTTCGACGCCAACGCCAGCAAATCGGCATTGGCACCGGTGTAGGCAATGCCCGTCAGATTGACGGACAATGAATCGGAGATGCCCCCCTGACCATTTGACACCATGTGAATCTGGTTCCAGGTGACATTGCCGGTCAGGGTGTTGACCCCGTCGAATACGTTCAGTTGCCCACCGCCCAGGACCGGGGCCTGCTGGTAAGTGATGCTGCCGACCGTGGTGGAGGACAGGCTACCCATGTTGACCGACCAGGGCGCGCCGGTAATCCAGCCGGTGAGACCGAGGTCGGCACCGGTGAAGTTGAATTGCGGGGTGAGGGCGGAACCGGCGATGGGGTTCAATTGGAACGTGTCGCCACTGGCGTTGAACTGGGCATTGTTGATGCCGGCGAAGTTTAAGCTCGCCTGACTGGTCGTGGCGGTTAAAGCCACGCTGGCTGCGAGGACAGCGATTGTTAGTTTTTGTTTCATATGAATCTTAGTTGGTTTGAATGTTTTGTTTCGGTTTACTATCTGGTTTTTTTGATTTTACTGTTGTTGCTTGCCGGACTGGCGTTTGTTGGTGTCTTGTTTGTTTTGATTGAGCTTCACAGACAAGTAACATGGGGTTACTCGCAAGGGTGAGATTAGGCCGTCATCCCCAAACCGGCTATTAGGTGTAATCCCCATGGCCAGGCTGGCCATCACTTCGATAAGGGAAATATATTTCTTCCCCAGCCATCGCTGGCTTGAGTCTTGAAAATGCTTTACCGCCATCCCATAGCAAGATGTTGGTTTTGAGCGCATTGTGAAATCATGGCCGAAAAACTGCGGGTTGTTTTGGGTTGCGCCAGAACTGGCCATCAAAAAACGCCAATAAAAACGATGTTTTCATGTGCTAAAAATCCAATTTCCTATGGGATGACTGTGAAAGCATTTTGAAAACCTAAATCCAGGCATGGGGTGAACACCCCATGCCAGCCCAGGATTTTTCGGTTAAATTTAAGCCATGCACAAAGGGAAAAATCCGCCCGCCGATGTCAAATCCGGCACGCCCCTTTCCGTCCAAGCTCACCCGGCGCAGCGCATTCTGGTGGTGGATGACGACCCTTTCTTTTGTCATCGCAACGCGGAAATGTTGGGCCGACAGGGTTATGTGGTGAATGCCGTTGAAAACGGCGCGCTGGGCTGGCAGGAACTTCAGGCCAATCACTACCACCTGCTGATCACCGAGAACGAAGTGCCCCATTTGACCGGCATTGAACTCATCCAGAAACTGCGCTCCGCCCGCATGGCCTTGCCGGTCATCATCGCCACCAATAAGTCACCCGGAATGGCGGTGGCCCGCCGTCTCCGGCTTAATCCCGTTTTTACTTTGCTCAAGCCGTATACGCTGGTGGATTTTATCGAGGCGGTAAATGTCGCCCTGTTGCAGCCGGCCAACTCATTGGCTGAACATCGCCACGTCGCCCGGTCATAACCAGCACCATCATCCAATTATGAAAACAGAAAATCTTTCACCCACCTGCGGGCCAGCTAGGGAATCGCTTTCCAACTCAATGAGTTCACCGCCGCGCATTCTCATTGCCGAGGAGGATTTTTTCCTGCGCCAACTGGAGGCGGAGGTGCTGCGTTGCGCCGGCTGCGAGGTGGATGATGTTGAAGATGGGGTCGCCGCCTGGGATTTGCTGCGACGGAAGACCTACGATCTGCTGATCACCGACAATCAGATACCCATGGTTTCCGGAGAGGAGTTAGTGAGACTGGTTCATGCCGCCCGCCTGCCCCTGCCGGTCATCCTGGCTGCCGGCGGTCTGTCCACCTGGGAATCTGCCCCCGACCCATTTCTCCAGCCGTTCACAATTTTGTTCAAGCCTTATACCATTGCGGAATTAATGGAGGTGGTGCAGGAGAAGTTGCACGCCCAGACCGGTGCCGGCGATGACGCAACGCCGGCCAGTTTACAACGCCAGCAGCCGGTCCGGGATTTGCGGATTTGATTCAGGTCTTCATCGGGCGGTTCAATTTCACCGAACCAGGCATAAGTTTAACATGGGGAAAACACCCCATGGCCCAAGTCGGCATTTGCTCTTATTGTCCGACTAGAAAATCTTATGATTATTAAAACAAAGTCTCGCGGGGTAAGCGTGGCTGGCTTCCTCCAGCAAAGCGAAACGATGCCCGCGCAGCGGATTCTCGTTGTGGATGATGAGCCGTTGATCCGCCTGCTCAACACCGATATATTGGTGAATGCCGGATTCCACGTGGACACCGCTGAAGACGGCGCGGCCGCCTGGGACGCGCTGCAGCTAAACCACTATGATTTGCTGGTCACCGACAATCAGATGCCCAAGGTGGGCGGCGCGGAGTTGATCGAGAAAATCCGGGTGTCCGGCATGGTGTTGCCGGTCATCATGGCCACTGCCACCTTGCCGGAAGATGGTTATGGCGAACACCTTTGGCTGCAACCCTTCGCCATGCTGCTCAAACCCTACAGTCTGGCGGAGTTTGTTGGCGCGGTAAAAACCATCCTGCATGCCGCCAGCCACGCCGGCGAGCGGATGGCGCTGATGCCCAACTGGAAAAGCGACCCGATGGTATTCGGTGCGCGGCTTTGACTGTGCGTCCAAACTGGTTCTGAAATCTCTGCCAAAGTAGTGGCACAGGCAGCTTGCCTGTGTGTTTCTGTCCGATTCAGCACGCAAACTTACAGGCTGGAAACCTGTGCCACTATCTGGCACCCTTTTGCAGGGATTTCGCTCTGGTGCATCAAGAAGCAGGCTTCATCAAATGGTCGGTAGGGTAACACCCCATTGCGTCGGTTTGCCATCCGGCTTAAGTTCCGGCAAGAGTAATAACAAACCATTCAACCCGATTGGAGGCAGCCTATGTCACTAATATCCCTCATCGTCACCCTGATCGTCATTGGCGTGCTGCTCTGGCTGGTCAACACCTACATCCCGATGGACGGCAAGATCAAAAAGATCCTCAACATCGTGGTCGTGATCTGTGTAGTCGTGTGGCTGTTGTATGCCTTCGGCATCCTCCATCATTCCGGCGATATCACCGTCCCGCAAATCCGGTAACCAACCGTCGGCCAACCGCCGGGCCCTATGAATGCGCCAACTGAAGTTGCCAGCAGCAAATCGCGAGCGCGTCAACCCGATTCTGATCAAAGGCGTTCTCACGCCTTTTCGTGGACAACCACGATGAACCTGCCGACCCTGAAACAAGTCCGCGTGCGGAGTGTGGGCTCTGGTCTGATTGACCGGTGGGGGGAGCCGAAAATATGAAGGCCAGGGTGTTTGAAGTCAGGCTGCCCAAGTTGCCCTCCGGTAAATCGCCGGCGAGCGGGCGGGCGGATTAGTTCAATGCTTTTCTGGCGCCGTCGCCGGATCTGCAAGTGGTGGCGACGCAGACGAATGTCATGGTTGCACCCGCCGAGCCGAACGTCGTGCCCAGCCCGAGGAGTCCGC
>Ga0265324_10000623_pt1 | contig 24166 bp, 12 predicted proteins | sample 41419metaG_FD_198634 | JGI IMG/M metagenome (GOLD analysis project Ga0265324, IMG submission 198634) | Rhizosphere microbial communities from Carex aquatilis grown in University of Washington, Seatle, WA, United States - 4-14-19 metaG | ecosystem: Host-associated > Plants > Roots > Rhizosphere...
CTTGGCCCCAAGCGGGTCGGGTCGGGTGGTGCGGACGGTGCGCTGCGCCGTCCGCTCTCCGGTCCTTCCCCGTCCACCCTCTCCCCCTCGGGGGAGAGGGCCGGGGTGAGGGGGTTCTGGCTGCTCCATCCTCCATCCTCGCCCCCCACTGCCAACTGCCTTTATTTTTCAGCATTTCAGTATGTCAGCATTTCAGCGTTTGGCTTCATGCTCCTCGTACTCGTCCTCAAATCTTTATGGGAGGAAGGGAGGAAAACTGGTCAAAGGCATAATCGTAATATTCTGATAAATACCAACGCGCCACCGCCTTTCTTGGTTTTGAGAAATGAGACAGTCATTGTCTTGAAATTCAAACGCTTCGGTATTCTTGTCTTGAAAATACGACGATTCGTGCCTCCTCCCCCCGCTGTCCACCGTCAGTTTTTTTACGTGGTTTTTCTACGTTTTACCGGCGGTTTTCTGAGAAAGTTTCCAGCGGGGTGAAAAATGTTCACAAGTTGGTTCGGGAGTTGCTTGGGCAAAAGCTCCGTTCGCCGGGATGGCGGGCGGAATAATCAGAAGCATTCAGAAGTAAAAAATGAAACCTTTGACAACAGCCTGGAAACGGGCTGCGGCCGGACTCGTCTGCATTGTGATGAGCCAAAATTTTTTAATGGCCGCCGCCACGCAACTTTCTTTCTTCGCCCAGCCGCCGAACACGGTGGTCGGTGCCGGCATCACCAACGTCGTGGTGCAGCTCAAGGACAAGGCCGGCACGAACGCCGCGCAGTCCGGCGTCGTGGTTTCACTCGCGCTGAACAAGGGCGGGGGACTTGCCGGCGTCACCAACGCGACGACCGATGCCACGGGCCGGGCGGCGTTCACCAATCTGGTAATCTCGCCGGCGGCCAACGGCATCAGTCTTGTGGCCAGCGCCACCGGCTTGAAAAGTGCGAGCAGCAGCGCGTTCAACGTCAGCAAAGGCGGCACGGTCACGACGCTCGCGGCCTCCACCAACGCCTTGATTTACGGGCAAAGCGTGACGTTCACTGCGACGGTCAGTGCGGCGGCCCCTGCCAGCGGCCTCGCCACCGGCGTAATTACCTTCAAAGATGGCGCGACGATTTTAGGAACGGCGGCGCTCAACACATCCGGCCTGGCGACCTTCAGCACGAACCGGATTTCCGCCGCGACGACCAACCGCACCATCACCGCCGTCTTTGGCGGCGACAGTAATTTTTCCACGAGCACGTCGAGTAATCTTTTGCTCATCACCGGCAAACTCGCCTTGACCGTGGCGGGCGTGGTGGCGAACAACAAGATTTACGATGGCGGCACGAATGCCACTTTGATTTTCAGCAACGCCACGCTCGCCACAATTTTGAGCGGCGACACGGTGACGTTGAACAGCGCGGCGGCCAAGGGCGCGTTCGCCAGCAAAACCGCCGGCACCGGCAAAACCGTGACCATTACCGGCCTGGCACTGGCGGGTGCGAGCGCGGGAAATTATTCCGTCACGGCCCCGACCGCGACGGCCAATATCCTGGCGCGCAGCCTCGTCATCACCGCGAAGGGCGTGAACAAAATCTATGACGGCACGACCAGTGCCACCGTCACGCTGACGGACAACCGCGTTGCCGGCGACAGCTTCACCAACCGCTATGCGGGCGCGGCCTTCGCCAGCAAGAATGTCGGCACCGCGATTTTAATCAATGTTTCCGGCCTCGCCAGCGTCGGCACGGACGCGGGCAACTATGCATTGAGTAATTTGACGGCGACGGCCAGCGCGAACATCACGCCCGTCGCGCTCACGGTTTCCGGCCTCAGCGCGGGCAACAAGATTTACGACGGCACCACCGTCGCCACGCTGAATTTCACGAACGCGACGCTCGCCACTATTTTTGCCGGCGACGCGGTCACGTTGAACAGCGCGGTCGCGAAGGGAATCTTTGCGAACAAAAATACCGGCACGAACAAAGCCGTTTCCATCTCCGGCCTGGCGCTCGCTGGCACCAACGCGGGCAATTACACGCTGGCTTCGCAAGCAACCACGGCCGCCAGCATCACGGCGCGCGGCCTCATCCTCACCGCGAAGGGCGTGAACAAAATTTACGACGGCACGACCAATGCGACCGTCACGCTCACCGATAATCGCGTCGCCGGCGATGCGCTGACGGACAGCTATGCGTCCGCCGCGTTCACCAACAGGAATGTGGGCATCGCCATCTTGATCAATGTTTACGGCCTCACCATTGCGGGAACCGATTCCGCCAACTACGCTTTGACGGCGACGAACGCGACCGCCGCCGCCAATATCACCAAGGCGACGCTCACCGTTTCCGGCGTGGCGGCGAACAACAAGATTTACGACGCGACGACGGCGGCCACGCTAAATTTCAGCAACGCGGCGCTCGTCACCGTTTTCAGCGGCGACTCCGTGACCTTGAACACGAGCACGGCGAAAGGTGCGTTCGCCAACAAGGCGGTCGGTACCAACAAGACGGTTTCCGTCTCCGGCCTGACGCTCGGCGGCGCGAACTCCAACAACTACGCTTTGACGCAACCGGCGACGATGGCGAACATCACGCCCCGCGCGCTCGCCATCACCGCGAAGGGCGTGAATAAAATTTACGACGGCACGCCGGCGGCGACCGTGACGCTCACGGACAACCGCGTGTCCGGCGATGCGCTGGCGGACAGCTACGCGTCCGCCGCCTTCACGAACAAAAATGTCACCACGAACATTTTGATCAATGTTTACGGTCTGGCCATCGCCGGCACTGACTCCGGCAATTACAATTTGTCCGCCACCAACACCACCGCCACGGCCAACATTACCGCCGCCACCTTGACCGTCACGGCGGATCATCTTTCGCGGCCTTACGGCGTCACGAATCCGATTTTGACGGCGACCCTGGCCGGTTTTGTCGCCGGTGAAAGTTTGACGAACAGCGATGTGGCCGGTTCCCCGGCGCTGGCGACGACGGCTAGGACGAACAGCAATGTGGGTTCTTATCCGATCACCGTCGGCAAAGGTTCGCTGGTCGCCACGAATTATGGCTTCAAGTTCGTCAGCGGCACGTTGACGGTCATGCCGGCGGACACCGCCGCGCTGCTTTCCACGACGTTGAATCCGGCGCGCACGAACCAGAACATCACTTTCGCCGCGCAGATCAAGCCGCTAACCACGACCGTGCTGCCGCTGGTCGGCGTCATCCAGTTCAAGTGCAATGGGACGAACAAGCTGGGCAACGCCGTATCCGTGGCCAGCGGCGCGGCCAATCTGACGGTGCTGGCCGCCAATCTCGGCCAAAGCAACGCGGTCATCACAGTGGAATACTCGGACCCGGCGGGAAATTTCAGTCCCAGCACGAACAGCCTGACGCAGAATATCCTCGTCGCCGTCACGCCGCCGCCGCCGAGCAAATTGTCGCTCGCGCCGGCCCTGGCCAACGGCGTGGTGGCCGCGCAGCTTGCCGGCGTGTCCGGGCAGACTTACATCATTGAGGTCTCGGCGGATTTGACGCACTGGTCGCCGTTATCCACGAATGTTGCGGATACGAACGGCATCGTGTTGCTCATTGATGCCAACGCCGTGGCTTTCCCCAGCCGCTTCTATCGCGCGTATTCACCGTAGGCTTGCAGCGCCACTGGCCTATGATTGCAGCAAGTTGACAGGTAAACCGGAATAGAGCTTGATGTTTTTCATTGACCGCCCCCAGGCTGGCGGGCATAAATGAGCACCCCCTAAACCTGCCCGTATTTTCTTCGATTTCGAGCGGTGCTTCAGGCCGGTTTGGGGAAATTGCGTGAGATATGGCAAGCCCATCGGATTGTTTTCGGGCGGAATTCTGGCCATCGCCATTGCTGGCGGTTGCGACCAGAAGCTGACCGGACAGATGGAGTTTGCCCATGTAACGCCCGCGCCCGCGCCGCTGACGAACAAAGTTTTCCCCGGCAACACGACCAATCCGGCGGCCATTTCCGATTTGGAGCCGCTGGTCAATATCCGTTCCTTGAACGCCCGCCCGACGGAATCCACCACTAACACGGTGCGGATCCGGGGAAAAGTTTTGGACGAGCAGCCCGGGGAATTTATCGTCATTAATGATGGCACGGGAACCATCCTGACGGAAACCCATCAGGCCACCCTGCCGCCGGTGAACGAACTGGCGGATTTGTCCGGTCAGCCGTTTTCAGACGGTTTTGCCGTCAGCCTGAAGAATGCCACGGCCTGGCCGGTGACCCATCGCAATGGGACGAACCAGGACAACGCCATGTCCTTGGTTCCATCAGCCAGCCTGCCCCGGCTGACCAAAGTCTGGATGGTGCGCGATTTGTCGGCGGAAAAAGCGGCCTGGCATTATCCGGTGCGGCTGCGGGCGGTCGTGACCGTCAACGCTCATTACCATAATTATTTTTTTGCCCAAGACGACTCGGCCGGCATCTCCGTGCGGATGCCGGAAATTCCCGCCAGCCTGAATCCCGGCGACTTGGTGGATATCAGTGGCGTGAGCGATCCCGGCGGATATTCGCCCATCGTGCTGGCTTCCAACGTGACCGTGATCGGCTCGGCTCCCTTGCCGGAGGCGCGAGCGGAAACCTTGTTTCAACTGGCCACCGGCCAGGATGGCAGCCAATGGATTGAAGTGCGCGGAGTGATCCGTTCCGCAACTTACAACCCCACCAACGGGCTGGCGCAGCTCTACCTGAAAGACTTGAGCGGGGCAATCACCGTGAACGTCCGCGTCGACCATGAACCGCTGGAGCTGCTGGACGCCATCGTCCGCATCCGGGGGGCCTGCGGCTCCAAGGCCAACGAAAAACGGGAGTTTGTGGCGTCCGAACTCTGGGCCTCTTCGCTGGCCGAGGTGCAGATTGAGGAACCGGGACTGATGGATCCGCTGAGCCAGCCGGCACAACCCATCGCCAGCCTCAACCAGTTTCATCCCCGGCAGACGTTGCAGCACCGCTTGAATATCGCCGGCGTGGTGACGCTTGTGGACGAGGAATTCTTTTTCATGCAGGACACGGATTCGGGCGTGCGGGTGCAGGTGGTGACCGGGGGCAAGGTCAAACCCGGCGATTATGTGATTGCCGCCGGTTATCCCAGCCTGGGGGAATATGGCAATCTCCTGCAAAATGCCGTCTTCAAGGTGATCGGCCACCGGCCCGTTCCGGCCCCGCTTCCCCTCTCGACAAAAACCCCTCTCGACCCGCAACTGCACGACCGCTGGGTTCAAGTCCGGGCGCGTTTTTTGCATTACAGCAAAATCGGATCGGTGGATATGCTGACCCTGCAGTTGGGCAACCGGATTTTTGACGCCCGATTTATCGCACCGGTCTCGCCGCGGATGAAAACCCTCCAACCCGGCAGCCTGCTTCAGGTGAACGGCATTTACCGGCAACTGACCGATGCGGCGCGGGTGCCCAAATCACTCCAACTGGCCGTGCCGGCGGAGGAGGATGTCCGGATTCTTGAAGAACCAAGCTGGTGGACGGTTTCTCACGCCACCACGGTGATCGGTCTGATGGGTGCCGCCATCGGAACGGCCATTCTCTGGGTGCTGCTGTTGCGCCGGAAAGTGCAGGAACAGACCGCCAGCCTGAAACAAAGCGAGCAGCAATTCCGCTCGCTGGTCGAACAGTCGCTGGTGGGCATCTACATCCTTCAGGACAACCACATTGTTTATGCCAACCCCTGTTTGGCGGATATTTTTGGCTATGCCCCGGAAGAAATCCTGACGCCCAGCCATTGGGACGATTTGGTTTTCTGGGAAGACCGGGCCAAGGTGCGGGAACAGATCCGCCGGCGGGTCGCGGATGAAACGGATTCCACCCATTACCATTTTCGCGGCCGGCGCAAGGACGGTTCCTTGATTCATATTGAGGCGCTCGGCTGCCGCACGGAATTCAAGGGCCGGCCCGCCGTGCTGGGCATGCTGCTGGACATCACCGAACGCAAGCTCGCCCAGGACAAGATCGCGGAACAGGCGCGGATGCTGGACCTCGCCAGCGACGCCATCGTGGTGTGCGACCTCGAAGGCCGGATTCAATACTGGAACCAGAACGCCCAGCGTATTTACGGCTGGACCGCCCCACAGGCCATTGGCGCACCGGCCTTTGAAAAAATGTGCATCCCGCCGGACGATTTCCAGCAGGCCCGGAAAGCCTTGCTGCTCGACCACCAGTGGCACGGCGAATTCATCCATCGCGACCCGCATGGCGGCGAACTCATCGTGGCCGCGCGCTGGACGCTGGTGCTGGATTCACAAGGAAAACCCGGTTCGATCCTCACCATCAACACCGATATCACCCAGCAGAAAAAACTGGAGGCGCAGTTTCTCCGCACCCAGCGGCTGGACAGCATCGGCGTGCTCGCCGGCGGCATCGCGCACGACCTCAACAACGTCCTCGCGCCCATCCTGATGTCCGGCCAGTTGCTGGAGCTGGACCCGGACATCCCGCTGCGCCGGAAAATGATTGCCACCATCCTGGCCAGCACCCACCGCGCCGCCAGTCTCGTCAAACAAATCCTGACGTTCGCCCGTGGCTCGGGCGGAGTCCGCCACGCCGTGTCACCGAACCGGGTGCTGGAGGAAGTGCGGAAAATCCTGCATGAAACGCTGCCCAAGTCCATCAACCTCCAGATCACCAAGGCCACGGAACCGCGGATGATCACCGCCGATGCCACCCAGTTGAACCAGGTGCTGATGAACCTCTGCCTCAACGCCTGCGACGCCATGGAACAAGGCGGCGAACTGGTCGTGACCGTGACCGACGTCGAACTGCCGCCGCACGACCACGCGCTCGGGCCGGGTGCCAAACCCGGCGCATATGTGGTTTTCAGCGTCACCGACACCGGCACCGGCATGGCGCCGGATATTCGCGAACGCATCTTCGACCCGTTCTTCACCACCAAGCCCATCGGCAAGGGCACCGGGCTGGGACTGTCCACCGCCTTGGGCATCGTCAAAAGTCATGGCGGTTTCATCCAGGTTCAAAGTCAGCCGGGTCGCGGTTCCTGTTTCAAGGTATATTTGCCGGTTCAGTCCGACCAACAGCCGGACACGGAAAAAGCGGCGCCGGAAGCGCGCCTCATTCACGGCAAGAACGAACTCATCCTGGTGGTGGACGACGAGGCGCCGCTCCGCACCATCGCCAAGCAAACCCTGACCATGTTTGGCTATCGCGTCCTCACCGCCAACAACGGGCAGGAAGCCGTCGCCCTTTATCAGCAGCACCAGAACGAGATCGCCCTTGTGCTCACCGACATGATGATGCCGGTCATGAACGGCGCGGCGGTCATTGACGCGATGTTCCGGATCAATCCCCGGATCAAGATCGTTGCCGTCAGCGGTCTGGATCTGAAAAACCAGGTCAGCCCGTCCAGTCGTCCAGCCGTTCGGGCCTTCATCGCCAAACCTTACTCCGCTGAAAAACTGCTGAACATCATCCGCGAGGTGCTCAAGGAAGAAAACGAGGAAGCCCCGGCCGCCGCTTGACCCGCCGGCGGGTGGTTGCGAGTTGCCAGCAATCCGTTCCGTGCGCTTGCGACAATTTTGGACAAGCGCATTTTTATTTGTTAGTCTGCGCGGGATTTTATGAGCTTGGAAAATAAAGCACCGGCCGCGCCCGCCGCGCCGTCCGATTTCATCCGCGACATCGTCGCCGGCCACGTTACCGAGAACAAATATCCGCGCATCCACACGCGCTTTCCGCCGGAGCCGAATGGGTACCTGCACATCGGCCACGCGAAAAGCATCTGCCTAAACTTCGGCATTGCCCGCGAGTTCGGCGGCGTCTGCAACCTGCGCATGGACGACACCAATCCCGCGAAGGAGGACATTGAATATGTCGAGAGCATTCAGGCGGACGTCAACTGGCTCATCTCCGCGTGGGCGGATGACCAGCTCGGCCTCAAGCCGAAGGGCAAGACACCCGAAGTCCTCGCGGCGGAAGGTAAACGTGATTTTTATCTGCCCGCCGTCACCAAAGCGGAGCGCGCGCAGCGCCAATCGGAAACCTTTCAGCCGTTCTACGCCTCGGATTATTTTGACGAGATTTACGACTACGCCGAGCAGTTAATCGAGAAGGGCAAGGCCTTTGTCTGCGATCTCACGCCGGAACAGACGGATGAATACCGCCGCAACGGATTGGAAAGTCCGTTCCGCAACCGCAGCGTCGAGGAAAACTTGGATTTGTTCCAGCGCATGAAGGCGGGCGAATTTGCCGACGGCATCCGCACCTTGCGCGCGAAGATTGACGCGTCCGCGCCGAACATCTGGCTGCGCGATCCGCTGCTTTACCGCATCAAACACGTTGAGCATCACCAGACCGGCAAGAAATGGTGCATCTATCCGATGTATGATTTTGCGCATTGTTTGAGCGATTATATCGAAGGCATCACGCACTCGATTTGCACGCTGGAGTTTGAGGTGCACCGTCCGCTTTACGATTGGATTCTGGAGAGCCTCGACTTGCCGCGGCCGCTGCCCCACCAATATGAATTTGCGCGGCTCGCGCTGGGCTACACGGTGATGAGCAAGCGCAAGCTGATGCAGCTCGTGGACGAAAATCTCGTCACCGGCTGGGATGATCCGCGCATGCCGACCATCTGCGGCATCCGCCGTCGCGGCGTGACCGCGCAGGCTTTGCGCAACTTTGCCTACAACATCGGCATCACCAAATACAACGGCCTGACGGACGTGTCCGTTTTGGAATTCGCCATTCGTGACGATTTGAACAAACGCTCGCTGCGCCGGCTGGCCGTGCTGCGCCCCATCAAGGTCGTCATCACGAATTATCCTGCCGACAAGGTTGAGGAACTCGACGCGACCAACAATCCCGAGGACGAAACCGCCGGTAAACGCAAGGTTCCCTTCAGCCGCGAACTTTTCATCGAGCGCGATGATTTTGCCGAAGTGCCGCCGCCGAAGTTCTTCCGCCTGAAACCGGGCGGCGAAGTGCGGTTGAAATACGCCTATATCATCAAGTGCGACGAAATCGTCAAGGACGCCGCCGGCAACCTCACCGAGCTGCGCTGCACCGCCGATTTGGACAGCAAGATGGGCGGCGCGACGTCCGCCCGCAAGGTGAAGGGGACGATTCATTGGGTGAGCGCGCCGCACGCCGTGGACGCGGAAGTGCGCCTTTACGACCGGCTGTTCACCGTGCCCGATCCGGGGGCGGAGGACGATTTCAAGAAACATCTCAATCTGCACTCATTGGAAGTCATCACGGCCAAGTGCGAACCGTCTTTGAAAGTCGCGACGTTCGAGCAGCGTTATCAGTTTGAACGGCTTGCGTATTTTGCTTTGGATTTGGATGCGCAGCCCGGCAAGCTGGTCTTCAATCGCACCATCACGTTGAAGGATGCTTGGGCCAAGGAAGCGCAGAAGGGATGACTTTTGCTTTTGTCCGCCGGGGTATTTCCACCGGAGTGTCTCATGGCGCATCTGGCCGCATTTAAAATCAAGACAGTGGCCGCGCAAAAGCAGTGGTGAAACGGTCGTCCCATTTCTTCGGCTGGTGGCGGGCGGCGATTTTTTTGCCCAGCCCGTGGTTGGTAAAAATTTCGATGCCATGGCCATCTCGTTGAGACTGTCGCGGGTGTACCGGAAATTTTCCCCGGCCTGAAATCTGCCGGATGAATTTGCGTTCCGCGCCGGGTTAAATCTTTCAATTCATGCCGGCTTGGCATGGCGCATGCATTAGGGAAATGCGTGAAGTTCCCAGTGCCAGTTTGGTTCGTTCTAATTACCTTGCTCGCCGGTCTGAATCACGCCGCCGCCGCGAATGTGACCTTGAGCTGGGATGCGAGTCTCGACCCGGACGTGACGGGCTACGCGGTTTATTACGGCACGACCAGCGGCAATTACACCCACAAGGTCGCTGTCGGGCAGGTGACAAGCGTCACCCTTTCCAATCTGACCGCCGGCGTCACCCATTACTTTGCCGCCACCACGCTTTATGGCCCGAATGGGGACGAAAGCGCCTTTTCCAGCGAAGCGACCTACATTCCCGCCGGGGTTTTGGCCCTGAACCGGAACGCGCGGGGCGGCGGTCCGGCACAAATCAATTTTCCCGTGGAGCCGGGCCACTGGTATGAAGTGCAGGCCACCACCAACCTCCAAACCTGGACGACCATCCAGCAGACCGGCATCGCCACTTCCAACGACTGGGTGCAGGTCAGCGACCCGGACGCCGGCACCTTCAAGGCGCGTTACTACCGGCTGGTGCTGCATTGAGCGCCGCGCTCGCGAACACGGCCACGAGCAGGCCGGCGATGAATTGCAGATGTTTGTCGCGGGCAAAGCGGTCTTTCCGTGGGAAATCCGTTTGACCAGCCAGCGCGTCAGGAAGAAATCCTCTTTTCCGTCGGCGACATCACCATGAAATAGAGGCACGGCACGCACACCACCACCGCGACGATGGAGAAAACAAGGAATTCGCGGAAATCTGACCGGCTGCGGCGCGGCGATCCATGGCGGCGCGACCGATTTGACTTCGCGGTCACAAAAATGCGCGCCGGCGGAAAACTTCGCTCGCCTTGTCCGCCGGGACTGAGTTAACATCGCGGCAGATTTCCGCATGACGACGCCAATTTCAACGCGCCTTTTGGGCCAAAACTGATGGTCGCCAACCCCAACTCCTGGTTCTGGCAGCAGTCCGATTACCTGCTGTTCATCTTCATGGCGCTGCTGGTGCTGGTCGTGCAGGTGTTCGTGTTGAAACGGTTGCGTCCGGGGGCGCGGCTGTGGTGGCCGGTGTGGGTGTTGTTTCCCGTGGTGCTGGCGGCCGGCTGGGGGTTCACGCAGCGGGCGGGGGACGAGGCGCGCAAGAATGACGAGGCGCAGGTCAGCGCGCTCGCTCCGACCTACGCCTACGAACTGGAGCAGATGGGGCACTTTCAGCTCACCTCCGGCGCGGCGACCAACGATCCGCTGTATCTCAAGATGATAGATGCAGAAATCCAGTGGGAGAAACTCAACCCCTACGCGCATGACATCTACACGATGCGGAAACGCGCCGACGGCACGAACATTTTCATCGTGGATTCCGAGACTGATTACAACCACGACGGGAAGTTCGAGGGCGAACGCGAGCAGCGCACGCCCATTGGCAAGGTGTACGACGAGGCCGATCCCGGTTTGGAAAAAGCCTTTCAGGGCGAGACCAATTTTGACGAGGAAGTCATCACGGACGAATGGGGAACGTGGGTCAGCGCGTTCGTGCCATTGCACGCGCCGGACGGCAAGGTCGAAGGCGTGCTGGGCGTGGATTTCGACGCGGGCGTCTGGCTCAAGGACATCGCGGCGGACCGGCATGCGGCGGAGACGCTGGTCGCCCTGCTGCTGGCGCTCATTCTCGGCTCCGGCGTGATCATCGCGCTCCTGCGGGCGGACATTTCCTACCGCATCATCACCGAGGAGCGCGCGCGGCAGGCGGAACAGCGGATGCAACTGATCATCCGACAGATGCCGCTGGGCTTCATCGAATGGAACACCCAGGGCGGCGTGATGGCGTGGAACCCCGCGGCGGAAAAGATTTTCGGCCATGCCGCCGGCGAGGTGGTCGGCCAGGCGGATTTTTCAAGGATTGTCCCGCAATCGGTGCGCGAACACGTGAACCAGATCTGGGCGGACCTGCTCGGCCACACCGGCGGCACGCACACCGTCAATGAAAACCTCACGAAGGATGGTCGCGTCATCACCTGCGAATGGTTCAACACGCCGCTGGTGGATGCGAGCGGTCAGGTGGCTGGCGTCATCTCGCTCTGTCAGGATGTGACCGAGCGCCTGAGCCTGGAAAAACAGTTGCAGCGCAGCGAGCGCCTGAAGGCCATCGGCCAGATTGCCGCCGGGGTGGCCCACGATTTCAACAACATCCTTACCGTCATCACCGGCCACGCCGGCATGCTGCTGGCGAGCCCCGACCTGCCGGCCACCCACCGGGAAGACCTGTCGCGCATCGAAGCCGCCGCCATGAACGCGGCGGTGCTGACGCGGCAGTTGCTCGCCTTCAGCAGCCGGCAGATGATGTTCCCCAAGCCGCTGCAACTCGCGCCAGTGGTGGAGAATGTCGTGGCTTTGCTGGCGCGCCCGCTCGGCGCGGGCATCAAGCTCAACCTGCACATCGCCGGCGCGGTGCCGCCGGTCGAGGCCGACCCCGCGATGATCGAACAGGTCATCACCAACCTCGTCCTCAACGCCCGCGATGCGCTGCCCAACGGGGGGCAGGTCACCGTGTCGCTGGATGTTGTCAGCATCTCCCAGGAGACCGCCGCGTTGAATCCCGACGCGCGGCCCGGCACAATGGTCTGCCTGGCCGTGGCCGACACCGGCACGGGCATCACGTCCGAGCATCAGGCGCGGATTTTTGAGCCGTTCTTCACCACCAAGCCCACGGGCCGCGGCACGGGACTGGGCCTGTCCGTCGTTCACGGCATTGTGCGACAGCACAAGGGCTGGATCACTGTGGACAGCCAGCCGGGCAAAGGCACCACGTTCAGCATTTTTTTCCCGCCCACGGACAAGGCCGTCGAGGCGGCGGCGGAAAAACCGACGGCGGTCCCGCCGGCGGCAACCGGGCCGGTGGCTCACACGCCGGTGGTTCACACGATTTTGGTGGCCGAGGACGAGGAGGGCGTGCGCAACCTCGCCATCTTTGCGCTCACGCGCGCCGGCTACCGCGTGGTGGCCGCGCCGGACGGCCCGACGGCGCTGAAGCTCTGGCACGAGCAGAAAGGCAAGTTTGACCTGCTCTTCACCGACATGGTGATGCCCAACGGCATGACCGGGCGCGAACTCTCCCTGCGTATCCTCGCCGAGCGGCCCGGCCTGCCGGTCATCTACACCAGCGGCTACAGTCTGGAACTCACTGCGCCCAGCTTCCGTGAAAACAACCGCATGACTTTCCTGCCCAAGCCCTACCTGACCCAGCAGTTGGTTGAGGCCGTCAGCCGTTGTCTCCGCCAGGGCTAAACTTCCACTCGCTTGCCGGTCGGGGTTCTGATAATTTTTTCGCCCGTTTTGCCATGATGACCAGCAACCAGATCCGCCAGTCGTTCCTCGACTTCTTCAAGTCGAAGCAGCACACCATCGTCCCTTCGTCCTCGCTGATGCCGGACTCGCCGAACCTGCTGTTCACCAACGCCGGCATGAACCAGTTTGTGCCGATCTTCCTTGGCCAGACGAAATGTCCTTACACGCCCGGCCGCGCGGCGGACACGCAGAAGTGCATCCGCGCCGGCGGCAAGCACAACGACCTCGACGACGTCGGCCTCGACACCTATCACCACACGTTCTTCGAGATGCTCGGCAACTGGAGCTTCGGCGATTATTTCAAGCGCGAGGCGATTGATTGGGCGTGGGAACTCGTGGTGAACGTCTGGAAGTTTCCGCCGCAACGCCTTTACGCCACCGTTTACAATCCCGACAAATCCAAGAACGATCCAAGTGAATTCGATCTGGAAGCATTTAACTTCTGGGCGGAAAAATTCCGTTCCGTCGGCCTCGATCCCGGCGTCCACATCGTCAACGGCAACAAGAAGGACAATTTCTGGATGATGGGCGAGACCGGCCCGTGCGGCCCGTGCTCCGAACTGCACGTTGATTTGACGCCCGCCGGCGACACCAAGGGCAGTTTGGTGAACAAGGGCGACGCCCGCTGCATCGAGATTTGGAATCTCGTCTTCATGCAGTTCAATGCCAATCCCGACGGCACCTTTTCCCCGCTCCCGGCCGTGGCGGTGGACACCGGCATGGGTTTCGAGCGCGTCACCAGCATCATTCAGGGCACCAAAAACCTGACCGACTTCGCCAATGCCAAGATTTCCAACTATGAGACCGACATTTTCCGCCCCATTTTCGATGTTTTGGAGAAAATGAGCGGCAAGCAATACGGCAGCACGTTGCCCGGCGACCCGGTACTCAAAGTGGCGTCCGGCAAGCCCGTCAAATCCAGCGGCGAATGTCCCGATGAAAATATCATCGAAGTCAATTCCGGCGTGGCGACCACAGCCCAAGACGACGACGAAGTCATCACGACGGCAGAACAAGTCCAGCTCGACATCGCCTTCCGGGTGATTGCTGACCACATCCGCACGCTGTCCTTTGCCATTGCCGACGGCATTCAGCCCGGCAACAACGACCGCAACTACGTTTTGCGCCGTATCCTGCGCCGCGCCGTCCGTTACGGCCGCACGCTCGGCTTCAAGGAACCGTTCTTCTACAAACTCGTGGACGTGCTCGCCGACACCATGGGCGACATCTTCCCCGAAATCCGCACCCGCAAGAAAACGGTGCAGGAAACCATCCGCATCGAGGAAGAGGCGTTTAACAAGACGTTGGATCGGGGGATTGAATTGTTTGAAATTGCTGTTGGAGAATATCAGGTAAAGGCCCGCGTCCACAGCGAGTCGATGAAATCGCTTCCAACTCATGCCAATCTTGGACACAGTTCAGGTTACGCAAAGGTTGAAGGCGAAGAAAAATCTATTCTGGCAATTGATTCGAATGGAACCGTCCTCGGCGGTTTTGCCTTCAAACTTTACGACACCTACGGTTTCCCGCTCGACCTCACCGAGTTGATGGCGCGCGAACGCGGTTTGACCGTGGACAAAGAAGGTTTTGAGAAGTTGATGGAAGAACAGCGCGCCCGCGCCCGCGCCGCGCAGAAGAAGGAAGTCATTTCCCTCTCGCAAATCGAGACCACCACGCCCACGAAGTTCGTCGGCTACGACCACTCGGCCGTGGAGTCCAAAGTGCTTGAAGTCGTTTCGCTCAAAGACAAGACCGCCGTCATCCTCGACACCAGCGCCTGCTACGCCGAGATGGGCGGCCAGGTCGGCGACACCGGCGAGTTGACCGGCAGCGGCCAGCTCTGGCGCGTCACCAACACGCAGAAGTCCGGCAACACTTTCCTGCACTTCGTCGAAGGTGACGATGCTCCGGCTGTCGGTGCCGGCGTCACGCTCGCCGTCGAGAAATCCCGCCGCGATGCCATCCAACGGCATCACACGGTGACGCATTTGCTCCACTGGGCCTTGCACGAAGTTGCGAGCAAAGAGGCGTCGCAGAAAGGTTCCTTCGTCGGGCCGGACAAGCTGACGTTCGACTTCAACAGCGCGCCGCTCACCCCCGCGCAGGTCGCCGACATCGAGAAGCTCGTCAACGAGCGCATCCTCGAAAACACCGGCGTCTCGTGGACGGAAGTCGCCCACGCCGACGTCAAGAACCGCAAGGACGTGATGCAATTCTTCGGCGATAAATACGGCGACACCGTGCGCGTCGTCCAAATCGGCGGCGGGGCAGGGAAGCTCGACGGTTATTCCATGGAACTTTGCGGCGGCACGCACACGCGCGCCACCGGCGAGATTGGCTTGTTCCGCATCGTCAGCGAAGCCGCCGTGGCTGCGGGGGTTCGCCGCATCGAAGCGGTTGCGGGTTTGACCGCTTACGGCTTGGCGAACGAGCAGTTGCAACTCATCCGCAGCATCGCCGGCAAAATCAATTCACCCGTCGGCGAGCTGGAAAAGAAAGTCGAAGCTTTGCTCGCGCATCAGAAGGAACTTGAGAAGTCGCTCAAGTCCGCGCAGCAACGCGAGGCTGCGAGCAGCGCGAAGGAATTGCTGGCGCGGGCCGAGACGGTGCTTGGCGTTCCGGCCATCATCGCGAACCTCGGTTCCGCCGATGGTGACACGCTCCAGACCATCGCAGATTCATTGAAATCACAGTTCAAAGGCGTCGTTGTGCTCGGCGGCGCGGCGAATGGCGCGGTGACTTTGATCGCGTCGGTCTCGGCGGATTTCACCGCGAAGATTCAGGCGGGCAAAATCATCCAGCAGATTGCGCCCATCGTCGGCGGCAAGGGCGGCGGCAAACCCGACAACGCGCGTGGCGGCGGCAAAGACGCCAGCAAGCTCGACGAGGCGCTGGCGAAGGCGAAGAGCCTGCTCGGTTAAATGCAAACGTCCCCGTCAGCCCGTCGCAAGCGTTCCAAGGTGCCGTTCGTGGAAATCCGCGAGATGGAATTGAAGGACGTGCCGGTGGTGTTTGAACTCGGCCAGAAGCTGTTCACCGCCGAGGAATGGCCGACGCTCTACCGTTCGTGGGACGACCACGAGCTGGCGCAGTTGTTCGGCACCGAGGCGGAAACGTGTCTCGTGGCCGAGGCGGACGGTAAGATCGCCGGCTTCGCGCTGGGGCGCGTGATGGAAAAGCCGCGCAGCGCGTGGCGCTACGGCTATCTGCTCTGGCTGGGCGTGGACCGCCGGTTCAAGCGCGCGGGCATCGCCACGCGGCTGGTGCATCATTTGCGCGGGCTGTTCATCGAGCGCGATGCGCGCATCATGATGGTGGACACGGCGGCGAAGAACCACAGCGCGCTGGGATTTTTCCGGCGCAACGGTTTCGGCCAGGAAATACGGCACGTTTATCTCTCGCAGAACCTGGAGAACGATCCGCGCTACATCGCCCGCAGCGACGACAGCGAGGACGACACGGACGACTGAATTTCAAATCCGTCTTACTTCACCGCCCCGAACTGGCGCAGGGCGACGAGCGGATCAACCCGTGCCACCATGAAGTGCGCCCAGCGGTATTGCCAGCGCTGCCACCAGGATTGGGACTTGAACCAGCCGGGTTCAATCCGGCGGGAATGTTGCAGCATCTCCTCAAAGATTTCATGCGCCCCGGCGGCGACGGTTTCGTCCTCGAACCGCAGCATCAGTTCGTAGTTCAGGTTCAGGCTGCGGATGTCGAGGTTGGTGGAGCCGGCATAAGTCACGCCATCACTCACGATCAATTTCGCGTGCAGGATCTGCGGCTGATATTCGTAAATCTCCACGCCCGCCTTCAGCAGACGATGATACAGGCTGCGCGCGGCCAGTTGGGAAATCAGCACGTCGGATTTGCCGGCGAGGATCAGTTGCACCCGTCCGCCGTTGCGCGCCGCGCGGATCAAGTAGCGCCGCACCCGGCGCGTCGGCAAAAAATAGGCGGTGATGATCCGCGTGTCGCGCGCCCGGGCGAGGTCGTGGTGGAGGGAAACTTGAAACGGACTGGCACCGCGGCCCGGATGACTGAGCAGCAGTTCGCCGCCGAGCCGGGGTTCGGTTTTCCGCCGGCGTTTGAAGGCGCGCAGGCGCATCAGCGGTTTGCGGTGGAAATCCGCCAGCGCCGACAATTCATCGAAGGATTTTGTGAGTTCAACCGCCAGCGCGGGGTTTTCGATGCGCAGGCCGACATCGCACCAGCCGCGCGTCACGCCGTCGCCGTCATATTCATCGGCAATGTTGAAGCCGCCGAGAAAAACCACGGTGTCATCGCACACGAGCAGCTTGCGGTGGTCGCGCACGCCAAACCGCCAGAGGCGGAGCGGATTGAAATAACGGACGTTGCCGCCGGCGGCGAGGAACGGCGTGAAAAAGGTGGCGGGCAAAGGCCAGGAGCCGAAAGCGTCCACCAGCACAGAAACCTTCACGCCGCGCGCGGCGGCGGCGGTCAGGGCTTCGCGAAACTGCCGGCCGATCTGGCCGTCGGCGTAGATGTAGGTTTCGAGCCGGACGGATTGATGCGCGGCGCGGATGGCGGCGAGCATGGCCGGGAAAATTTCCCGGCCAGTGCGGAGCCACTGCGGCGACGGCGCGGCGGCGGACATTTTACCGCGTGGGCGGGCGCGCCACGGGTGGTTGCGCCAGGTCACCCATTTTTTTCATCATCACAGACTGCATCATGGTCTGGATGCTGTCGTATTTTTTGCAATCAGACGGCGGCTCGAACAGGCTGGCGTCGGGTTTGGCCAGGCTGATGTTGAAAAAGTGCATGGTGGTGCTGGTGCCGGCGTAGGAATCGGTGCTGCTCCAGGCGGACTGTTTAATCTTGATGGGGATATTTTTCAGGTCGGTGGCGTTCCACGAAGTCATCAGCAGGCGCTGGCCGGTGCGGGTGTTGTTGACGGTGTATTGGGTTTTGTCGCAGTGGTGGCCGTCCACGGTTTCTTCGCCAAGTTTGGTGGTCTCGATCTTGAAATCATTGGTCGCGGTATTCTTCGTGTCGGGCAATTCCATTCTGGCATACGCCTGCAAGCCGGGATAAATCATGTAGATGACCTTCTCGTCGGCGCGCGAAATGGTGATGGTCTTGTCCATGCCCATGGTTTTCATCTGCGCGATCACCTGCGGCGTCATCTGCTTGCCTTTCATGGAGGTCATGTCCATCTCCGAACGCGAATTCCCGTTGGCGAAAAAGATTTTGCCGGTCATGGTCATGTTGTCCTGCTTGGGCATCATCTTGACCAGCGTCTCCATGTCGGCGGAGAAATTCAGCTTGTCGCCGAACACCCTGGACATGACATCGTCCGCTTTCGAATCGAATTGGGCGCGCGCCGGCAGCAGTCCGAGGCCGAGAACGGCGGCGGTGAGGAGGATAAAATATTTTTTCATAAGCTAAGATAGGTGGAGTTGTTCTGCGTTTGAATGGAGGAATTTGCGACAAAGGACAAGCAAAAACGGCCACCGTTGCCGGTGGCCGTTTCGCGTTTGATGAATTATTTTCAGCCGATGCGCTGCTTCAGGCTGTCGAGCTGGTCGTTCAAGGCTTTGGGCAGTTTGGCACCCAGCTTGGCGTAATTGGCGGCCACGTCGGCGATTTCGTTCTTCCAGCCGGCAAGGTCAACCTTGAGGAGTTCTTCGAGGTTGCCAGCGGGCATGTCCAAACCGGACATATCCAGCGCGTCGGGCGTGGGGATGTTGCCGATGGGCGTGGTCTGGGCTTTGCCGGTGCCTTCAACGCGTTCGCAAATCCACTTCAGCACGCGGCTGTTGTCGCCGTAGCCGGGCCAGAGGAATTTGCCGTCGGCGCTGCGGCGGAACCAGTTTACGAAGAAAACCTTCGGCAGTTTGCTGCGGTCGGTCCGGTTCGCAAAGGTCAGCCAGTGGGCGAAGTAATCGGCCATGTTGTAGCCGCAGAACGGCAGCATGGCGAACGGATCGCGGCGGAGCACACCAGCAGCGCCGAGCGCGGCGGCCGTGGTTTCGGAGCCGCAGGCGGAACCCATGAACACGCCGTGTTCCCAATCGAATGCTTCGTTCACGAGCGGGATCGTGCTGGGACGGCGGCCGCCGAAGAGGATGGCCGAGATCGGCACGCCTTCGGGTTTCTGCCAGGCCGGGTCAATGACGGGGCATTGCGCGGCCGGAGCGGTGAAACGGGAGTTGGGATGGGCACCTTTCTTGCCGTTGGTCGGTGTCCAAGGATTGCCTTCCCAGTCAATGCCTGTGGCCGGGGCCGGAACGCCCATGTCTTCCCACCAGATGTCGTTGTCGGGCGTGAGCACGACGTTGGTGAAGATGGTGTTCTTGGCGCAGGACGTGAGCGCATGGGGATTGGATTTGGTCGAGGTTCCCGGCGCGACGCCGAAGAAGCCGGTTTCCGGGTTCATGGCCCAGAGTTGGCCGTCTTTGCCGACGCGGATCCAGGCAATATCATCGCCAAGGGTGGTGACTTTCCAGCCGGGCAGCGTGGGCTGCATCATGGCCAGGTTCGTCTTGCCGCAGGCGCTGGGGAACGCGGCCGCCACATAGTATTTCTTGCCGGCGGGCGAGGTGAGGCCAAGGATGAGCATGTGTTCCGCCATCCAGCCTTCGCGATGCGCGATGGTCGAGGCGATGCGCAGGGCGAGACATTTTTTGCCGAGCAGGGCGTTGCCGCCGTAGCCGGAGCCGTAGGACCAGATGGATTGGTCGTCGGGGAAATGGACGATGTATTTTTTCTTCGGATCGGGTTCGCAGGGCCAGGCAACATCCTTTTGTCCCGGCGCCAGCGGTGCGCCAACCGAGTGCATGCAGGGAATAAATTTGCCGTCCGTGCCGAGTTTGTCCATGACCGCCTGCCCCATGCGGGTCATGATGCGCATGTTGACGACGACGTAGGGCGAGTCGGTGATCTCGATGCCGATCTTGCAGATGGGCGATTCGAGCGGCCCCATGGCGAAGGGAATGATATACATGGTCCGACCCTGCATGCAGCCTTTGAACCGGGCCAGCATCTCCTGGTGCATCTGGACGGGGTCCGCCCAGTTGTTGTTGGTGCCGACTTCTTCCTTGGTCTTGGCGCAAATGAACGTGCGGTCTTCCACCCGCGCCACGTCACTGGGATGTGAGCGGGCAAGATAGCTGCCGGGACGTTTCTTTTCGTCCAGCTTGATGAACGTGCCGGCCTTGACCATCAGGTCGCAGAGCGACTGGTTTTCGGCATCCGAACCATCGCACCAGTGAATGGCGGCAGGCTGGCAAAGTTCGGCCATTTCCTGAACCCAGAAAATGAGGTTGTTGTTCTTCGTATTCGGTTTGTTTGATTTGATGCTGCTCATGTGTGTTGTAGATTAGAAATAACTCGGCGAACAATGCCAGAAAACAGCCCGGCTTAACAATGCCAAAAATTGACAATTGTTTTGCTTTTTTGGCTTCGCCCGGTTTTGACGGGTGTGTTAAATCTATATTTGTCTATGGCCAACGCATCTGCGATTAAAACCACTCCTCCCGGCGGGCCGGAACATTGTCTGGCCCGTTCGCTGGTGGAAACGCTCGCCGCCGAACCGGCGCTCGAAGCGGTGACCATTGACCGCGCCCACCAGAAAATCTCCGTTGCCACGCTCGGTCGCACTGACGTGGACAAGCTCACCGCCCGCATCACCCGCGAACTGGAATCCGCGCAGGCCGGTGCCGGGCAGAGCCACTGCAGCCTGCTCGCCGGCAAAAGCGACTGCGCCCATTGCGGCCAGCCGCTCTCCGAAGCCGAGCGGAAAAAGATCACCATCCGCACCGAGGGCGACGCCACCACCATCGCTCGCGTCACCTGTCCCACCGCGCCGAAGTTCTGGCGCTGGCGCGACCTGCCGTTCCCGCGCCTCGAGGCCATGGCGATCGAGGTTCCCGACCATGACGACCACGATCACCCGGCTGACGAATGGAAATATCAGATGGCCGCCGCCGTCGTCTGCGGCGTCGCCGGATTGCTCGCAGTGTTCGTGGTGCCCGCGCCCTACAAGGTTTTCGCTTTTTGCGTCGCGTATCTGGCCGGCGGATTTTTCCCCACCGAAGAAGTCTGGGAGCGTTTGCAGAAGCGCATTCTCGACGTGCATTTTCTGATGATCGCCGTTGCGCTCGGCGCGGCGTGCATTAACGCCTGGGCCGAGGGCGCGACGCTGCTCTTTCTTTTTTCGTTCTCCGGCGCGCTGGAACATTACGCCATGGGCCGCACGCAGCGGGAAATCCGCTCGCTCTTCCACGATGCGCCGAAAACCGCCACGGTCATTGATGCGAATGGGAATGAAACGGAAATTGCCGTGGAAAAAATCCGCGCCGGCGCGCGCCTGCTCATCAAGCCCGGCGCGCAATTCCCCGTGGACGCAGACATCGCCAAAGGTTCGACCGCCGCCGACGAATCCAACCTTACCGGCGAGGCCACGCCCGTCGAAAAGAACGTCGGTGACGGCACGCTTGCCGGCACCATCAACCTCTGGGGCGCGGTGGAAGTCGTCGTCACGCGGCCCGCCGCCGAAAGCGCGTTGCAAAAAATCATCAAGCTCATCAAGGAAGCGCAGCAGCAGAAGGCGCCCGCGCAGCAGTTCGCCGACCGGTTCAGCACCTATTACACCTACGGCGCGCTGGGACTTTCGCTCGCGATGTTTTTCGTGTGGTGGCTGGGCTTTCGACTGACGGCCTTTTCCGTGGCTGGCGGCGAACTCGAATCGCACAGCGCGTTTTACCGCACCATGACGCTGCTCGTCGTCTCGTCGCCGTGCGCGCTGGTGCTGTCCATTCCCAGCGCGGTGCTGGCGGCGATTGCATGGGCGGCGCGGCACGGCATATTGTTTCGCGGCGGCGCGGCGGTGGAGAAACTGGCCGAGATCAACGCCGTCTGCCTCGACAAGACCGGCACGCTTACCACCGGCGAACTCCGCGTGGAAAAAGTGGAAAGCTTTCCCGCCGGGCGCGAAAAGGAAATCGCACGGCTCGCTTATTCGATTGAAAAATTGTCCACGCATCCGCTCGCCCGCGCCATCACGCTTTACGGCAAGCATGAACGATTGACCGCGCTGGAATTCACCGGGTTTGAATCCGTCACCGGCCAGGGTTTGAAGGCGAAGCACAACGGCGGGCAGGTCATTCTCGGCAAGCGCGAGTTTGTGGAAGCGCAGGCGGGGCGCGGCGAATTCGCCGCGTCGCATTCTGGTGCCGGCACGTCTGAGGTCTGGCTCGCCGTCGGCGAATTGACTGGGCGCATCATTTTGCGCGATGACATCCGCCCGGAGGCGGCGAACGTCATCAGCGAACTGCGCGCCGCCGGTTTGCAATCCGTCGTCCTCACCGGCGACCGCCAGGCTGCCGCCGAGCATCTGCGCACCGAATTGAAACTGGACGACGTGCGCGCCGAATTGAAGCCCGAGCAAAAAGTCGCGGCCATCCAGGAACTGGGCGGGCAGGGGAAGAAAGTGGCGATGATCGGCGACGGCGTGAACGACGCGCCGAGCCTGGCCGTGGCGCACATCGGCGTGGCGATGGGCGCGCGCGGGGCGGACGCCGCGCTGGAACAGGCCGACGTGGTGCTGATGAACGACAAGCTGGAGAACTTCCTTGCCGCGTTTCGTTTGAGCCAGCGCGCCCGCGCCATCATCCGGCAGAACCTATTTATCTCGCTGGGGACGGTGGTGGTGCTGGTGGGCTTTGCGCTGGCGGGGAAAATTCCGCTGACGATTGGCGTGGTCGGCCACGAAGGCAGCACCGTGGTGGTGGTGCTGAACAGCCTCCGCCTGCTCTTTGGCGGCGGCCGCCCGACGGCGGTCAGCGACAAAAAATAAGTAATTCGGCAGGTTGACGGCCGGGGCAAAATCAACGAAGATTTTTTTGTTCCTCCAATCACTCGTTTGAGAACCAGTTGATTGTTGTCGGCAAACCGAAAACTTATGGATATTGGTATAGCTTAATCAGGAATCGAATGAACATTTCCAGACCATCCGCTTTTAAGTTGGGCTTCACACTTGTCGAATTGCTCACGGTTATCGCCATCATCGGGATTCTGGCGGCCATGCTTCTGACAGTGCTTCCTGCAGTCATGAAAAACGCGAAAATAAAGAAGGCAACGCTTGAAATGGTCGACATTGTGAATGACATCCAGTCCTATGATCTGGACAACGGCCGATTTCCAGTGACCAAAGCCGAACAAGCCACCGCGGGGCCAAATGATTTTACCACGGGATTGATTGGGTTTGGTTTGGGGACCAGCGGAGCGGGAACGGGATTCAGTTCCGATAACAACAGCAACGTGGTGGCTATTCTCATGGATTTGACGATTTATCCCAATGGCACGCCCACAGCCAATACCAATCATGTCTATAATGCTAAAAGAGTGCCTTATCTGAATGCAAAGATGTCGGGCTACGACCCCGCTACCAACGATCCGAATCCGCCCGGTGGAGTGGATAATTCGGGTGTCTATCGTGATCCGTGGGGCAATCCCTATATCATCACAATGAACACCAGCTACAATGACCAGGGAACAAGTGATCTGCTCTATTCCTTAAATTCAGTGTCTTCGAACGGTAGCCAGACCGGTTTAAATGGTTTATTCAATCCGACCTATTCCACCAATCCAAACAATTTTCTTTATCATGGCAAAGTCATGGTTTGGTCTGCCGGGCCGGATAAAAAATATGGACCGGTCCCGGCCAATAGCGGAGTCAACAAAGACAATGTCATAAGTTGGAAATAACCATTTGTGGGGCTGAACAGCCTGAGCCTGCTCTTTGGCGACGGGCTTTGGTGACATGGGGTTATAATGCGGATGGGCGAATGTTTGTCAAAGAGTATTGGTCCTTTCCATGAACCGGAGCGCCGGAGTGGCTCGCGGGGCGGACGTAAAAATGGAAAACAAATACTTTTCCGTCAGGGAATCTTTTTATCTATTGACCTATCGGGCTTGATAGGTGTTAGGCTGCTGCCGCCAACAATGAATGCTACTGCAACGGCTCCTCCGACGACTCCCAAAACGAAATCTTCAAGCGGGAATGAATCTCCTCTCTCGACGGTTGTATGATAAATCATGAGAAAAGAGAATCCGACGCCAAGAAGGAACAATATGACTGAACCAAAAAAACGTCTAGGACGTCGGAAACAAAAAGA